>Ga0180431_10003163_pt1 | contig 21382 bp, 21 predicted proteins | sample SS_ome_11_FD_132459 | JGI IMG/M metagenome (GOLD analysis project Ga0180431, IMG submission 132459) | Hypersaline lake sediment archaeal communities from the Salton Sea, California, USA - SS_1_MS_1 metaG | ecosystem: Environmental > Aquatic > Non-marine Saline and Alkaline > Hypersaline >...
CTCGGGGATTGACGCAGCCAAGGTGCCTGACCACATTCAGAACTACTGTGATCTGTTTGCCGGGGTCACCGGAGTAGAGGTCACTCCGGACGATCTGATTCTTCAGTCAGAGCGGGTGTACAACTTCCAACGCGTGTTCAATCTACGCATGGGATTCGGTCGGCGTGAACAGGACGCGATTCCGTATCGCTCCGCCGGCCCGGTTACTGAGAAGGAGTACGAATCACGTGCGCAGCGCTACGACACCCAGCTCAAAGAGCTAGTGGGAATCGAACCTGCCGGAATGAGCACCGCGGAGAAGGTGAAGGTCCTCCGCGCCTATCGTGAAGAGCAATACGAAAAGCTGTGCGATGCAGTGTACAAGCGACGTGGCTGGACGAATGACGGTGTGCCGACTGTGGAGACCTTGAAGCGTCTGGGGATCGATTTTCCTGACGTGGTGGGGGTTGTCCGCACGCATCAATAGAAAATGGATATCTCCTTGTGTGAAGCCGGCTCCTCGGATGCTGTACGCCGGGGAGCCGGTCCGGGAGTGAGGTCACGATGAAGCGGATAGGAATCCTCGGCGGAACCAGCGCGGAGTCGACCGTCTCGTACTACGCGCGGATCACCCGCGAGTACACCCGACGTTTTGGGGGCTTTGCCTATCCGGAGATCCTGATCTACAGCGTATCATTCCAGGAAATCGCGGATTGGCAAGAGGAGGGCAATTGGGAGGCGATCGCCGCGAAGATTGCGGACGGTTTTCAGGTCCTCGCCGCTGCCGGGGCCGATGTCGGCCTGATAGCTGCGAATACGCTGCACCGCGTCTACGACGCAGTCGCTGAAAGAAGCCCGATTCCGCTTCTTCACATCGTCGATGCGCTCGCAGCGGCGATCCAAGCCGCGGGTTGTTCGACGGTGGGACTCCTCGGCACACGCTATACGATGAAGGAGTCGTTCTACTCCGACCGCCTTTCCTCGCACAACATAGCAACGCTTGTCCCAACGAGTGAACAGCAGGAAGAGATTCACCGCGTGATTTACGAAGAGCTGTCCCGCGGGATTCTCCGGCCTGCCTCCCGCGCCTACTACCTACGGGTCATCGATTCGCTGGCAGAGCGGGGTGCAGAAGGGATTATCCTTGGTTGTACCGAGATTCCGCTGCTCGTCGGCGAGGATGATCATACCCTTCCTCTGTTCGATACGGCCACGATCCACGCAGACGTGGCTCTGGAGGCGGCGCTGTCCTAAGCCATTCCGGGGTGTGTTGATCTCTTCAACTACACCTGGTTGGTATTGAGCAGCCAATCGCCGCGCTCGGAATCGTCTTTTTTGAAATCTGAAGCGGCTTTTGGTATAATTTTACCGGGTGGTGACCGTGGTATACGAAGCCGAACAAATCAAAGTCTTGGAGGACATCGAGGCCGTCCGCACTCGCCCCGGGATGTACGTTGGGAGCACCGGACAACCCGGGTTGATGCATCTGATCGAGGAAGTCGTCGATAACAGCATCGACGAGGCGCTCGGCGGATACTGCACCGAGATTCGAGTCACGATCCATCCAGACAACCGAGTTACCGTTATCGATAACGGCCGCGGGATGCCGGTCGGAATTCACAAGGAGACCGGTATAAACGCCGTGGAGCTTGTCATGACGACTCTCCATGCCGGTGGCAAATTCGACAACAAATCCTACCGCGTAAGCGGTGGGTTGCACGGTGTGGGCGTATCTGTCGTTAATGCTCTTTCGGAGCACTTGACCGTGGAGGTGCGACGAGATGGAAAGCTGTACCGTCAGGAGTTCTGCCGCGGGGTGAAGCTTGGCGAGCTTAAGGTCGTTGGGGAAGCGAAAAAGACTGGAACCACGATCACGTTCCTCCCCGATGGAGAGATCTTTGGTGAAATCCAGTACAACTTCTCGAAGCTCTCGCATCGCCTAAAGGAGCTCTCCTACCTCAATGGCGGCCTGCTCATCATCCTGGAGAACGAAGCCGCGGGGGTTTCTCGGCGCTTCCAAGCCAAAGGGGGGATTGTTTCGTTCGTCAAGGAGCTCTCCGCTCCCAAGGATCCGATCCATCCCCAGCCGATCTACGTGAGCGGAGAAGAGAGTGGAACCGCTGTTGAAATCGCGATGCACTTCACCGGAAGCTACGACGAGTCGATCTTCGCATTTGCCAACAACATCAATACGGTCGATGGCGGAACCCACCTGACTGGATTCAAGAGTGCGCTCACCAAGTTTCTAAACGACTACGGGCGTGATAAGAAGATCCTGCGCAAGAATGATCCGAACCTGCGTGGAGAAGACATCCGCGAGGGCCTGGTAGCAATCATCAGTATCAAGATCCCCGAACCCGAGTTTGAGGGGCAGACCAAGACGAAGTTGGGGAATCCTGAGGTGGCGAGCCTAGTTACAGGGATCCTCCAGGAGCAGCTTACGCTCTATTTCGGGAAGAAACCGAGGGTTGCACGAACGATCATTGAGAAATCCGTTTCCGCCGGACGCGCGCGGATGGCGGCAGCAAAGGCGCGGAGCATGGCGCGGAGGAAAGGGCCGCTCTCTGCAACAGCGCTACCCGGGAAGCTGGCCGATTGCTCCAACGCCGATCCTGCGAAGAGTGAGTTGTACATTGTAGAGGGGGATTCAGCCGGCGGAAGTGCCAAACAGGGTCGCGATCGAGCCTTCCAGGCGATTCTTCCACTGCGAGGCAAAGTGTTGAACGTGGAGAAGGCACGGCTGGCAAAGCTTCTCGACAATGTAGAACTCAAGTCGATCATCACCGCCCTCGGAACGGGAATCCGCGAGGACTTCTCCCTGGAGAAGCTTCGCTATCACAGGCTGATCATCATGGCCGATGCAGATGTCGATGGAGCCCACATTTGCACGCTGCTTCTCACCTTCTTCTACCGCTACCTGCGCACGCTGATCGAAAAGGGGCACGTGTTCATCGCCAAGCCTCCGCTCTACCAGGTGAAGGCAGGAAAGAAGACGGCCTATCTGTTCACCGACGAGGAGCTGAATCACTTTCGCAAAGACCACAACGGCAGCTTCTCGATCAAGCGATTCAAGGGTCTGGGGGAGATGAATCCAGGCGAGCTGTGGGAGACGACGATGAGTCCAGAAAATCGGATATTGAAGCGGATTGAGATCCGAGATGCTCTGGAGGCTGACGAGGTCTTCTCCACTCTGATGGGGAGCGATGTCGCCCAACGTCGCGACTTCATCTGGGAAAACAGCGACAAGATCACCACGCTCGATATCTGAACCTTAAGCCTTGAGTCCCCTAATTGTAGGGGAAGGATGTCTCCACTTCCTTCCTTCGGGTTCGGGTACACTGGCTGTCGGTGATGAGAAAGATGAAACGAGAAACGAGAATAGCCGTAGCCTTTTTGCTGTTACTGAACCTCCTTGTTGCCCCGCTGTCGGCCACACTTTTGGGGGCAGGCGTTGGGGTCGATCCGACCGGCGTCGTGCTTGTCGGTGTTCTCGCTGACATGGCTGTTGGGAATCTGATCGACGTACGAGCACAATTGGGGATTACTACCCAGAACATGGGAGGGTTGATGCTCCTCGGTGGAGCGGTCTTGGCCCACCAGGCGTTCCCACCTTTTGATCCGTATCTCGGAGGCGGAATCGGCCTGGCCCTCACCTCAGGGTTCTCAACCGGCTTCACAGTGGAAGGATTGATGGGAACGCGAGTTGCACTGTTCGCGCCGGTGGCGGCTTTTGTGGAGCTTCGCTACATCGTACGTATTTCAGAAATTGGTTTGACCGCAGGACCGCTGTTTGCAGCGGGTCTTCTTCTCTCATTATAAGATCGTGTTCTACTTGTGGATCGCCCTAGGTGCGGTGACCATGCTTTGGGTAGGGTGGAATCTCACCCTTGACGCGTTGTGGCAGCCGACCGACCGGGTGACGGTGCGACGAATCCTCTTCCTGGCCGGCATAAGTGAAGGGGAGTCTCTCTTTGACCTTGGCTGTGGTGATGGCAGGATTGTTGTAGCGGCCGCACGGGAGTTTGGGGCGTATGCCACCGGTATTGAGATCGATCCTATTCGTGTCCTGTGGGGCAGGGCTTGGATTCTGTTTGCCGGTCTTTCCAGGCACGCCCGAGTGATTCGCGGGGACATGTACACCGCCGAGCTATCCGGTGCCGATGTTGTGATCCTCTTTCTCTCTGCCAAGGCGAATCTGCGTCTGCAGGACCGGCTTCGACGTGAACTCAAACCGGGGGCGAGGATCGTCTCCTACTATCATCCCATCTGGGGCTGGAAACCGGACGAAATCGGTGAGGCCAAGGCAGGCCACCAAATCTACCTTTATCGAATTCCGGAGGACGGATGAAGCGGAGCCTTGGGGAACTGGTCGCAGCGCTTGGGATATCCCTGAAACCGGAGTGGCAGAGGATTGAGATTGGCGGAGTCACTGAGGACTCACGTTGCATTCGCCCCGGTCATCTGTTCGTCGCTATTCGGGGGTATGTTGACGACGGCCATAGGTACGTAGGCGAAGCGATCGCGCGTGGAGCAAGCGTCATCATCGTCGACGAGCAGCGAGAACCGGATTCGCAGATCTGCTCTGTCCCGTGTATTCGCGTGAAGAACCCAAGAAGAGCACTGGCGAAGCTTGCTTCCGCTTTTTGGGGGCATCCTACAACGGAACTGTATACTGCGGGTGTAACCGGGACGAACGGCAAGACCACGGTCTGCCACTTGGTTGGTCATCTGTTGGGGGAGAGAGAGACTGCCCTCATCACTACGGTAGCCAATGAGAAACGCAACCTTCGGGCCGTCACGACCCCATCGAGCCCTCTCATCCAGGAGATTGCCTACAATGCGCTGGTGGCCGGACAAAAGCATCTCGTTGTTGAAGTCTCCTCAGCATCTCTCCCGCTTCATCGTGTCGATACGATCGATTTTGACGCAGCCGTTTTCACCAATCTTACACACGATCATCTCGATTTCCATGGGAATCGGGAGAGCTATCTGGAGGCAAAGCTCATTCTGTTTCGCGGGTTAAAACCAGCTGCCTGGGCGATCGTTAATGTCGATGACTCCGCCGCCGAGCGGGTGCTGGGCGCAACGCGAGGCAGGCCCTTTACCTTTGCCATGCATCGGGGTGCCGATCTGCAAGCTACCGATATCCGTTACGAGCGTCTGGGGACCACTTTTTCCCTTCGATGGGAAGGCAGAGCAGCGGCGACAACGCTTCATTTGCCCGGAGAGCACAACGTCACCAATGCCCTTGCTGCAGCTTCGGTAGGGATTCAACAGGGCCTTTCTCTGCAGGCGATCGCAGAGCGCCTGGCCTGTGCAAGGAACGTGGAAGGCCGTTACCAGCGCTTTCGAGCACGCAATGGGGCAACGGTAATCGTTGATTTTGCCCACAGCCCCGATTCGCTTGAACGGATGATCGAGTCAGCGCGGACGTTTCACACGCGTATCATCTGCGTTTTTGGGTGCCCTGGGCAGAGTGATCGGGAGAAGCGGCCGCTCATGGGAAAAATCAGCGGTCGCCTTGCCGACCTCACCATTCTCACTACCGACAACCCGAAGGCAGAGGACCCTGAGCGGATCATTGACGAAATTGAGGCAGGCCTTGTGCCGACTGGCGGTTGCTATGAGAGGTTCGCCGATCGACGCGAAGCGATTCGTGAAGCAGTGAACCGTGCCCTACCCGATGAGGTTGTTCTCATTGCAGGCAAAGGCCACGAGACTTACCAAATCGTGGGTCACGAGTTTGTCCCCTTCAGTGATGCGGAATTCCTCTGTGAGGAAGGGTTAGCGAAGTAGGCGAGTTAGTTTCTCCAGTCAAACGGACTCGATTGTGCCCACGACGCGCGCGGTCACTTCAGCAACGGATCCCTCTGCATCAACGGTGATGACATCTTGGCTATCCGGTTCCGGTACCGTGCGCTCGATGTGGGCGTGCCGGCCAGCCGCCACCAAACGCTCTCGACGAACTTCACTCGATACGTCGAGCCAAATGATGGCATCGAAAAGAGAGCGATCGACATGGGGAGAGGTGGCAAGTAGTGCGCCTTCGACCAGGAGAACATGAGTTCCTTGCGCCTCTTCTTCGCTCATGGTTTCTCGCAACTGATCGATTACCACTGGATGAACAATGGCGTTTAAATCGGCGAGCGCTTGATCGCTGGAGAATACGGACGAACTGAGTCGTGAGCGATCTATGGCGCCTTCTGAATCCAAGATTCCCTGCCCGAAGCGGGTGACCAGGCGCCAGTAAGTGGAGCTTCGCGGTCGGTAGCTCTCCCAGGCTGTTTTGTCCAGGTCAATCGCCTTGATGCCCTTGCGCTTGGAGAGCTCCCGAGTGATCGTACTCTTCCCACTCCCTGCGTTGCCGGCAAGCCCGATCACCTTCATGACCTGCTAAAGGTAACGCGATCACGAAGGCTTTGGCAAGGAAACCCAGTCGCGGGTCGGGATTTCTCACCCGCAGTCGGGTATTCGGGGGAGTTGAGGGAAAAGCTACTGAAACGAATGGAGTGGCTGCGTGTAAATCGCTCGAGGTGATAAGGATGAAATCAAGAATGACGATATGCCTAGCACTACTGCTGCTAGTGGGTGCCTCGACCCTTGTGAATGCTCAAGGGATACCAAGTCCACTGGGGATCATTCCCGAGCCGACTCCACAGCCCCTTACAGTGAATATCTGGACGGACAAATCGACGTATGTAGTTGGCGAGACGCTGCGTGTGTACTACACAGTCAGTCAATCGGCCTACATCTACCTGTACGATATCCAGTCGGATGGTATCGTGCGGCTTGTCTTTCCCAATGCCTATTCCCAGAGCAACTTCGTCTCTGCTGGAACACATGTGCTGCCGGATCATTCATCGTACCAATACACAGTAACCTATCCCACGGGGCCGGAGAAGCTACAAATCTTTGCCAGCCCGGTGCCGTTGTCCCTTACCCCAAATGCATACGGTGAGCCGTTTCCGATGACGACTCCTGGCGAGATTCAAGGCCGCATCATGGGAATCACCCCCACTCCAACGTGGGTCACCGCCTGGGTGTCGTTCACGGTGAATGCGCCACCTTCCTATGGGTACACTCCTCCCTACGGTTCTCCACCCAGCACTCCGTATCCTCCTTCCAGTCCTCCTTTCTACGGCTGGCCGGGTGGGTGTTGGCACTGGGAAGACGGTGCATGGCACTACGGCCGTCCCTCGAGCGGGTGGTATTGGTACTTCGGTCCGGATGGGAAGTGGCACTTCACGATCCGCATCCGCATCGGTGGAAACTAGAATGCGCTACTGATGGCATAACAGCAAGCAGCCCTACTGGCCCACAGTACCCCGCCAAGGGCCCGGATGATCGCCGGGCCCTCGCTTTTCTCTTCCGCGTTCTGCGGAGATGGGCATCTGCCCCCTTCACTTCCTGTGCTGCTGGCGTTTTTGCACATGCCACCATACAATTGGTGCACAGTTAGCGCAGTCGGAGCATCGAGACCAGCAGGTCGTATCTACTTATCGGAGAGGAAATGGCGTTTCACTGGAGTATCGCGCAGGCGCGAGTCTATCAGCTGTGGTCGGTAGGCCTGCATGGGAAAGCGTATCCCCGTGGAGTAACTGGCATTCGCGAGTGCTTTTGCGACCAGGGCCTGATCCAGCTCGATCCGCTGCCGGTGCTTGGCCGCAATCACGACTTGGTGGTCCAGGCTCGCGTTGGCGGGACACACCCTGGGGAGACGCTCGATCTCATTCACCGAGAGCGTCTCGGTTTCGAATACTGGAACAAGATGTTGTGTGCCATTCCCATCGAAGCCTTCCCGGACTTCCGCGCGTTCATGTCGGCGGGTGGGGAGACTTGGGAACAGGGTCGGGAAGAGCGCTTGAACCGCGAACACCCGGGAGCGATAGAAACGGTCTATCGTGCAGTCTGCGAATATGGCCCACTGTCGAGCCGCGAATTAAAACAGCTTGATGTTGCACAAGGGGAACACCGTGGTTGGAAGTCGACCAAGGTGGCAAATGCTGCCTTGGAGGTTCTCTGGAATCGGGGCCGGATAAGCGTCTCTCACCGTCAAAATTACCGCCGGTACTTCGACTTGACCGAGCGGGTTATTCCGTCGCGATTCCATGAGGTCGAACCGCCGTCGGTGGATTCCTTTTGGCGGACCATGCTTCTAAGACGAGTACAAGCGGTGGGGCTCCTTCCGGTGCGTGGTGACGCCGAGGTGTGGGCACTTCTGCAGCGAGCACAGCGCGTTGGGCCTCCCGAAAGGCTAGTTGATGAGGGAGAACTCGCAGTGGTTCAGGTGGACGGAATCAAGTTGCCGTTCTATGCTCTTTCGGGAGCCGAGAAAGAGCTTCGTTTGGCTGAAGAAAAGGCGTTTGACGATCGTGTCCGATTCATTGCACCGCTTGATCCTCTGGTGTGGGCGCGCAATGCGCTTTTGCGCCTGTGGGAGTTCGAATACGCCTGGGAAGTGTACAAGCCAGCGGCAAAAAGACGGTGGGGCTACTATGTACTTCCTATCCTCTATCAGGATCGATTCGTCGCCCGATTTGACGGCCGCTTCGACCGCGCTACAAAAACCCTGCACATCCTCGTCTACTATGAGGAGGCAGACGGATTTCCCTTGTCTCACCCCGCCATCTACGCCGGTTTTCAACGCTTCCTTGCCTACTTAGGTGGCGAGCAGATCGAGCTGCCGACCGGTGAGACCTGGGCAAGGGAGGCATAAATGAGATGCGCTCAAGAAATGGCGCCTTGTTTATTATTAGCCGAGGTGAGGAACAAGAGCGCTACAGCGCCATCTCGTAGATCCGCCAGGTCTTGTAACGATGCCCGCCCATTGCCTCCGAGGGACGCAAGATCAGGTCGTTGTCTTCAAGGAGCATGGATGGTTCGCACATGCGATAACCGCGCTTTCGGGCGTAGGTCAAACATTCGAGAAACAGAACGGCATCAATCCCTCGATTGCGGAACTTGGGTCGGATTCCGAAGAACATCAGCCGCACAACAGGGATACGACGGCGGGTCAGCAGGAGACGAGCGATCCGTACTAGATCGGTATCCAGAAACCGGTTCCAACGTGGGCGGAATGGAATGTTGGGATCGGGTAGGGCGCCGAGGACAGCAGCGAGCTCTCCGTCGACATGCGCAAAACGCATCAGCCCAGGATCGGCGACAATCTTGAGGATATCGGACATTGCCTTTGCCTCAGCGTCGGTCAGCTGCAGAAAACCCCAGTTGTTCGCCCACGCTTCGTTGTAAATTGTGACGATGCGGTCGACCTCCTCGCGAACGCGGGAGAGATCGACCGGGCGCGTCTCGATCTGGCGTCGCGATCGAACCTGGGACACAAGGCGTTCGAGTCTTTCATCCGGCGCGTCATCGGCATTTACCCAATACGCGTGATAGTCCTTCACCTTGCTCAGGCCATAGCGTTCCAAAAACTCGCCGTAGTAGGGCGGGTTGTGGGTCAATTCCACCGTGGGAGGTGTGTCGAACCCGTCGATGAGGATGCCCTGGTGTGGTTCGTGCGTGGCGGTGGAGTACCCGCCGGGACCGCGCATTGCTTCCATCCCCTGTTCCACGAGCCAATCCCGTGCCCGATCAAGGAGACTTTGTGCTACTCCAAAGTCATCGGTCGTCTCAAAGAAACCGAAGAATCCGATTTTGGCGTTGTAATGCTCGTTGAACCGATGATTCACCGCAGCGGAAACCCTGCCCAGCAATCGATGCCCTGCCCGGGCGAGGAAGTGGGTGACCTCGGCATTTCGGTGATACGGATGCGACCGGGTGAGCAGGCCGGTGATCTGCAGGATCCGATTTCCCAACAGGTCAGCACGAAGCGGCGGCGTCCAGTTCGGATCTCCATGGTTTAGCTGCCACGGGACATCAACGAACTTCCGTAACCGCCGATTGCCCAAAGGTATCTCGTCTATGGAAAAGCGCATGTCGCCTCCCACCTGTGCGCGTTTAATTCCATTATGCATAAAGAGGCTCAGTAATGTAAGAGCCCGATGCCTCCCATAAGACTGATTCGTTCTTGTACAAGTCTTTAGCCAACTTGAGCGAGTCAATCTTGATCGTGACAAGGAATCCATCGAAAGACTTGACCTTCCAGCTTCGTAAAGGTATTCCTAGTGCCATGGAGACAAAGAATCATAAGGGCGCAGTGAGGCTGTTGCAGTTGGTGCAGCGGCACGCAGGGGTCTCGCGGCGTAAAGCGCAGGAGCTTATTGAGATCGGAGAGGTGGAGGTAGACGGCAGTATCATCCGTGATCCCTTCCTCAGTCTAGAATGGGGAGCGCTGCAGTCCCTGCATCTTCGTGGCCAGCCACTGCCGCTCCTTCCTCCTGAGCCGCGGGTCTATCGGTACTACAAGACGGTCGGACAATTGTGCAGCCACGACGACCCCCACAGTGGAAACACGCTCGGTCGAGTCCTTCGTGCTGAGGGCTTCATCGGCTATACCTGGGCCGGCCGCCTCGATCAGGATGCCGAGGGTCTCATCCTGGTGACCAATGACGGCGAAATCGTTCATCGCCTTACCCATCCTCGTTATCGGGTGAAGAAGACCTACCACGTCTGGCTTGCCTCCTTCCCATCGGCACAAGAGATCAAGCGGATCTTTGCTGAAATGCGCCGGGGCATCGAGGAGGGTGGGGAGACACTTCGCATCATCGATGGAAAGCTTGACGGTCGCCCCGCTCGAGCGATCGTCAAGCTTGCTGAGGGAAGGAAGCACGAGTTGAAGCGTTTATTTGCCCACTTCGACCTTGATATCGTGAGGCTGAAACGAGTGGCGATCGGACCGATCCGGTTGGATCGTCTAACGCCAGGGGACATCGCTCGCATGGATGCAGAGGGGGCTGAACAGCTCCATCGTTTTGTCCGAGGGCTCTCGGCACCGTCGGTTTCCAGCAGCACTGGCTCGGAAGATGCTGGAAGTCTATAATCCGGCCATGCGAATTGGTATTGCTCAGATCAATTCCCGAGTGGGCGCGGTCGAACAGAACGTGGAGGAAATCCTCTCCCGCATTTCTGAGGCGAAGCAGGCTGCCTGTAATCTCGTCATCTTTCCTGAACTTGCCCTGTGCGGCTACCCCCCGTTTGACCTGTTGTGGGGGTCGGGATTCGTGGAAAAGGTTGCCGGTGCGCTGCAAGAGATCGCTCGCGCCTCGCAAGGAATTGGAGTAGTCGTAGGTGGGCTCTCTTCGCAGCCGGCGCGAGAGGGAGAGAATCTCACGGATCCCTCGTCGATCATCGACGGGGCAGGCTGCAAGCTGTTTAACACCGCGTTTCTTATCGCCGACGGACGCCTGATGGGTGCAGAGGAAAAGCTCCATCTTCCTCCGTTCGATGTGTACGACGAGAAGCGCTATTTCACTGCCGGCGCAGGAGCGAAGGTCTTCGATCTTTCGGGGATGCCGCTGGGCATCAACATCTGTGAGGACCTGTGGGTCGAAGATGGGCCGGTTGACGTACAGACGAGCCTGGGGGCAGAGCTGCTGATCAACATATCGGCTTCTCCTTTTTTCGTGGGCAAGGCTGCTATCCGCCGCCGCATCTGCTCTCAGAGGGCATCGGCGAGTGGGGTTACCATCGTTTACGTGAACCGGGTGGGAGGGCAGGACGAGCTGGTGTTCGACGGTGGAAGCTTCATTGTGGGGCCGAACGGCGATCTCCTCTGCCAGGCTCCCTACTTCGAGGAAGGGGTCTTCGTGGCGGATCTGGGGTGCGTTGCACCGATTTCGCCGCCACACGAAAGCCCAATCCAACTCATCCGCCAAGCGATCGTCCTCGGAATCCGTGATTACGTACGCAAAAACGGGTTTTCCCGTGTCATCGTCGGCCTGTCCGGTGGGATTGATTCGGCAATCGTTGCTGTTTTGGCTTCCGAGGCCCTGGGACCGGAGGCGGTCACCGGTGTGTTCCTGCCGAGCGAGATTACCTCGGAGGTGAGCCGTCAGGACGCCGTAGAGGTAGCTTCTCGACTGTCGATTGAGTTGCTCGAGATTCCGCTGGCGGAAGCGCTCTCTTCTGCGCAGTGCACCCTTCCGGAAGCCGCTACCGGCCTTGCTGCTGAGAACCTGCAGGCGCGACTACGGGGCTGCATTCTCATGACGCTTGCCAATCAGAGTAACGCACTCGTCTTTGCAACCGGAAACAAGTCGGAGATCTCAATGGGATACAACACGCTGTATGGAGACACGGTCGGCGCCCTCGCCCCGATTGCCGATCTCTTCAAAACGGACGTCTATTGCCTTGCCGAAGAGCTCGGTGATCGAATTCCCCAGCGGGTGAGGGAAAAGGCTCCCACGGCCGAGCTTCGGCCGGGACAGCGCGATGAGGACGACCTTCCTCCCTACGCGGTCCTCGATCCGATCCTGCGAAAGCTGATTGAACAGAACAGCTCGCGGGAGCAGCTGATCGCCCAGGGCTTCCCCGAAGCAGTTGTGGATGATGTCTTGACACGCTACTACCGCAGTGAGTACAAACGGCGGCAACTACCCCCGGGGATCAAGGTCTCGCCGAAGGCGTTTGGGATCGGACGGCGAATACCGATTACTCACGGCTATCGCGGATAGCGGATCATCATGAAAAAGGCCCCGGTGATTGCCACCGGGGCCAACGGGTGGATTTCGATCACTCGACCTTGATCTCGATCGGCTCTTGTTTCTCTTTGATCGACTCCTTGAGAGGGACGGTCACCTTGAGGATACCGTCCTCGAACTTCGCGTTGATCGCATTCTTGTCGACCAAGTCAGCGGGAAGCGGGAAGCAACGTTGCACCCTGCCGTACTGACGACCGACGCGAAAGTAGTGCTCTTCCTTCACGTCCTCGCTTCGCTTCGTCTCACCGGAGATGACGAGTTTGTCGTCTTCCACCTTAATGTCGAGGTTCTCCTTCTTCATACCGGGAAGCTCGGTCTCAAAGACGAGGCTCTTATCCTTTTCGTAGACGTCGGTGCGTCCAACGCTCGGGGCGGTGTCAAACCCGATGCGATCGAAGTCACGAAACAACTCGTCGATGAACCGGGACAGGCCGGTTCCCAGCAAGAAAGGTTCGTGTCTCAGTACTGGAAGTCTCCTAATCATGCTATATTCCTCCTTTTGTCTTTTCAGTATTAGCAGTCAAGCTACTAGACTGCTAATTGCAGTATAGCACGTGTGCTCGCCCTTGTCAAGAGGGTGACGTACCGCTACACTCAAGGTATGCTCAAATGGCTTCTTATCGGCATTATCCACGTGTATCAGCGGGTCATTTCGCCCGTGCTTCCGTCGCGGTGTCGGTTCTATCCGACGTGCTCGCAGTACGGCAAGGACGCGATTGCCAAACACGGTCCATTTAGGGGCAGTTATCTCGCTGTGCGGAGACTCCTGCGCTGTCATCCGCTGCATCCGGGAGGATTTGATCCTGTGCCGTAACCACAGACGACTTCTTTCGTGCAGTGATTTTCCGTGCGGCTTGGTTGTAGGGCGATTTTGCGCGGAAGAAACCGCTGAGACACAAGCTAGCAGGAAGGGTCGAGCGAACCAAGACCTAGGGGTTCAGCAATGAGACTAAGGAGCATGTCGTAGATAGGTGTCAGCCATATCCAACGGGAAGTTTCCTTTCAGTTGTACGATGATGTAACAATCCAGTATGCTTGGTAAAGTGAGTGACATGAGCAAATCCGTGTGTCCAGTATGCATAAAGGTTGTTGCTTCCGGTAAGGAGGGAACATGTAGGACGTGTGGCGCTGACCTAGTGCAAGTATCCGAGACTCTGCTTGCGAGCATCCCCGACCGGCCCGGTGCACTGGCCGACCTCCTTGAGAGGATTGCCCAGAAGGGGGTCAACATAAAGGCGCTTCGCGCGATGCCAAAAGAAAGCGGCATGGCTCTTGCATTCTTTTCCGTAGACCGCGTCGAGGAAGTACTCACGATTCCCGAAGTGGAGCGGATTGACGACCTTCCTATCTCCTCTCAGGAACGTCCTTCGGAACAACAGTAACCGAGTGATTCCAGATCGAAAGCTGACCTGTCCATCTGTCAGAGAGGTGCAGCGACTCAGGACCCACGATCTCGATTGGCTGGTCTTTCTGTATCTGGCTTGGCGGGGAACGGCTCCCGACGGTTGTCCGGCGTTGTTTGGGATTTGTCCGGCGGCTATGATTGCATATCTCGATCGATTGACGAGGATGCATGCCCGAACCGCAACGAGCGTTACTCCATGGAGATCCATACCGAGTTGAGGATGCACTTGCCTCTCGACATGACTCAATTCTGACCGAGTTTGCGGACACTGAAAGGATCGTCTTGTTCGGTGACGAGCTTGACCTTCCTTCACTGCGGATCACGCTCCTTTCGCGTTCACTCTTCGTGCAGGGGAGACACTTCATTATCCGTCATGCGGAGGCAGTCCGGGCACCGAGGCAGTTCGCTGTGCTTGTCGATCAGGAGCTGCCCGAGGCAACGTTCCTTACAGTCTTAGCTGATGAGCTGAAGCCGTCAAACCCTGTTTTCAAGGCGTTGAAGGAATGCGGTAGTGTCCAGGCCCTTCCGCGGGTGAAAGGCAAGGCCCTCGAACGTGCCGCCACCGCGATTCTAGCTGAGTGCAATGTGAAACTTGGTCCAGCCGCGCTGAAGTGTCTGGTCAATCGAAGCGGTGGTGAACTCCTTGATATCTTCCAAGAGGCGAGGAAACTGCACGCCTTTTCTCCTGAAGGAACATCGGATGAAGACGTACCTGTCCAACTGTTCTTTGCCGCGGGTGAACCGTCGATTTACCCATTGCTTGACCGCGTCGGCGAGCGGAACCTGCAAGCTACACTTGCTTTGCTCTCTTCACTGCACGGCGATCCAGGAAGGATATTTTCCATGCTCCTGCGCCACCTGACAAGAATTCTCATGGTCCGGGTTCTTGTTGACGGAGGGGGAATGACTGCAAAAGCTGGCACATTGTTGGGATCGCCTGGTTGGCTTATCAACCGGCTTCTCAATCAAGCGAAGCACGGCTCGCGGAAAGAGTTGTCTGCCGCTGTTGATCTAGGAGTTACACTCGATCTCGCGATCAAAAGCGGAGAGATTCGTTCCATTGATGCGTTGCTGAAGTTGATCTTTGCCGCTACGAGTCCTGGGTCACGCGCACCGGAATATGCCCGGAGAAACCGGCCCGCTCGAGCAGCAGTCTGCTAGCGACAAGGGCGCAGTACAAGCTTCCCGCAATGCCGATTCCAAGAGTGATTCCAAAGCCTTGGATGGGTCCCGTGCCGATGATCAGAAGGATCACTGCCATAAACAGGGTGGTAATGTTGGCATCGAGCAGGGTAGAAAGCGATTTTTCGAAGCCCGTCCGCACCGAGGCAAGGGCCGACTTCCCGGTCCGTCGTTCCTCCTTGATCCGCTCGAAGATGATCACATTGGCATCGACGGTCATTCCGATTGTCAGAATGATACCCGCGATGCCGGGAAGGGTGAGGGTTGCACCAAACAACACCAATGCGGCAAAGACGATCAGCATGTTCAGCACGAGTGCTATGTCCGCGACGATGCCGAGAATGCGGTAGTAGACCGGCATATACAGCAGAATGATGACAAATCCTATCACAATGGCGATCATCCCGCGCCGGATCGAGTCGCTTCCCAAGGTGGGGCCGACGAGCGACTCCTCGGCAAACCCGACAGCCACCGGCAGGGCACCGGTCCGCAGCACAATAGAGATTCGTGTGGCCTCCTCCTTGGTGAATCGCCCGGTGATCGTTGTGGAGTCCTTCACCGACCGCCAGCCTTGGCCTGCGGCTTGCTTGATCGACTCGGAGATGACCGGCGCGCTGTAGACGGTGTTGTCCAAGACGACCGCCAACCTGTCATTCACTTTCAGTTTTCGCAGCGCGTCCACGAACTGTTCTGCACCTTCCTGCGTGAAGCTGAGGGCGATATACAGCTGTCCGGCGGCCTGCACAGACTGGGAGGTACGCACACGGGCGTCGGCAAGAGCCGCCCCGGTCAGGAGTGGCTCACCTTCCAGCAGATAAGGGATATCATCCCGATCCTCAAGGACCTCTTGCGTAGCTGAGGTTGGTATGATCTCTGAATTGGGACTCGTCCCAGCCTCAATCACCTTGTGGAATCGGAGAATGGCGGTCTGGCCAATCAGATTGCGTGCCTCGCCGGGATCCTTGGCACCAGGGAGGTTCACCAACACTCTCTCTGTTCCCAACCGTTTGATCTCGGCGTTGGCTAGGCCGTACTGGTCAATCCGGTTGTTGAGGATGGTGATGATCCGATCGAGCGTATCGCTTTTTTGGTCGTGATCCATCTGCTCAATGCCCTCCGGTTTGAGGACAAGCCGTGCGCCGCCCTGGAGGTCCAACCCAAGATTGATTCCTGCCTCATCCAACGGCCAAAACGGGTAGAGCAGGGCGAGCGCGCCGAAGACAACCACTAGGATCGACCCAAGGTACAGCCAATCCTTTCGCGTCATGTTGCTGTGCGCCATTCGAAGACCCCTTTGTCGTCTACGACGTTCGCTTCTCGACGATGCTGCTCTTTGCGAGGCGAAGCTTCGCCCCGTCTTCCATGGTCAGTACGACGGAAGTGTCACCGATCGAATCAATCTCGCCATGGATGCCGCCGGCGGTGATCACCTTGTCGCCGCGTTTCAGCCCGCCTATCAGGGCACTGTGTTTGGCCTGACGCTTGCGTTGCGGCCGGATCAACATGAAGTAGAACACCACCGCAAACACGGCGAGGATTAGAATAAGGGGCATCATCCCCTGTAGACCAGTCGCCCCTCCCGAATCTTGGGCGAATCCTACACTCCCGAAGAGAAGAATCACCACCCCGAGTATTAGACCGACTACACGTCCCATACGATCACTCCTTGATATTCACTACGCGCAAATGCCGATAGGTCCCGATAGAAATGAACACGGCACCCACTACACCAAATACAGTGGCCATTATGATCTCTGTGTTCCCCGATACGTTTCTTGCCAAAACGATCACACGCTCCAAAACAAAGAAGAGATCGGCCCAAATTATACAGTATAGCCCCACCAAAATCGACACTTTCAGCCTCTCCCTGTGTGTTGTCCAGCGACCAGTGATGTCGTAGAAGACAGTTGCAGCGGGGACGACCATCCACGTAGCTGCTAGAACCGTTTGAGGTGCGGGAAGAACAGCAATGGCGAACAGAAGCAGAAGGTGTCCGGGAAAGAGAGGAAGGAGCTTGGCCGGGGTTTGTGCGCCTTGGCTGGGTTGTCGTGCCCGGAAAATGATGTAGCCCAGGAATACCATGCTTTCCACGCCGATTCCAGCGTTCAGTGCCGCTGAGAAACCGCCGATGAACAGCACAATGCCAACAAGACCGAGGATGAGAGGGTAGGACCAACTGGGAAGAGCAGCGTCGCTTTTCATGGGATCTCCGGCAAGAAGAGCCGTGCGAGCAGAAACAGAAACCCGAACCCAAGGACATCCGTGAGCGTAGTGAGGAAGATTCCGGAAGCAAGCGCCGGGTCCTTCCCCAGTCCACGCATGCCAAGTGGTATGACCACGCCGGTGACCCCGGCCACTACCAGTGTGAAGAGCATCGCCAGACACGCGGCCACACCCAGCCAGTAGTCTCCCTTCCAGAGGTAGGTGATGACCCCTACTGTCGCACCAATCAGTATGCCGTTGACGATCCCAAGCAGCGCTTCTTTGCGCAACAGCCGCCATCCTACTCGTGGTTCCAGCTCGCCCAATGCCATTCCTCGGGTGATGATCGTCACCGTTTGCATCCCCGCGCTGCCGCCCTGCCCGGCGATCACGCCCATGAGAACGGCAAGGGCGGCCACTTTGGCGATCGTCTCCTCGAATACGCCGACGACCACCGCCGCCAGAAGCGCCGTCGCTAACCGTACGTACAACCACGGAAGTCGCATGCGTAACGACGAGAACCAGGTCGTATCGACCCGCTCCTCTATCGGTACGCTGGCCATACCATAGATGTCCTCGGTAGCCTCCTCGCGGATGACGTCGATGACATCGTCTACGGTGATGACCCCGAGAAGCTTCCGCTCGTCATCGACAACCGGGAGCGCGAAGTAGTTGTACTTGTCAAACAAATGGGCCACATCCTCAGCATCAGTATCTACGGAAACGGTGATTGCGTCGCGCTGCAACAGGTTGTCGAGTTGAGTTTGTGGATTGGCCAAAGTTATGTCGCGCAGGGAAAGCACCCCCTGGAGAATGCCCTGTCCGTCGATGGCATAAGCGTAGTATATGGTCTCCGCTTCTTCGACGCGCCGACGGAGAAGGTCGATCGCTTGTTGGGCCGTCATGTTCAAGGAAAGCGCCACCACCTCCGGAGACATCAACCCACCAGCGGTATCCGGTGGGTAGGCGAGCAGATCGGCGAGCACCTCGGCCTCTTCCCGTCCGAGCCGGGCGAGAAGCTCCTGTTGAACGGTCTCAGGGAGCTCCTCTAGGAGGTCGACGGCATCATCGGGGTCCATTCGGGAAAGGATCTTTATCGCTTCCTCGCGATCTAACTTGGCAAGGAGCTCTGCTGAATCCTCCGGTTCCATTTCACCGAGCGTCTCAGCAGCTGCGCGTCTCAAGTAGAGGCGATGCACCAGCTCGACGGCCTGCTCTTCGGAAAGCTGGGAGAGCGCCTCGGCGATGTCCGCCGGATTCTTCAGGAGCAAATCGCGCAGAATGACCTTCTTTTCTTCCATTACCCCTCCGAGGATGCCATGTCCCTCATTATACACCCCCTATCCACCTGCTCCACCAAATCCCCTCATGGAGAAGGGCTTGGCAGAGTATAGTGTGGTAGCTCCCGCCGAGAAGCCGGACTTTTTTTGTGCCGACCTCTTGATTAGCACAAGCATGGTTTGGAAGGAGGACCAAGATGGGGTCATACGGAAGGGCAAGAGCGGATGCCGGTCGCCGGTCGATGGTCATCGCTCCCACGGCGATGGTAGCCACCAGCCAGCCGCTTGCGGTGCAAGTGGGGATTGACATACTGAAGAGAGGAGGCAGTGCCGTCGATGCGGCGATTGCCGTGAATGCCATGCTCGGACTGGTGGAGCCGATGAGCTGCGGCATCGGCGGCGATCTATTTGCGATCGTCTGGGATGCGAACGGGGAGCAGCTCGTTGGCTTGAATGGGAGCGGTCGCTCGCCCTACGCTCTAACGCGGGAGGTATTCGCAGAGAAAGGGTTGGATCAAATTTCTTTACGCGGCCCGCTCTCGTTGAGCGTCCCCGGCTGCGTCGATGGCTGGTACGCCCTGCACGATCGGTTCGGCGACCTTCCTATGGGAGATCTCCTATTCCCTACAATTCAATACGCGCTGGATGGTTTTCCGGTAACACCGGTGATTGCCTCTTACTGGAAACGGGCGAAGGATCTGTTGGGTGGCGATCCCGGCGCGGCTGCAGTCTACCTTCCCGATGGGCGAACTCCTGCTGCTGGGGAGGTCTTTCGCAACCCCGATCTCGCGCACGTGCTGCAGGTCATTTGTGAGAAAGGGAAAGACGCGTTTTATCGGGGGGAGATCGCCGAGGAAATCGTCTCTACGTCAGGCATGCTTGGTGGATTCTTCTCGCTTGAGGATTTCGCTGACCATACGTCAACATGGGTGGAACCGGTCTCTATCCCCTATCGCGGCTACGACGTGTGGGAGCTTCCACCCAATACGCAGGGGATCGCGGTCTTGGAGATGCTGCACATCCTCGAGGGCTTCGATCTGGCAAAGGTCGGCCACAATTCCGTGGCGACACTCCATCTCATGATTGAGGCGAAGAAGCTCGCCTACGAGGATCGGGCGCGATCCTACGCCGATCCTGATTTCTACGACGTGCCGCTCGACATGCTTCTCTCAGCTGAGCACGCGGCCGTGCAGCGGCAGCACATCGATCCGGACCGAGCGGTGCTTGAGTTACCGCCGGAGGATCCACGGCTTAGCGAAGGAGACACGGTCTATTTGAGCGTCGTGGACGGCAATCGAAACGCGGTCTCGCTCATCCAGAGCATCTATTACGGGTTCGGATCGGGGATCGCTCCACCGGGCCTGGGGTTCGCGCTGCAGAACCGCGGGGCACTGTTCAGCCTTGATTCCAAGCACGCCAACACGCTTGAGCCGCACAAGCGGCCGTTTCACACGATTATCCCCGGTTTTGTAACGAAAAATGGACAACCTGTCTTCTCGTTCGGGGTGATGGGCGGGGATCAGCAACCGCAGGGCCAGGTGCAGATATTGGCCAACCTGATTGACTTCAACATGGATGCGCAGCAAGCAGGGGATGCGCTCCGTTTCTCCCACGATGGCTCCTCAACTCCAACGGGCGATGTCATGCGCGACGGCGGGATTGTATACCTTGAGCCGGGCATTCCCGAAGCGATCGCCGAGGGATTGCGACAGAAAGGCCACCGCGTGGAATATCGCGAAGACGGCTTTGGCGGCTACCAAGGAATCTGGGTCGATCCTGAGACGAACGTGCTCCACGGTGGCTCCGAACCGCGCAAGGACGGCTGCGCGATCGGGTATTAGGCTTGGACATGACGACGCGAGGGATCGAATGCTTGAAAGTGGCCGGCGTGCGATTCGAGATCCTGCCCTACCGCCATGAAGCAATAGGTGCAAAACCTGTGGCCGAAGCGCTCCACTTGCCCGAGGAGATCGTGATCAAAACGATCGTCTTTCAGGCGGATGATCGGTCGTTTCTTCTAGCACTAATGGGTGGCGATGGTAGCGTTAGCGAGAAGAAGCTTGCGAGGGCGAGCGGTCACAAGAGGGTCTCGCCTGCCACACCGCGCGACGCGGAGCGGGTTACCGGCTATCAGATCGGCGGGATTGGCCCGTTCGGGCTCAAGCAACCCTTCCCGGTGTTCTTGGATGAGGTGACCGCCCAGCGCGACCAAATCGTCATCAACGCCGGGGCGCGCGGAACGATGACGAGGCTATCGACGGCCGACCTCATCAGGCTGACGGGTGCCACAGTGGCGGATATTCGAATTGAATGACAAGTGTTGTCGAGGCTAACCTTCCTGGAGGTCTCCCTTGAGGCCGATGGCCTCGGCGACCTCGCGCATCCCCGCGATGACGTCCTCAAACAACTCGGAGAGTTCCACTCCCAGCATGTTGGCGCCCTTCTGGATGATCTCGCGGTTGGCGCCAGCGGCGAAGCTGCGATCCTTCCACTTCTTGTTGACGGATTTTACCTTCATATCGAGGACGCTCTTTGATGGCCGAACCAGAGCGACTGCGGTCACCAAGCCGGTCAGTTCGTCGATCGCGTAGAGGACCTTCTCCATTTTGTGAATCGGCTCTACATCGGTGCACAATCCCCAGCCGTGGGAGAGAACCGCGTGGATGTATTCCTCCGGCCAGCCTCGCTCCCTCAGAATCTCTTCGGTCTTTTTGCAGTGCTGCTCTGAATATTGC
>Ga0180431_10003164_pt1 | contig 21376 bp, 20 predicted proteins | sample SS_ome_11_FD_132459 | JGI IMG/M metagenome (GOLD analysis project Ga0180431, IMG submission 132459) | Hypersaline lake sediment archaeal communities from the Salton Sea, California, USA - SS_1_MS_1 metaG | ecosystem: Environmental > Aquatic > Non-marine Saline and Alkaline > Hypersaline >...
AGCGGTTTCACCGGCCCGCCCGACGACCCGTTCCATAGGCCGCCGATCAAACGGAATACGCCGGTCACAACTGACGATACCACTAAAAATAAATCATTTCATGCAGGCTTGCCGAAAGGACACGGAGGGTTTAAATAACGAACACATGCTAAAAAGTTGAGCCGTTTCATCGGGTGTCATATGTGCCATAGCAAAGCAAATGGCCTCACGCACATCGGGAACAGTGTAATGCCCTTGCATCCCCCATAGAATATCCAACGGAACAACGACCGGGCCTCCTCGATCTGCTTGATACACACGGCGGTCAATATCAATGGGGCCAAAGCGAGTCAAAAATTCCTTGGGAATCTGGTCCTTAAATCGAACGGTCTTTCCATCGACATCAAGCGAGGGCTCAAGGACATCGTACCTTTCTACGAATGCTTTAAACGCAACGCGGCCCGCAGAGGCCATGGCGTTTTCCAGGGCTCGGCTGATTTGACTAGCCAACTCACTGGTCAATTGGCGACTGTCTAAATTCTTACCACATTCAAACATCTTTGTTTCAAATTCAGTCGTTGCGACCTTGATGATTTCTGTTATACTCATGTCAGGACTCCTTTACTGAACACAAATCGTGGTTGTTATAGAACTTGTGTTACAGCAAACTGGAGTCCATTTTTACTTGAGACTGCGTAAAATCGAATCGGCACCCGAAACAAATAAGTCATTTTAGAAACGCCACTGCCAGCGGTTGCATTGAGCGTGTTTGTAAGGGAATAATCCATGAGAAGTAACTCAAACATATCTTTGCGTCTCAATCCGATGGGTAATGGGCCCCAGGTTGATTCGACTGCTTATATCGACCAGACCGCCCAAATCATCGGTAAGGTACATATAGGTACTCAAGTTTTTGTCGGTCCGAACGCGGTTGTCAGAGCGGATGAAACGGATACTTCACTGGGAGTGGCGACTATTGAGATCGGACCGGAATGCAACGTGCAGGATGGCGTAATCATCCACGCGCTTCAAGGCGCGAAGGTTACGATAGGGCGCCGAACGTCATTGGGGCACGGATGCATCATTCATGGGCCCTGCACATTGTGCGAGGGGTGCTTTGTTGGATTTGGGGCAAAGGTATTCGATGCCGTCGTCGGTGACGGATCATTCATCGGCACAGGTGCCATTGTCCAGTCGGTTGAATTGGCTGCGGAATCTCTCGTCCCGCCCGGCGTCTCAGTCTTATGTCGAGAGCACGTGATAAGGCTCGTGAGCACGACAGGCCCGGAGGACTGCGAGTTTATGGAAAAGGTGGTAGCCGCAAATGTGGCTCTGACGGAAGGATATATTGGTCTTAATGGTCCAAAGGAGAACCGAGGATTTCCAGATGAAAAAGAGGTACATATTTAGTCTTAGATTTGCCCATAGCATATGGTGCAGGCCTGATCTGGAGCCAAAGCCGGCAAACATCGAGCGTGTCGCTGAAGTACTGCAGCAGGCTGGCATAGAAGTGTACGAAATCCAGCGCAATTGGTTGGCGTGTAAACTTTGCCCAGCTGGAATATGGGAAGCACTAACAGGCAAGCCGGCACCAACCGAGTGGGTAAAAGAGTTCAATTGTCCGCCAGAACAACCAGGACGCGTACTGAAGTTTCTAGCCGATAAAGGAATACTAATTTCTGATTTCTGATCGTGGTTTCTTAAGGAGTGTGTTGCAAGCAGTGAGGCAATGAAAAAGATGATGGTTTCTATGTACGTGAAAAGTATTGTTGAATCTTGTGATACTTCGAACAGTCTGATGAGCAGGTTTGGAGCACAAGAATTGAAAGGCGAAAATGTATTTCTAAGAATGCTTGATGCGATTGCCAGAAAACGAGGAGTAGCCCATGGAACGATTCAGTAAAGATGGAAGACTGATTATTCCGTTAAGGCAGCGGGAAAAGGGTATAAAAAAGACGGACGAGGAGCAAGTCAGGTATATTGTAACCGAAGCATACTGTCCTAACGGCTGCAACATTATTGACACAGAACACATAATAAACGGTGTTCCCGGATTGCGGTTTAGATTTGAACGACCGGGCATGTCGGGCGAATTTGTCCTTTCGGCTATTGAGGGGGATTTTGACAAAATTATCCTCTCAGGTGAGTTAAAGGATGGCGTGAAAGACGAATTGTACTGTCCACATTGCGGTGTTCTGTTCAAGAAGCTGGTCAACTGCGACTGCAAACCCGGTGCGGACATGGTCACCATCGGATTGACGCCCAAGCTTGATTTTAATAATGCAATTTCGTTCTGTAATGTGACCGGGTGCGCCAATGGCACTTTTATCAAGTCAGGGGACGTCCTCCGACACGTTCGATTCCGGGGAGCAATGTGAGAATCTAAGATTTAGGGATAGGGAATCCTTGATGAATAAGGAAAGACAGCGTATAGAAGTCAGGCCGTCAGATAACGGCGTCATTGAGCTTCGGTACTTCGATCGGCCGAGAAGCAATAGGTACTACTGCTGGAAAATGACGACCCGGCAGGTCAATGACCTGCTGAGGTGGTGGCAGAACGGAGGTTCACAGATTGGAAAGGAACAGCTTCCTGTGATTGACCTGAAATTCGGCCAGAGCCTTATCTCCATGTTCACTCCGACATGGATCGAAGTTCGGGCAATTGGACGATACGGACAGCCAAAGTTCGAGGCATATTCTCTTCCCAAGGCTGTTGTTACTTTGCTGGTTGCGCCACAGAAGCAACTGGAGCGATTCCAGGGTAGGAACATTGAGAAGGAATCTCACACATGTTTAAGAAGATCCTCATAGCCAATCGCGGCGAGATCGCCTTGAGAGTGATCAGGGCTTGTAAAGAAATGAGTATACCATGGCAACTATTGGACTGGTATCACTACCTGGAATGATGACCGGTGTTATCCTTGGTGGAGCCCAGCCAATGACGGCAATCAAGTACCAAATTGCAATAATGATCGCTATATTTTCCGGAACAGCCGTAACAGTTGTACTCGGAATTCGCTTGAGCATGCGTTTGGCATTCGATCACTATGGCATACTTAAGGCATCCGTCTTCCGAGACGGTAGAGATTAGATGAGTATTACTTTGCTAAAACGATCTGTAAGCATTCTGCAGCACTATGTGTGGATGAGTACCATAATCGTTAATGATGCTGCTCTTGATCCTTCGCGTTCTACCGCATGTGAAGACTATTCTGACAGAAATGTAGGAAACGACAGAGTCTTTTCTATTCTCATCGGCAGAGCCAGTGGATTACGGAAAAGATGTTTAGGGCAGCGGGAAATTCAATTCTGCGTTTTCGAGGATTAGAATCCAGTCGCAGCCTCTTCCCTCCGTCGGTGGGGTGTAGGTCTGAAAACCTTTAGTATCCCCTCCATGAATTCTGTATGAGATGCCGTAACGCGGATCGTACCAGATCTCATTCACTCTTTTACCTTTAATGACGCCTTTATCGAGTGTGAATCGTTTACCGCGAGGCGAATAGATGAAAGCAAATGAACCATCATTTGCAAGAGCGGCCCTAATTTTCGCGCCGCCTGAGGCTGGGCCTGCTTTAATCATCGATTGATTTGGAACCAATTTCTGATAAGGCCTCGATTCGAATAATCTGCGAACCAATCCCATTTGGAACGCTCCCGGATGGTCGAGTGCCTCATCCCAGGAAATTATCGCCGAGATGACCGCCTCCCGTCCCGGTGCCCACATCTGCCAAATGTTGTTGTTCCCGTAGGTATGTCCACACGCCCCGGCCAGCAATGACCAGTAGGCGGCCTGCCTGCAATCGTAATCGTCAAAGCGGTCCTGTGGATTCATACCTGCGAAATAAAAACCGACAGGTATTGTTTCGTAACGAGGCTCACCATCAAGAGTGGGTTTAGGAGGTTTCAGCGCATAGTCTTGTTCAGCGAATAGGCCATTGTCATGGTCGTGTGCAGCGTGTGATGACTGGTACATATTAAAGTCAAGCCATTGTGCATTGTGAAAGTAATCGGATGACAGGCCCGGTCCCCGGGGATGAAAAGTGATAAGATGTTTTCCGTCGTCACCGGCGTGCAGGCCCGAAGCCATTGCTTCAATTATTCTACGTTCTTTGTCAGTGTGAATATTGTGGTCGCCCCCTAATATCCAGATAATCGAATTGTTCTTATACCGCTGGCCGAGAAATTCCCCATAGGTCCGAGCGTTTTTCTCCGTAAAAATTACCTTTCCGGGATTATTCATGCTCCAATAGGCACCCCAGGTTGGGAGCATTCCGATTATTAAATCCAAGCTTTCCGCTTTCCGGACGATGTAATCAACGTGCTCGAAATAGGCTTCGATTGGTTTTTCGGGGTCTTTGTCTTTCAGAGGCAGTGCACCGTAGGGATTGGGCTTGTCCAGGCCGTTTCTTTCTGCAAGTACGACTGCCTGAATAACTGTAAAACCTTTTTGTGCGCGATTGGTAAGGTAGATGTCCGCCTCTTCGCGGTTCAAACGATGAAACAGTTCCCATGCGGTGTCTCCCAAATAGAAGAATGGGCTACCGTCATCGTATTGGAGAAATCTTCTGTTTTCGCTAACCCTAAGCGGTTTCGACCAGACAATATTGGATGAAGCAATCAATACAATCACACTTGATAAAACGAATGCACGTCTGTTTGACATCGAACAACCTCCTTTAACTATAATCTCTGTTTCATGGTCCCAACAGGCTACAGAATCTAATTCAAACAGGCAAGTAAATTCATCCCGGTTGCCTATTTCAGGAAAGCCTGTCCAGTAGATCAGCAAACATCCTAATTCCTTTTCTGTAATGCAGGAATTTTTTGGTCGATGTGTCGCAAAAAACATCAAGGGAGCAATAATGAACAGCACGCATCACAACATCAAATCCACGGCCATCCTACCGGGCTCTGAAAGCGAATTCGACCTCTGCCCCACCGACATGACAGAAGAAGAACTGATCCGGTTTCTCCGTATCCCGGAGATCAGTAATGCGAAGAACCACCGAAACGTCGTCGAAAACCTAAAGTGTGCGCGCGGTCTGCCTCGGATTCATCTCTGCGGAAAAACTGTGTATCTGACGGATGCTGTGAAGGCATGGCTTGAAAATCATATCACTACTGGCCAATAGCTATCGATTCTGGTACAATTGGCTTGGACCAACCTAAGCCTTCGGCCAGCATCGGAAAGGAGGTTTAGAAATGAAAGAGCTGGTAAGGCTTAGAATGAGGCCCTCGCGTAATAAGAAATCCTTTCGGTATATGCTTGACTACGTGGATCAAGATGGCAAACGTCGGCAGATCTCACTGGGGCATATCGACAAACGCAGGGCAGAACGTCAAAGGTACGAAAAAGAACTGGAACTGCGGATGCACATTGCTGAACCCATATCCATGCGATTAACAGACTTCTTTCAAGACAGTCTCATTCGCACGAAGGGACAGGTTCGAACCACGACTCTCGAGGATAGGGCGAGGACCATAAGAGATTTTACAGAGTGCGTGGGAGATATCGATGTGCAGGATGTTGGATATGAACATGGTGAGCGATTCATTCAGTACTGTCTAACAAAAAACCTTACGGCGGGTACGACTACGAAGAAAGTCAAGCAACTGAAACGGGTATTCCAATTGGCGGAAGATCGTGGACAACTTGACCGTCACCCGCTTCGCAAACTCAAACCGCCCAAGGTTCCAAAACAAAAGATCCGCGTGTACACTGAACAGGAATGTCATAACCTGTGCAGGTTTGCCACACAATATGAGATGAAAGGTTCTCCGATCAAATGGGAACTGCTCATTCGCATGTGTCTGAGCACTGGTATGCGACGCGGCGAGCTTTTGAATACCACCTGGCGCGATATCGATTTCGCTCATATGACAGTTGATGTCTCTCCGAAAAAGGATCGTGAAGGCACCTGGGAGTGGCACATCAAAGACACGGAACGACGAACACTTCCGTTGACTGCGGAACTGGTGCGACTATTAGTCGAGCATCAGATGTCCCAACCGGAAGGGAATCCGTACATCTTCGTTCCGATGGCTCGGTATGAACGTATTCAGGAATATCGTCGAGCTGGGCAGTGGAGTGTTGATAAAGGTCGTTCTCCTGTGTCGAAGTTCTGCCATCACTTCAACAATATCCGTGATCTGGCCGGTATTGAGACGGGAACGTTCCATGATCTACGACGGACCTGTTTGAGTAACTGGATCGTTCAGGGACTCAGTCTTCATGAGGTCAAGGATTTGGCCGGACATGCCAGCATTGAGACCACTGAACGGTTCTACTTGGCGGTCCGAAAGGATGTTTTAGAACGCGCTCGGGCAGCCTCTGAGGCCTCAGGAAAGGGCCAATTTGTGGCGCGCTTGTTGCGCGCCTCGTCAAAATCTTCTGAAGACGCCAAAAGCGCCGTGTTTAAATGCTATACAGAAGATGATTTAGAAAGCAAACGCCCGATAACGCATGCGAAAGGGTAATAGTCCAACAAGGACTATACCCCCACAAATCAGCTTGCGCAGCAACGTAGATTTAATCCGATGCTGCTGTTTGCAGGAAATTGTGAATGAACCGTTTATCCTTGTCAATTAACAACTTATGAAGCTGGCCGAAATGTGACCAGACAACGATTTAGCGTCAAAAAAGCGCTTCTGTTGCAGATTTTGTTGCAGATTAAGGGCTCAGGTTAATCCAAATCAATCCATCCCACAGGCGATATGGGTTCCGCCTATCAGCGGTCAGACAGCCTCCGATCGTTGATGAATAGACCAAACTTTTGCGAATCTAATCGTCCACGACAAACTGATGAGTAGGAAGAACAGGTGAAATCATGCGCCGCGCTCCTCAAGGATTTCGTCCGGCTATTTCTCCCTTGGGCGGTTCTTTGCTTTCATAAAGATCTTTGACTTCCTCTTCGCTAAGGGCGTAGCTGTAGATGCGGACATCGTCGATGAGGCCATTCCAGCTCTCATATCCTGACCATTCAGGATTGTTGCCAATAAAAACGATGCTGTCATTCGTCACAATATTGCCACGAACACTCACGGAATTGCTCAGTTCGCGGATAAAACCGGCGGGCACTCACGCCGCGGGCATTATGGCAAGAGCAATCCCGTAATGATTATTGCTCCGGGCGACATGATTATTATTATTGAAAAACAGGATGCTGTAGTATAGATTTTCCATTGTTGTTATACCTGATCCCTTTTTAGAAACTGTTTGTCAAACTAAAGGATTAAGAATATGAAAAAAGCAATTTGCCTTTTTATCCTGAGTATTATTGCCGTTGGCTGCAGCGTTCAATCAGACAATGTGTTATTACAGGATTGGGATACACCTTTTCAGACGCCTCCATTCGATGAAATAAGAAGCGAAAATTTCATGCCCGCATTTCTCGAAGCAATGGAATCAGAGAAAGCTGAGGTCGAGGCGATCGCAAAGAACGATGAAGCCCCTACCTTTGAGAACACTATCGAAGCGCTTGAAAAAAGTGGAGAGCTGCTTAATAGAATAAGCAGAGTATTCAGCAGCCTGAACGCCGCCAATACAAACGAACAATTGCAGGAAATATCAAAAGAACTTGCTCCGTTGCAATCCAAGCACAGTGACGACATCAGCTTGAATGAAGATCTTTTCGCCAGAATAAAACAAATTTATGAGAAAAAAGAGATTCTCGATCTTAATCCCGAGCAATTGATAGTGCTGGAAAACTACTACCTGGGCTTTGTAAGAAGCGGAGCCAATCTTAATGATGAAGACAAAAAAATACTTCGAAACATCAATGAAGAGCTAAGCAAGCTCTACGTCAGTTTCAGGCAGAATCACCTGAAGCAGACCAACGCCATCGCCCTGGTGATAGATAAGCAAGAAAACCTCGCCGGTCTGCCGGATGAGGTTGTTCAGGCCGCCGCCGAGATGGCAAAGGCGCGAGGCATGGAAGGCAAATGGGTCATTACTCTTCAGAAGCCGAGCTTTATCCCCTTTTTGATGCATTCGAAAAAACGCAGTCTGCGGGAGATTGTCTTCAAAGCTTATATCAATCGCGGCAACAATGACGATGAGTTCGACAACAAGAAGATAATATCCACAATAGCAGCTCTTCGAGTCAAAAAAGTCCATCTGTTGGGTTATGAAACTCACGCGGATTTCATTCTCGAAAGAAACATGGCCAAGAATCCTGAGAACGTCTATAAATTTCTGAACGACCTGTGGAAGCCCGCTTTGAGAAGGGCAAGGATGGAAGTCGCGGATATGCAGGCGATCATCGATAGAGAAGGCCATGATTTCAAGCTTCAAGCATGGGATTGGTGGTACTATGCCGAGAAGGTGAAGAAGGAAAAATATGCCCTGGATGACGCGATGCTTCGCCCTTATTTCAAGATGGAAAACGTGCGTAAGGGCGTTTTTGACGTGGCCGAGAAACTGTATGGAATACGATTTGTCAAAAGCAATGACATCCAGGTCTATCATCCGGACGTAGAAGTATTTGAGGTTCTTGAGGCCGATGGAACACATCTGGGCATCTTCTACTCCGACTATTACCCGCGCGACGGTAAAAGAAGCGGTGCCTGGTCAAGCTCGTTCAGGAGCCAGTCAAACATAGACGGTGATTTTGTTACGCCGCTGGTTTACAACGTCGGTAATTTTGCAAAGCCAACCGTCGACAAGCCGTCCTTAATGAGTATGGAAGAAGTGGAAACTCTGTTTCATGAACTTGGCCACGGATTGAACAGCCTGTTCGGAAACACGACTTACAGCGGATCGAGAAGAGTGCCGAGAGATTTTGTCGAGCTGCCCTCGCAGATTATGGAAAACTGGGCGCGGGATCCGGCCGTGCTGAGAACATATGCGTTCCACTATGAAACCGGCGAACCGATCCCACAGGAGTTGATCGACAAACTCGAAAAGGCCAAATACTTCAACCAGGGCTTTGCAACGGTTGAATATCTGGCGGCCTCTTTTCTGGATATGGATTGGCACGTCCTCACGGACACAATCGAGCGGGATGCGGCGAGCTTCGAAAAAGAGTCGATGGATAAAATCGGATTGATAGACGAGATCGAATCGCGCTATCAAAGCACGAATTTCGGCCACATCTTTTCCAGCGGAGGATATTCTTCCGGGTACTACAGTTATATCTGGGCCGCAGTTCTCGACGCCGATGCATTCGAGGCATTCAAGGAAGCCGGCTTGTTCAACAAGAAACTGGCCGCTTCTTTTAGAAAGCATGTTCTCTCGATGGGAAGCAACGATACGATGGCTCAATATGTCCGATTCAGAGGATCGGAACCCAAGGTCGATGCTTTGCTAAAGAGGCGAGGATTGGAATAAGGATATCGTATGAGACGACGAGACGTACTGAAAACAATGGGAATTGTCCTTACTTCGACGGTGTACTCGGGATCTGCTGCAAAACCTTCGAAAAGCGGCTGGAAGACAGCTTTCGGCCTGAACGGATTCGCCTCTTCATCGAAGAAATACGGCAAGAATTATCCAATCTGGGAAATCCTCGACTTTGCCTCCCGGATGGGTTTCGACGGTATCGAACTGCACGCAAACTGGCCGATGGGGGGCTATCCGAAGTCGAGTGAATCAGAGCGAATCAGAGCACTAATAAGGCTTTACAACGCTTACGGCCTGCAGATATTCTCGATTCAGACCAGTGCCGACGGTGCGTTTTCAGGCGCGGCTGCGGATAGAAAGCGATGGCTCGCAGAGTTTCGCGATCAGGCCGGGCTTGCTCAGGCGCTCGGTTGTGATTGTATCGGCATGTGGCCCGGCGGAAGATTGCGAGGGCAAACGTTCGATCAGGCAATGGACTATCTCACCCGGTCCTTCCGCGAAGCGGCCAAGATCGCCGACGATCTGGGGCTCATACCGGCCTTCGAGATCGAGCCGGTGTTTATCTTTAACACAGAGGAACATCTGCGGCATATTCTGGAGAGGGCGAATCACCCGGCGCTTAAGACCATCTACGATCCGAGCCACTTCGACCTGATGAACGGCTCGAAAGGCAGGCCGCACGAAATGCTCAAACGTATCGGCGTCGACAACATCGGCTATATACATTTTACCGATACCGACGGCACGCGTCGAGACGGTGGAACATCCAAGCATCTGCCGTGCGGAGACGGACATATAGACGTTGAGGCATCTCTGGCGATGTTATGGGAAGGCGGATTCCGCGGCTGGATGAATGTCGACGCGTGGCAGATACCCGATCCATACGATGCCTGCCGCAAAGCCAGGCGCGCCGTCGATTCCTACTTCGCATCACGAGGTTAGACACTTTTAAGATGCAAATCGCTTGCTTAACGACTTTCAGATAAATAACCGTTTTTCGATGATAAGATCTAACACAAAAATGCAGAAAAGATGTCATTGGAAGCATCTGACAGTACTGACGTTGACAGTGAATTTCTGCTTGGCGACTGCTGTTGTCAGGTCGCAAACCAAGCGTATCGAGAATGTTCTGCTGATCGTCACTGATGATCAGAGTGTTCATCTGGAATGTTACGGTACACGAGGAATCTCTACACCGGCCACAAGCCGTCTGGCCCAAGAAGGGACTCTGTTTCAAAATGCCTATGCAACCTGCGCTTCATGTTCCCCGGCGCGGAGCAGTATCCTCACCGGTGTGTACCCGCATTCGAACGGTCACTGGCGCAACACTCATGCCCCGGGCCTGTCGGCGCCGGATAAGGACTTCGGGCCTCGCAGCCGCTACCGGGATATCGAGAAGGTAGGCGTACACGAGGACATTCCGACATTGATCGAGCTTCTCAAAAAAGCAGGCTTAGTCACCGGCGTCACCCAGAAGTTTCATCTTAGCCCGCCCTGGAAGTATCCCTTTGATCATCGCTATTCCGCGAACAATCATCCGGATTCTCATAAATTTGCCACCGAGGCCTTTCTGGAGACAAGTGCAAACAGACCGTTCTTTCTCATGGCCAATATCGGCAATACCCATCGGCCGTTCAGCAAACATATCGTTGATATTGCGGTCCCGAGAGTGGATCCGAATCAGATCGAAGTCCCGGCCAATCTTCCGGACACACCGATGTTGCGCAGGGACATGGCCGAATACCTCGACACGGTCCAGTGTGCCGATGCGTGCGCCGGAGCGATTCTTGATGCACTGAGAACATCCGGCCGTCTCGACCAAACCGTGATTATCTTTACCAGCGATCAGGGTTACTGCTACCACCGGGCGAAGGCTACCGCCTATGACCTGGGCGTACATGTGCCGCTGATCATTGCAGGTCCGGGCATCACCCGGGGATTAACCGGCGACGAACTGGTCAGCCATGTGGATCTGGTGCCGACGATTCTTGATCTGCTGGGCTTGTCCACGCCGGATACGGTCCAGGGTATGTCGCTGCGTCCCCTGCTTGAAGGTCGCAACTCGCCACAGTGGCGAACCGTGGTGTTTTCCGAACACAATTCTCACGGTCCGAATCCCAATGAGTATTATCCCATTCGCGGCGCTTTCGACGGCAGGTTTCACTATCTGCGCAACCTGAATATGCAGCGCCGCTGGACCGGCGATCCTGACAGCCTGTTGGCAAGTGGATTCAATACGAATGATATTGGATTTGCCGGCCCGGCCGATGCCTTCCCCGGAGGTCCGTGGGGCAATCACAGTTACGAGGCCACGGTCCTCGCCAAAGAGATGTTTCCAATCCAGTACGATCTGCTATCGGCTACCTTCAAACGTCCGGCCGAGGAGTTGTACGACCATCACCACGATCCGTATGAAATCCGAAATCTCGCCGACGATCCCCGATATAGTATCCATTTGGAGCGGCTGCGCACCAGGCTGAACGACTGGATGCGCCAAACCGACGATCCGGGCAAGAATCTACGGGATGTACCGCGCAGATCAAACGGCGCCGCGCTTTCGTCCATGCAGTTTCAGAGATGCCAAACAGCAATATCCGAACAGTTCCATACAAACAGGAGTGACCTATGACCCAGTCAAGGAAGAAGGGATTTTTACTACTTTTACTGAGCGTTTTTATTTTCTGTGCACGAGCCTCTTCTGCCCCTGTCGGGCCTTCCGTCGATCGCGATGTCACGGACAAACCCAACATCCTGCTGATCATCTCCGACGATCAGGCGTGGGGCGATTACAGTTTCATGGGACACCCCCATATCGAGACGCCGCACCTGGACACATTGGCTCGCGAGGGCGTTACGTTTCAGAGAGGTTATGTCGTTGCCCCGTTATGTCGTCCTTCCCTGGCCTCTATGGTGACCGGGCTGCATACGATACAACACGGTATCGTGGGCAACGATCCGGCGTTCGAGTTCAAGCAGAAGCGATGGAGCCAGCCCTGGATTGCCGAAAGGGCCCGGCGAAATGAGAACCTGATCCGCAAGATCGAGCAGGTGCCTACGCTGCCGCGACTGCTGGCGAGAAAAGGCTATATCTCCCTGCAGACGGGCAAGTGGTGGGAAGGCCATTATTCTCGCGGCGGTTTCACCGAAGGCATGACCCACGGCGATTATCGGAGCGGCGGTCGTCACGGCGACGCCGGCCTCACCATCGGGCGAGAGGGACTCTCCGAAATCACCGGCTTCATCGACCGGGCGGTGGACGGCGGCAAACCGTTCTTCGTCTGGTACGCCCCGTTCATGCCGCACTCCCCGCATACTCCTCCTGAAAGGCTTGAACAGAAATACTTGTCCAAGGCTCCAACCCCGGCCATCGCCCGATACTGGGCCATGTGTGAGTGGTTCGACGAGACCTGCGGGGAATTGCTGGCGTACCTCGACAAGAAGAACCTTCGCGACGACACCATCGTGGCTTACGTCTGCGATAACGGCTGGATTCAGACTCCGGACAAGCCCAACAGGTTTGAGCCCCGCTCCAAGCAAAGCCCCTACGAGGGCGGCATTCGCACTCCGATCATGATCCGCTGGCCTGCAAAGGTCAAGCCGAGGATGGACACCGAGACTTTGGCCAGCAGCATCGACCTGGCGCCCACGCTGCTCAGGGCCTGTGGCCTTGCGCCGACACCAGCTATGCAGGGCGTTGATCTGCTCGACAGGCGGGCACTCGACCATCGTTCCAGCGTGTATGCCGCCGCTTACGAGCACGACATCATCGATATCAACGTTCCCGCCGCAAGCCTCAAGTACCGTGTGGCGATCAACGGAACGAGAAAGCTGATCCTGCCCAATGCAGCGCGTCTGCCCGGCGAAAAACCGGAACTCTACGATCTTGCTGCTGATCCGCACGAGCGGAACGATCTCAGCGCCGAGAATCCTCAAACCGTTCAAACACTCACACGCGAGATTGACAACTGGTGGACGTTCTCGAATCAAGGCGTCCGTACGGTGGAAGATCCTCGCGTTCGGCGGTATGTTGTGCCGCGAAGGGTTGTCTGGCAGTCCGACGGGCCGACTGTCGAGAATGCTCGGGCGCTTCTGTCGGCCGGAAGCGGACAGGTCACCCTGGACAGCCGTTCGCCATGCGTTCTGCACGAGGGGGGATCAGTGCTGGTCGATTTCGGCCGGGAACTGCACGGAGCAGTGCAGATCATGGTCGGACGCATGAAGGATCAAACTCCCGCACGCCTGCGCGTCCGATTCGGGGAATCCGTCAGCGAAGCCATGAGTGACATCGGCGGTGAGAAGAATGCCACCAATGACCACGCAGTTCGGGATCAATCCGTGCTTGTGCCCTGGCTCGGTACGCTGGAGATCGGCAACACGGGATTCCGTTTCGTCCGCGTGGACCTGAAAGACGAGGGCCGCTCCGTTCCGCTTGTTGGTCTACGAGCCGTATCTCTCATGCGAGACATGGAGTACACAGGCTCGTTCCGCTGCAACAACGAGCGGCTAAATCGCATCTGGGACACGGGGGCCTATACCGTGCATCTCAATATGCAGGACTACCTCTGGGATGGGATCAAACGCGATCGGCTTGTCTGGATTGGCGACATGCATCCTGAGACCATGACGATCTTCTCGGTGTTCGGGGCCAATCCCATCGTGCCGAGAAGCCTGGATCTCATCCGCGACGAGACCCCGCTGCCGAAATGGATGAATGGGATCAGCTCTTATTCCATGTGGTGGGTTCTGATCCACCATGAATGGTATCGTTACACCGCCGACCGAGGCTATCTGAGCGAGCAGCGTCACTACCTGATCCCGCTGTTGAAACAGCTCTGCGCCTGCATCGATCCCTCCGAGCGGGAAAAGCTGCCGGAGATGCGTTTCCTCGACTGGCCCTCCCGCGCCGACAAACAGGCGACACATGCCGGCCTGCACGCGCTGCTGGTTAGAACCCTTGAAGCCGGGGCCGAACTCTGTGACGTTCTCGAAGTACCTGACCGGGCCCGCCAGTGCCGTGACACGGCAAAGCGCCTGCGTAAGTACATCCCGGATCCCGGCCCAAGTAAACAGGCCGCGGCCCTCATGGCCCTGGTCGATCTCAAAAATCCTGCCGCACTGAACCGGGAAGTCATGGCCGTCGGCGGCGCCGCTCGCATGAGCACTTTCTACGGTTACTACGTGCTCCAGGCAAGAGCCAGGGCCGGCGACATCCAGGGCTGCCTGGATTGTATCCGCGATTACTGGGGCGCGATGCTGGACCTCGGCGCGACCAGCTTTTGGGAAGATTTCGACCTGGCCTGGACCGCAAACGCCGGGCGCATCGACGAACTCGTTCCGCCGGGCAAGAAGGATATTCACGGCGATTTCGGAAATTACTGCTACAAAGGTTTCCGCCACAGCCTCTGTCACGGCTGGGCGTCGGGGCCAACCGCCTGGATGAGCGAACACATTCTGGGAATCAAAGTTCTGGAGCCCGGATGTCGGCGCATCGCCGTCAAGCCCCGGCTCGGAGACCTCGAATGGGCTCGCGGCACCTTCCCAACACCGCTGGGAACGATCAAGGTCGAACACGTCAAACAAAGTGATGGAACAATCGAAAGCAAGATCGAGGCACCGGATGGTATCGAGATTGTTCGCTAAAGAATATCGTGCGGCAAAGTGATCCGACAAAATTAGTCATAGAAAGCAAGGCTTGGATATGAAAATCTGCACTTGGTTGTGTTTGCTGTTATTACCGGCGGTCACTCTGTTGGCGGGGAGTCAACCGCCGGCGGCTTTGTATGGCACTGACGCCCTTGGACGGCGCATGCCGGCGCCGGACGAGGTGCGCGAATTCCAGAAAGATCGGTACGTGGGTGTGTTGTATTTTCTATGGCTCCGCCTCAATCATGTCTACGATAACTCGCAGATTCTCAAAGAGCACCCGCACGCACGCAAAACGAATGCTTCTCCTCCGTGGGGGCCTAAGAACGCTTTTCATTTCTGGGGCGAGCCTCTATTCGGATACTACCGCAGCGAAGATCCCTGGGTGCTGCGCCGTCACGCGGCGTTGCTTTCGGATGCGGGCGTGGATTTTCTGGTCTTCGATACGACCAATGCCCTGATCTACGAAAACGTGGTCATTCGGTTATGTGAGGTTTTCGAGCAACAGCGGCAGTTGGGCGAACATGTGCCGCAGATTACCTTTATGGTTAATAGCCGGGCGGGTCAGACCGCTCAGAAGATATACGAATCGCTCTACAAACCGGGCCGCTATCCTGATCTCTGGTTTCGCTGGAAGGGTAAGCCCTTACTTCTTTGCGATCCCGCAGAGGCACCCAAAGAAGTGGCGGACTTCTTCACACTGCGCAAGGCTCACTGGCCTTTTGAACTGATAAACACGCACAACGCCTGGCACTGGGAGGCAACTTATCCACAGGTTTACTCGTACGACGAAGACCTTTCAAAACCCGAACAAGTAAACGTCTCGGTAGGCCAGAATCTCCATCAGGAAAGCGGGCGTGTTGAGATGATGAGCACTGGGCAGGCTCGCGGTCGGAGTTTTCATAAGGGGCGAGTCGACGACCGACCGCAGGCATACAAGTACGGATTCAACTTCCAGGAGCAATGGCAAAGAGCCTTCGAACTGAATCCGGAAGTGGTCTTTGTCACCGGCTGGAACGAGTGGATCGCAATGCAGCTCAACAAGAAGGATGGACCTCCGATATTCTGTGACCAGTTCGATCTCGAATTCAGCCGTGATGTGGAAATGATGAAAGGCGGTTACGGCGACAACTATTATATGCAAATGGCCGCCAATATTCGGCGATTCAAGGGGACCGAGCCACCTTCGGAGGTTCAGCAAGCCAAAACGATCCATTTGACAGACTCGTTCAACCAGTGGGATGACGTGCAGCCGACCTACCGCGACCATGCCCTGGACACTCTGGCTCGGGATCATCCTGGATGCGGCGAAAATCACTATCGCGTGAATTCCGGCCGGAATGACTTTCGCATTTTGAAGCTGACCCATGGCAAGGAGAATATCTACTTCTACGCGCGAACGGCCGAGGACATAACTCCCAGCACGGATCCAAACTGGATGTGGTTGCTGATCGACGTAAAAGGAGCCGCATTGCCGAATTGGGAAGGTTTCAATTTTCTCGTGAACGGCCGCGTTTCCAGCGCGACTGAAACATCAGTTGAGGTCTGTACGGGCGGCTGGCAGTGGAAACAGGTCGGCACGGTAAAATACCGCGCCCAGGGTAACCAGTTCCACGTGGCTGTGCCGAAGCGCATGCTCGAAATCAACCGTGACAGCTTTGCGATTGAGTTCAAGTGGATCGACAACACGCAAAGGCCGGGTGATATCCTCGATGTCTATATCAACGGCGACGCCGCACCGGGCGGGCGATTCCGCTATCGTTATGACACTCAGTGACAGAATATCTTCGACAATACGGAGTTTTCATGAACGCACGCAGTTATATCCTCATAGCAGGAATTTTCCTTGTCACCGGCCTTGCGCAGGGAGCCGGACAGTACCAGACCGACATGCTGGCTTACCCGTTTCCATGGGCGTTTCAGGAAGGGCGCAGCGGAATCACGCTCGTCGGCGATGCGCAACTGGAAGAGTTGGCGGCAGACCCGGATAAGCCGATCAATCTCTCTGTCAGTGCAAACCCTCGCATGCGTTCGCTGCGCCAGGTTTGCCGGGAAGCCGAGAATCGCGGGCTGCGCACACTGTCCGTGGCTTTCGACTACTTCTGGGCGCAGTACCGCAAAGAGTTTGCAGGCAAGCCTCGCCACTTGTGGCCGGACACTCCGCGGTATATCGAGCTGATCGGGAAAGTCGCCGCCGTGGCAAAGGAGCACGGACTCGGGATGAAGCTAAGCGTGCTTAGCCCGCTCGAAATCGGACACGGATACCGGCAGGAGACCGGCGAGCAGGGCCGCTGGATGCATTACCGCAAGGGATTGCGCGATCCGGTAACGGGCGCCTACAGCGTTCAGCTCTGGAAGCAGCTCGCATGGACAAACAACAAGGGTACCGTACAACTTCAGGATGGCGGCGTGCGGGTCTTTGCATTCCGGCAGCGACGGATCCGCAATACGCAATATTATGCGGTCAAGCCGGAGGATATCGTCGAGATCACGGATACAGCCGCGGTCGAGGTTTTCGATGGCATGCGTACGGGCGCTAAAACGATCAAATCCGTGGGGACGGACCCGGCGCAACTGGCCGGTTACGGAGCGGTCCGCATCCGGGTTCACGGGCAAGGAGCAACCGATATCGGCAGGCTCGACCGTGTGCTCGTCGTGCAAATGTACCATGCACCGGAGATGGATTACTTCAGCGACTCGGCGCAGGGCTATCTCCGCGGACTCCTCGACCGCTACATCAACGCGGGGGTCCACTTCAACGCGCTCTATGCCGACGAGATGCACATCCAGGGAGACTGGGGATATGCCAGCCACCACGACAGCGGCGAGTTCGCACTGCGTTACGTCTCACCGGGATTGGAGAAGCGTTTTGCCGAGATGTACGGCGGGCAATACCGGGACTTCGCCAAATGGCTGGTGTACTTCTGTCGGGGCCAGAACGACACGGTCAATGACGTCACCGCCAAGAGCGGAGCCATGCACGTGACCGGTTCCGACTCCAGAGCCATCGCTGAGACGGCGCTGCTGCGATCGCGGTACTACAAACTGCTCAACGACGGCGTCGTCGAGTTGTTCGCCGGGGCAAAGACCTATCTGGAAGAGAAAATGGGTCATCCGGTGACCTCGCGAGCACATGCCACATGGGCCGAGAGCCCGACTATCGATCACGTCGAGGCCACCGAAGGCGGGCCGTGGGTGTGGAAATACGACTACACGCCCAGGTTCATATCGTCGAACACCGTCCACCAGGCGGCAACCGCCTGTCACGACTACTTCAAGTGGTGCGAGTTCCTTCACGGCACGGGTAACGATACTGCCGAGTGCGGCTGGCTCGATCGGAACTATTGGGGATTCTCGCTTGCCAGCTCGCTGGGTACGATCAATCGAGTGCGCAACGCGTACGCCGCACATTGGGGAATGCCGCGGGAGATTCGCAACCGGCGCACGGCGTTGCGGGACGCCTGGGGGACATTGCCGGACTGGTCCTATGGAATCGTCCAGAACATGGATCACCGCCGGGTGGATGTGCTGACGCTGTACCCAATCGATCTGGTCGCATGGGATGAGCGATTCGGGAGTTGGATGACCCAGTACGCGTACACGAACTACCTGCCTCAGGCACAGGTCTTGGAGCACGGGAAAGTCAATGACGGTGTCCTGCAAGTTGGTGATGGACGGTACACGACCCTCGTGGCGGCATTCGAGCCGTTCCCGGACGCCAAGCTCCTTGCAATGATGAAACAACTGGCCGAGCAGGGCGGGCGCGTCATCTGGAGCGGGCCTCCGCCGCAGATTCTCAGAGACGGCCGGGACGCCGGTAAAGCGTGGGAAGCCCTGACCGGAGTGTATCACCAACCATCGAACCAGGGCGGTCGGCCCGTGCCGGGATTTGAGATTTCATTCTCAGGGACTTTGGGGAGAGTTGATCCGTTCACGGTGATTACGGATTTGCTGCCCGATCGGGTCTATCCTCTCGATGTGAAAAATGCTGAGCCCGTAGCGCAGTGCGGGGATTGGACTATTGGCGCACACCGAAAGCTGGGCAAGGGAACGGTAACGACGCTGGGATTCCGGCCGCGTGACGACCAGGCGGCCAGTCTGGGCCGGGATGTTCGCGCCTGGTTCGAGATTCTTGATGCGCTGGGGGCCTATCCTGCAACCGGCGAGTTCGACCGAATCAATGACAATACGGAAGTCATCTCACGTACGGGAGACCTCTTTGCATGTCGCTTCCCCAATGGGGCGATCTCGATCGCGCCGCACCTCAAGGACGTCGAGGAACAGTGGCCCGGTGGCTTTCACCGCGATGCCGAGGCGGATGCGAAGATTGTTGCGAAACTAAAACTTCCCGATTCCCGCATGGAACTGAAAAAAATCAGGGTTTCGGGACATGTGATTTCGTATTCGGGAGACCAAGCGGTGACGTTCCGCGTCGGCAGCCGGGGACATCTGATCGCATTTGCGGGGCGCGGCTGCGATCGGATTGAGATCGACGGACGGAAATTCGTCTTTGCCGACAAACCGCTGCCGCTGGTCGCCTGGGCGCCCACGCCGCAAGAGCAGCAGGTCGAGGGCGGAGCCGTCTATCTCGTGCGAGCCGCCGGCGACGGAGAGCTGCGTTTGCCGATCCCGGGACTAAAGAATCCGGTCGTTCTCCGTCAGGGGGCCAGGTTGGGAAAGGCAGGCCCCGATCAGAAGGCAAGCTACGAACAGGGGGTATTGACTTTTCGCATCCGCGGCGGAGCTATGTGGTATTTTGTTCGTGAGGATTCAAAATGATGAACAGGTTTCGGTCTATTACACTTCTATTTCTGGCTCTGGCTTCATTGGGCGCCACTGTCTCAGGCGATGAAAAGCCAAATATCATTGTCATATTCACAGATGATCAGGGCTACTCCGACCTTGGCGTTCAGGGCGTACGGTGCAAAAATGTATTCCTCACAAATCCCTCTATGAACGATAGTTAATGTTGCTTCGGACGAATATATTTGCTTGTTTGAGTCGGATTTTGTAGCCTGTTTCGACTATGAAACAGAAACTATGGCTTTCACTGATCACATATCTGGCTTATTGCATCGACAAAGAGCTCTACAAGGCGATCGATTACTTACCAGAACAGGTGCGAGTGCTCATTGAGCATCAGGAAAAACAGAACAAACGTATCCTATTGACCAACAGACAGCGGATGCGCCTGGCGGCCAAGGTCAAACGGGTCAGTCGAAAGATGCTGGAACAATGTACAGAATTGTTTACGCCGGGCACGATCATGCGATGGTATGGGAAACTCATTGCTGAAAAATGCGATGGATCGCAGAACCGCACTTATGCCGGTCGACCACCGATTTTACAAGAGGTCGTGGATCTCGTCATCCGGTTCAAGCAAGAGAATCCCCGCTGGGGCTATAAGAAAATCCGGGACCAAGTTTGTTATTTAGGCTTCACTATTTCCAAATCCAGCGTGAAGAACATATTGATTGAAAATGGCTATGATCCAGAGCCAGACTTAACTGTCCGATCCACCTGGCATGAGTTCATCAGGAGCCATTGGGACGTGTTAACGGCCTGTGATTTCTTCACGGTTGAGCTTCTTGTAGGCCGTAAGTTGGTCCGCTGCACGTTGTTCTTTGTGATGGAACTTGCCACACGTAAGGTATTTTTTGCCCCCATCAAGCTACAGCCTGATGGGAAATATATGCGGCAGGTCGTGAGGATTCTGACAGACAGCGAAGATGGGTTTTTGTGTGGAAAGCGGTATCTCATTCATGATCGATATCCGTTATATAGAACAGCAGGATTCCGCGAGACACTAAGGAGTTCAGGTATCGAACCGGTGAAGCTTCCTGCCCGCAGTGCGGATTTGAATTGCTACGCGGAACGCTTTGTCAAATCCATCAACTCTGAGTGTTTGGATCATTTGATATTGTCGTCAGTGAAGTATCTTGAGTATGTCATTGAACAATATTGTGCGTATTATCATCATGAACGGATTCATCAATCGCTAGATCGGATCATTGAGCCTAAACACGCGATTGATTCTAAGGCAGAGATTGTTTGTATCGAGCGTTTGGGCGGATTGCTAAAGTCATACCATAGATTGGCTGCATGAGTAAGTGTGCAAGGCAATCAGACTTTTAACAGAAGATGTTCACACTCTCTTCAAAGAAGAACCTTATTTTGATGTCGCTGTATCAGTTAGAGGTCTCAAGTGCAGTGGAAACTCTATAGTGAATTGACATACCATCTCTATTTGGTTTAAAAGTTCATGCTGGGAGGAATTTTTGTGCCCTGCGACATCTTCCGCTAGCCCCAAAACAAGCGTACTCTGACGACCGGATTGCGCTGGTTTTGGCAGGCAACTCATGGGTAGACTCTCTTCGATACGATCATCTGATCGTGTCGGCCAAGAATATTCAA
>Ga0180431_10003165_pt1 | contig 21373 bp, 12 predicted proteins | sample SS_ome_11_FD_132459 | JGI IMG/M metagenome (GOLD analysis project Ga0180431, IMG submission 132459) | Hypersaline lake sediment archaeal communities from the Salton Sea, California, USA - SS_1_MS_1 metaG | ecosystem: Environmental > Aquatic > Non-marine Saline and Alkaline > Hypersaline >...
AGATTACCAAGTAACCTTCACTGTGTCAAGATAATTTCTTGAAACTGGCGTTTTCAGCATTAGGAGGGGTAAAAAAGGCATCAGGAGCATTTAGATAAAAGGCTTTTGATTCCTCTTTAATATAAGCTTCCGAACGCCAGGGTAAAATGAACCGTACGGCTGTTTCGACAGACTATTATCGATAGAATTGGATGATCTTAATCTGTGTTTTGGCAGGAAACTGAAAGACCTTTTTCTGAAAAAATTGGGAAAAAGCTTGACTGATTAAAACGTGTGTTTTAAACTTACGTATAAAACGTACGTTTAGGGACACGAACATGGCAATCTCGCATCATAACAGAGTCGCTGACAATTCCACCGGGAGTGTGCGGGAACGGCTGTTGAACGCGGCCGAGCAGCTTTTTGCCGAGCGCGGCTTCAACAGCACGAGCATTCGCGACCTCGCGGCGGCGGCCGGCTGCAATATTGCCTCGGTCAACTATTACTTTGGCGGCAAGGAGAAGTTATACGTCGAAATCTGGCGCCGTCGTCTTCTCTTGCTGAGGGAGATCCGCGTTGACAGCATTGATAAGGTGCTTTCCGAGAGTGAAGGCATGCCCGATCTTGAAGAATTACTGAGATCATTTGCCTATGCCTTTATCGGACCGCTGGTTGATAGAAGAGGCGGCCCCAGACTTATCAAGCTGATGGCTCGGGAGATGCTCAATCCGCATTTACCTGCGAGCATGTTTGGTGAAGACGTGATCATGCCTACATTGTCGGCTATGCACGATGCGCTGGAGAAGGCATGCCCGGAGCTGCCGGAGTCAAAAGTTCCTCTCGTTGTGTTCTCGCTGATCGGCCAGCTTGTGCAAACCATTCGACTAAAGACAATGTTCGACTCGATTGATGACCAAACATTGCCCAGGCTGGAGCCGGGCGAGGTGATAGACCATATCGTGGCGTTTTCCGCCGCGGGAATCCGAGCTTATGCTGGAGGAAAAGCTGTATGACGACGAAACTGGCTTCTAAATGTTTGCTGATCTGTGTATCGACAGCCATTTTAGGCACGGGTTGTATGGTTGGGCCTGAATATGAGAGACCCAAGACGGCGGCGGACACCAACGATGGCTATTTCAATGCCGGCGACCACATTACCGACGTCAATGATTTCGGCGACGGCGAGATGTGGTGGCAGCGATTCGGCGATCCGGTAACGGCCGAGCTGGTCCGCCGGATGCTGGAGAATAACTACAATCTCAAAGCCAGCGCCGCCAGAGTAGTGCAGGCGCGTGCCGTGCTTTCCCAGGTTCACTCAGGGCTGAGGCCGGAGCTGAACTACGCTCTTAACGCCGACCGCACCAAGTTCTCCTTCAACTTTGGCAACTTTGGGCCCCTCGGCGGCGGTAGATTCAGTTTCGTGAACCAGAATTGGTCACACGGCATTTCCGTTGGCTATATTGTCGATGTATGGGGCAGACTAAAACATGCCGAACAGGCGGCATTGGCACGGTGGCTTGCCACAGAGGCGAACCGGCAGGCACTGACAAACTCGATGATCGCCACTGTCATCGAGGCTCGCATAAATATCGCTACGCTGCAGAAACGGCTTAAAATCGCCAAAGCGAACACGAAGAGCCGCCGGGATACGCTCAGGATTGTCGAACGTCGCTACAACGAGGGGCTGGTCGGTCCGGTCGACGTCAGGCTTGCGCGCGAGAACCTTGAGGCATCTCTGGCGCAGGAGCCGGCAGTTGAGCTGTCGCTGATAAAGGCCCATCACGCTCTCGATGTTCTTCTGGGCCGGCGTCCCGGAAGTTCGGAACAGTTGTCCGAGGCGTTGGACGTGCTGCCTGATTTGGAGCCGGTTCGGATTGGTTTGCCCGCGGTGCTTTTGGATCGCCGGCCGGATGTCAAGGCGGCCGAGCTGATGGTGCGCGCCGCGAACGAGGACATAGGCGTTAGTATAGCGCAGTTGTATCCCGATCTTACGCTGCTTGCCAACTACGGCACGACTGCCGACCGCTGGCGGGATATCTGGGAGCGATTTTCCGAGACCTGGTCGGCGGGCTTTGGCGTCTCTCAGCCGATATTCGCCGGGGGCCGGCTCAGAGCACAGGTACGAGAAGCTGAGGCGCGTCATGCCGAGCTTGCGGCAAATTATGCCAACACAGTTCTTATGGCAATTATGGAAGTCGAGGATGCCCTGATTGCAGAGAAGATGCTTCAACAGGAGCTTGAGCACACCGAGCTGCGGTTTGAAGAGGCCGTGGCTGCCGAGGGGCTCTCGCAGCAGCGATATCAACGCGGCATTGACAGTATTCTGACAGTGCTCGAAACGGAGCGGCGGCGCAGAATCGCCGAAGAGCTGCTTGTCCTGCTCAAAGCTCAGATATGGACTACGCGCGTGAACCTCCACCTCGCTCTCGGAGGCGACTGGAACGAGCAGTCCACGGGACACCCTAACGTGGAGAAGTCCGACGGATAAACAGTGAAGAGACAATGAGAAAAAAAATGAAAAAGCGTGAAACAGCCGGACAAGAAGATAAAGTCATAAAGAGGCCCGGCGGCTGGGTACAGTTGATTATTGCCGTTGTAGTAATCGCCGCCGGGGTTGTTGGTATATTTCTTCTTATGAAGTTTAGGAAACCGCCTCCCAAAGCAGAGCCGGTAATCCTTGCGCCTTTGGTCGAGGTTGAGCAACTTGCCGTGCAGGATATTCAGATGATCGTGCGCGGTTACGGCACCGTCAGCCCGAGGGTGGAAGTTGAAATCGTGCCCGAAGTTCCGGGCAAGGTTGTATACGTCAATCCGCAGCTCAAAGCCGGCGGCTTGATTCGCGCCGAGAAGGAGATAATTCGAATCGATCCGAAGGACTACGAATTAGCCGTCGAGCAGGCCGATGCCGCCGTTGCCGAAGCTCAGGTTAGGCTCGATACGGAAAAGGCCGAGGCGGATGTAGCGCGTAAGGAATGGGAGCAGTTGCACCCGAATACGGAGCCTTCTTCGCCTCTGGTCTTGCGCGATCCTCAGATTCGTCGGGCCCAGGCTTCTCTCAAATCGGCAAAGGCTCAACTGGCCACCGCAAACCTCAGGCTCGAACGAACTACGCTTTCAATGCCGTTCGACGTTCTCGTAATCAACGAGAGGGTCGATCTCGGTCAATACGTAGTGGTCGGCCAATCACTTGGTTCGGCTTACGGTATCGAGTCAGTAGAAATCGAAGTGCCCCTTGAGGACAACGAGCTGGCCTGGTTTGATGTTTTTGACGGTACGGCTCAGCTTAACGGCAAGATTAATACGGCCGGATCCACCACGGCACAGGTCAAATCAGATTTCGCCGGCACCGAACATATCTGGCAGGGGCGCGTCGTCCGGACAACCGGTCAGGTCGACAGGACCTCGCGCATGGTCTCAGTCGTTGTTGAAGTGACCGATCCGTTCGATACTTCCGGGGGAAAGCCCCCGTTGCTGCCGGGTGTATTTGCAGAAGTGCTCATTGAGGGCAAGGTCCTCAGCAACGCCGTAGCCGTGCCGCGTGATGCCGTTCGAGAGAGCAACAAAGTCTGGGCTGTCAACGATAACCGCCTTCACATCAAAACGCTGGAAATAGCCCGCACCGACAAGGAATTTGCCTATGCGATCTCAGGGCTGGAAGGGGCGTCGCAGATCGTTGTCAGTTCGCTTGATATGGTTACGGAAGGAATGGCCGTAAGAACGCAGGCCGACGATCCTGCAGAGAGCACACAGACGGCTGACGGCAACGACATATCCGGAGAAACGGATCCAAAGTAAACAACCGTAGGGTGGGCTTTAGCCCACCGAGTGACGTTGGTGGGGCAAGCCCCACCCTGCGATTCCGTGGGACAAAGACGGAGACAGATCAAGTGAAAAAGCTGGAAGATAAAAAGGGCGTACTTGGTTGGTTTGCCTCGAACCACGTGGCGGCTAATCTGCTGATGGTGCTGATCATAGTTGCCGGTGTGATGGGGATTTTCTCTGCGAAGTTGGAGGTCTTTCCGGAGTTCAGCCTCGACATGATAAACGTAACCGTGCCCTATCTCGGGGCTTCACCGGCGGACGTGGAAGAGGGTGTCTGTCTTCGCGTTGAAGAAGCGATAGCCGGTGTCGAGGGGATCAAACGCATGACTTCGAGTGCGGCCGAGGGGGTCGGCATGACCATTGTCGAGGTCGAGGAATACGCCGATCCGACGGAAGTGCGCGACGACATCGAGGCGGAGATCGGCACTATTATCACCTTCCCCGAGGAAACCGAAAAGCCCGTGATTTCGGAAATCAAGAGCCGTCCGAAGGTTATCTCCGTTGTTGTTTACGGCGACGTTTCTGAGAAGGTCCTCAGAAAACTCGCCGACCAGATACGCGACGATCTCACCGCCAAAGAAAACATAAGCCAGGTAGACATAGCAGGTGTCCGGCCGTACGAGATATCCATAGAGGTTCCGGAGGAGAATCTGCGCCGCTACAATCTCAGTTTCGACCAGGTGACTCGTGCCGTTCGCAATTCCTCGCTCGATACTCCCGCAGGTTCGGTCAAAACTTCGGGAGGTGAAATACTCGTTCGCACCAAGGGCCAGAAGTATTACGGGCCCGAGTTCGAGAAGATCGTCGTGCTCACCAGAAACGACGGTACGATTGTCAGGCTCGGCGATATAGCCGCCGTCAAAGACGATTTCGAGGACGTCGATCTGTTCTCGAAGTTCAATGGAAAGCCGGCGGCGTTCGTACAAGTCTCTCGCATAGGCGAGCAGGGTGCGCTTGACGTCGCCGGCGCCGTTAAGGAGTATGTAAATCAGAAGCGCAGCTTTCTGCCGAAAGGCGTCTCTCTCGCTCTTTGGGAGGACGACACGCTCATTCTCAAGGACAGGATGAATCTGCTAAAGAGAAACGCCTATATCGGCCTGGTCCTTGTGTTCCTGTGCCTGACCCTCTTTTTGAACATGAGGCTCGCCTTCTGGACGACCATGGGTATCCCTATATCCTTTCTCGGAGCTTTCTGGCTGATACCGCACTTCGATGTTTCCATCAACATGATAAGTCTGTTTGCGTTCATAATGTCACTGGGTCTCGTTGTTGACGATGCGATTGTAGTCGGCGAAAATATCTTCGCTTATCGCCAGCAGGGTATGGACAGAACGCAGGCCGCAATCAAAGGCGTCCGGGAGATGGCCATGCCGGTCACATTAGCGGTCTTGACCACGATGTTCGCCTTCATACCTCTGGCCTACACTCTCGGGATTATGGGCAAAATCCTGCGCGCCATGCCGGTCGTTGTAGTCGGCGTTCTCGGCATTTCGCTGGTCGAGGCGCTGCTGATCCTTCCGGCCCATTTGTCCTCCAAAGCTAACTGGAACAGGTTCCCGCCTGTCCGCTTAACCAACAAGATCAACCAGACGACTCACAGGGGATTGACCTGGTTTATTAACGGTCCTTTCGCCCGATTCGTCGAGAGGGCCGTAAAATGGCGGTATGTTACGTTGGCGGCGGGCATAGCCATATTTCTTGTTACGATTGGCTTTATCACGGGCGGCTTTATCAAGTTCGTCTTCTTCGGCACGGTCGAAGCGGACAATATGATTGCCACGTTGAAAATGCCTCTGGGGACTCCCGTCGAGCGGACAAGAGAGGTCACTGATAGAATCGAAAAGGCGGGCCTCCAGGCGCTGGCAGAATTCGACAGCGAGCGACCGGGCCGGCCTTCTCTTATGAAGCACATGTCCGTAACCGTCGGGGCTCACCCTATGGCGTCGCGGGGCGGTCCGGTTCAGGTAGATTTAGGCGGCGGAGGGCAATCGCATTTAGGTGAAGTCAACGTGGAACTGCTCGGAGCCGAAGAACGCGACGTGTCAAGTGTTGCCATAAAGAACCGATGGAGAGAGCTGGTCGGTGAAATACCGGGCGTTTCATCCCTGACGTTCCTGGCTGCAATTACAACTACCGGAAATCCGATAGAAGTCGAGTTGTCGCACGAGAATTTCGATACACTGCTGGTGGCGTCGGAAAAGCTAAAACGCATTCTGCATGACTACGCCGGGGTCAGTGACATTGCCGACGACTTCGAGCCGGGCAAAGTCGAGCTGAAGCTCGAAATTAAGGACACCGGTCGCACTCTGGGCCTGACACTTTCGGATCTCGCAAGGCAGGTTCGGCAGGGTTTCTACGGCGATGAGGCTCAGCGCATACAAAGAGGGCGTGACGATATTCGCGTGATGGTGAGATATCCCGAAGACGAGCGCAAGAGTCTCGCCGACGTTGAAAACATGCGAATTCGTCTGCCGGACGGCACCGAGATCGCGTTCAATACCGTCGCCGAGGTCCGTTACGGCAGAGGCTATTCAACGATAAAACGGGTAGATCGCAGACGAGTTGTGACTGTCTCGGCCGATGTTGATGAAAACGTTGCCAATGCAGATGAAATCAACACTGAATTGACCGCGGAAGTGTTACCAAAGCTGATGAACGAGTTCCCGGGATTGCAGCATCGCTTCGCCGGCGAGCGACGTGAAATGATGGAGTCCATGAGCAGCCTGATACCCAATTTCGGCATTGCATTGATGGCGATCTACGCCCTGCTGGCGGTGCAGTTCAGAAGCTACTCGCAGCCGGCGATTGTTATGTCGGCGATCCCGTTCGGCATCGTAGGCGCCACGCTGGGACATTTGTTAATGGGTTTCGATCTCAGCATACTCTCGATGTTCGGGATCGTTGCGCTGGCAGGGGTTGTCGTCAACGACTCGCTTATCATGATCGACCTGATCAACCGCGAGCGCAAAGGCGGCATAGAGATGGTCCAGATATTACGTGACTGCGCGACTCGCAGATTCCGCCCGATCATGTTGACGACCCTTACTACGTTTTGCGGCCTGCTTCCGATGATCATGGAAAGGAGCCTTCAGGCACGATTTCTCGTGCCGATGGCGATAAGCCTTGCGTTCGGAGTGATGTTCGCAACGTGCATAACGCTCGTGCTGGTTCCGTCGCTTTACATGATTCTCGAGGACGTCAAGCGCCTGCTGTCGGCAATAAAATAGCTTATCCGGGGAGATGTAAGTGCTTCTTAAATAGTGCTTTACCGCCCAGCCGGAGATTTTTGGAAAGATTTTCTGGCAAAATCACCCTTTAAAGTAGATAATAGAGCAGTCTGTTTTTGAGGGATGATGAAGGTGAGATTATGTTTCGAGATCGAAACGAAGATTGCGTCTTAGCTTGTTGCCGGGGGAATCATGGAAGCTACCACAAATTTTAAGCCTAATGTAGAAGTTGTGAGCGATCCGGAAGTTCTTGCGCGAAGGAGCGCCGAGATTTTCATCGACGAGTCTCTAAAGGCAATTAAAACGAACGGGGTCTTTCGCGTGGCCGTCTCCGGTGGACACACACCGGAACATTTTTTCGAGTTGCTCGGCGAGATGCCGCAGGCAAATTCTCTGCCGTGGGCCAAAATTCAGTTGTTCTGGGTCGATGAGCGAATAGTCGATCCCGATTCACCTTTGAGCAATTACAAGCTGGCTGCCGACACGTTCCTGGCGAAGGTTGCCATCCCACCGGGGAACGTTCACCGAATCCCAACCGAGTATGAAGATTTTGAAGTTGCCGCCCGCAGCTACGAACAGACTATCCGCAGTGTTTTCAGTCTGGAAAAGGGGCGGCTTCCGGAGTTTGATCTGATCGTGCTCGGTGTCGGCGGCGACGGGCACACCGCGTCACTTTTTCCCGGTTCTTATGCGACTCTGGACACGGAAGATCTGGCGTGTGCCGTTTACGTTTTGGATGAGGATCTCAACAGGATAACGCTGACCCATCCGGTCCTGCGAGCCGCTTGTCATCTGGTCGTCTTAGCCTGCGGCCCGGAGAAGGCCGACATTCTCGGCAGGATTCTAACAAGCGAGCCCGACGAAGTACGTTATCCCATCCACGCCCTCTGGCCCGTCCTCAACAAGGTCACCTGGCTTCTGGACACCGAAGCCGCAAAATCCCTGTAGCTTTCAGAATCCGGCCGGACGTGTTCTGAAGCAATGGAGAGGTGGATTGAAAAGCGATTCTACTCTGCGTTTAAAGCTCAGAACGTCATGTTGTATCTGCTCGAAATATCTTGAAATTTACATGAAAGAGCTGTATTATGATATTTGGAATTTTGCAGGAGTGGTTCAATGAAGCGTATATTCAAAATCGCGGGGAAAATCACATTGATCTTGTTCATGTTCGTGAAGCTTGCAAGTAGCCGGACTATTACCGTCGGAACCGGTCTTGGGTACGATTACACCATTATTCAAGCGGCGATTGATTATGCAAATGACGGCGATACCGTCCTAGTCAGGCCAGGCACCTATACCGGTGCTGGCAATCGCAACATCCATTTCAAAGGCAAAGCCATCACAGTCCGCAGCACTGATCCTAATGATCCCAATATTGTCGCGGCTACAATTATCGACTGTCAAGGGGACGAAAACCAGCCACGTCGCGGATTTCATTTTCATAGCGGCGAGGGAAAGTACTCAGTCGTGGCTGGCCTGACTATAACTAATGGCTATGGACCCAATGAAGATATTTTCGATGTGGTTCCGGTTGGCGGCGCAATCTTCTGCGAGGATTCCAGTCCTACAATTGCCATGTGTCGGATAGAAAACAACCGGGGTCTTAGAGGAGCAGGTATGTGCAACAGCCATTGCAGTCCAACTGTAATCGATTGTGTTTTCAGCAAGAACATATACCGCCCACCGCCTTACGGTGGGGGGGAAGGGAGTGGGATGTTCAACTGGTACAGCGACCCACAGGTGACAGGTTGTACGTTCAGCGAGAATTTAGCGTCACACGGTGGGGGAATGCATAACTGGGGCAGCAGTCCGACTGTGACCGGCTGCACGTTTAGGAGGAACACCACAAGTCACTCCGCCGCAGGAATGTTCAATCGTGACGGGGCTAGCCCAACAGTAACCAAGTGTAAGTTCGTTGAAAACCGTACGGGAAGCATGGGTGGCGGAATGTTCAACATCGATGGCAGCAACCCGTTGGTGGTTAACTGTTTATTCAGTCTCAATTCGGCAAGTGACGAATCAGGAAGGGGCGAAGGCGGTGGGATATGCAACGACTCTGACTTCGACGGGCTAGCAGTAGATCCGACAATAGCCAACTGCACATTTGCCGGTAATTCTGCGATTCAGAATGGGGGTGGAGTATGTGACCGACGTTCTTCTAATTCGACGCTAATCAATTGCATCTTTTGGGATAATAACGATTTCGGCGGGATGGATGAATCGGCGCAAGTTCACGGTGTCCCAATCATCAACTATTGTTGCGTACAGGGCTTGACCGGGGACTTGGGAGGAAAAGGAAACATTGGTGCCGATCCTGAGTTCACCTATCCGGCAACCGGCGATTACCATCTCTTACCTGGTTCCCCTTGTATCAATACGGGCGATCCTGACTATGTCCCCGCTCCTGCTGAAACTGACATTGATGGCAATCCTCGTGTCATGGATGGACGTATTGATATGGGTGCAGACGAGTTTCAGATAACACCAAAACCTATAATAGGGATTTCATCTTCAGAGTTCAGGTTTGACGCGGATATGGGTGGTCTAAATCCTAAAGAACAGGTTTTGGTCATTCGGAATATTGGCGGGGGTGGCACAGTATACTGGTCAACTTTGGAGGATGCCCCCTGGCTTGAAGTTTATCCGACCAATGGTGAGTCCACCAAGGAAAGCGATGAAGTTATTCTGATTGTGGATATCTCAGGTATGAATTCAGGTTTGCACAATGCAGAACTGATTATCGTAGCTGATGGAGTAGTCAATAGCCCACGGAGAATATCGGTCACGTTGCATGTATATGATAATGATGGCCAACTGCATGTTCCCTCAGAGTATGCGACTATCCAGTCAGCAATCGATGAGGCATTTGGGGGTGATACCATTATTGTTGAGCCTGGAACGTACAATGAGAACATCAACTTCAAAGGAAAAAATGTTAACCTGACTGCAATAGATTCTAATGATCCTGATGTCGTTGCAACGACCATCATTCATGGCGGCAGTAAGACTTCAGTCGTCACTTTCTCCGGGATTGAAGAAAGTACCTGTAGTATACAAGGTTTCACAATCAAGGGTGGATATGCGCAAGAACCTGCCCATGGTGGTGGAGTCCGGGGAAACGGCACTGTAGCAAGAATCATTAACTGCCACATATCAGAAAACGTAGCCTACAGGAGAGGCGGTGGCCTGTATGAATGTGATGGACCTATAATAGGCTGCACTATCAGCAATAATAAAGTACAGTCACTTGCAACAACAGAAGGAGGAGGTCTGCATAATTGTGACGGCCCAATCTCCGGTTGTACGATTGTCGACAACACCTCAAATAGCGGAATGTATGGTACCGGTTTCGGCGGTGGATTGTATGCATGCAACGGCCCCATTACTGATTGTACTATCATCTCCAACCATGCTGGCGGAAACGGTGGAGGACTCTATGGTTGTGACGGCACCATAACAAATTGTACCATAACTGACAATAGAGCCGAGCATTACTCGATTCAATCCAGAGGCGGCGGGCTTTATGGTTGTGATGGTCTCATTAACAACTGTTTGGTGAGTAGTAATTGGGCCGAAGAAAGTGGTGGAGGACTATATGATTGCGATGGTTTGATAAGCGATTGTAAGATCACTTATAATAATGCCGCAAACTTCAGGGGAGGAGGTTTATCAATGTGCGAATCGATCAGCAACTGCGTTATCAACAGCAACTCAGCCGACTGTGGTGGTGGATTATACCGGTGCAACTCAATCTACAACTGCTTGATCAGCAACAACCTGGCCGTTGAAAATGGTGGCGGGCTGCATAAGTGTGGTGAACTTGTCAATTGTACAGTCACCGGCAACAAAGCCAAGTCTAATGGAGGAGGGATTTACGTTCAGGGTAGTTCGACGGTTATAAACTGTATTCTCTGGGATAATGCTTCATTAAAAGGAAATGAGATATATCTGGACATATCTTTTGTGTTAGGTGCACGGGCAGGCCCGTATGAGTTCCCATCAGAAATATTGATCAGATATAGCAACGTTAGGGGAGGTGCCGCAGGAGCATATCTCGTGAAAAACTGCACTTTAGATTGGGCTGAAGGTAACATTTATGCGGATCCATTATTCGCGGATCCTGGTTATTGGAATTCTAACGGAACACCACAAGATACAAACGACGATTTCTGGGTGGATGGCGACTATCATTTGAAATCCCAGTCCGGCAGGTGGAATGAGAGCGGGAGACGACGATGGATAGAAGACGACATGACGAGTCCCTGCATAGACTCCGGCGATCCGAATTCGCCTATCGGCGCTGAGCCGTTTCCCAACGGCGGTGTTATTAACATGGGTGCATACGGCGGGACGGCACAAGCGAGCAAGTCATGATCCTGGCAAGACGGGCCAACAGCCTAATGTGATAAAATCGATCAATCATCGGGGATGATTAGCTTTGTTCCGGCTTTGACTACGTTTGCGTTTTTCACTGTGCCGCGGTTGGCCTCGAATATCTTTCGCCATTTACCGGCCGAGCCGTAGTAATCATACGAGATTTCCGAGAGAGTCTCCCCCTGGCGCACGATGTGGAATCGCTGCGGCTTTATCATCTCCTCTCGGACGTGTACGGCAGGAGATTCAAGGGAGTTGCTTTCCGTCCTGCTCTCTGCTACAGCCCGGCGGATCGCTTCTCTTGTTTCGGACGATGGACGAGGCACGTTCTCGTCTCCCATATTTCGTCCTTCGTCGATCGCCTTTGCATTGGCGCCGGCGGGTCCGAGCAACCGCCCCTGTGGGGTCAGGCTCGGGCGAGTGGCCAGCCAGAGCCCGGCGATGCTGACTACTGCCAAACCCAGAATCAATCCGATTTTCAGGTCTTTCTGCATTTGGTATTGTTTTAGTTTGCAGTGACGCCTTAAGGCGTTGATAAATGCCCTTGCGGGCACACTACAAACGGCTACTTTTTCTTGCCTTTCGGGGCACTGTTCTTTGTGCCGATCAACAATATCGGTGCGGCTATTGCAATCGACGAATACGTACCGACGATAATACCGAGACCGATCGCGAAGGTAAACCCTCTCAACCCGTCGCCGCCGAAAATATACATTATCAACACGACTACGAACGTCGTGAAAGACGTCAAAAGTGTTCGGGAGATAGTCTGGTTGATGCTGTTGGTGATTACCTGCGAATTGAGCGTGCGGGCCTTGCCGCGGTTCTCGCGGATGCGGTCGAAGACCACGATCGTATCGTTGAGCGAGTATCCGATCAGCGTCAGGAAAGCGGCGATCATCGCAAGATTGATCTTGAAGTCTCCGATCAGAAGCAGTTCTCCGATCGAGGTACGAGCGAGGTACGTGCATGCCGCGACGGCGCCGAGTGTGATGCAAACATCGTGCACCAGCGCGGTGATGGCGGCGATTCCGTAGCGGACGTCCCCGAACCGGACCCAGATGTAGGCAACGATCGCGAACAGCGACAGTACGATTGCGATCAGAGCCCGCGTTTTCTGCTCGGCGCCCACGGCCGGATCGAACTGCCTGATGCGAGGCAGCGAAGATGCCATCTTTGTTGCCGCCTCTACCTTTGCCTTTTCATTGGCGGCGAAGCTGTTCCATTCGTCTTCGGTTGGCTCGACAAAGCCCGCATCGGGTTCGGCACTGACATACACAAATGATTCCACAACCTGATTGGGATCGGTCATTTCATTCAGCCTGGTATCGAGGATTTTGTACTCAAAAAACTCGAGGTTCTCTATATCAGGCTGAAAGGCCAGATCTTTAAATCGTTGTATAATTTCTCCGGCAGTGGCGGACTGGCCGAGTTCGCATTCGATTTTAATGCCGCCCAAAAAGTCAATGAGTTCGGGATAGGTTGTTATCAAATCCTCCGATATCTTCTCCATCGGGATGATGATGTTGGGCAGAAGGTTCTGCTGGATTTCCAGTTGATTCCTAAAGGCGGCAAGTATTGCTTTGTTTACAACGTCGTCAACGTTGGGATCCGGGATGGTGGCCTCTGGAAAAGCCGCCTTCAGCACGTCTTTGACCAGCGATTTGTTCATCTGGCTGGTCGATATCGTCAATTTTCCGCCGTCTGCCGAGTCAGTCTGAACACGAAGATTAGAGAGCGTGCCCGCAAATTTCGCATCGGCTTTGCGTATTGTGCCAATCGCCTCTTCGGCCGACGGCGTTCCCTGGGGAACGTTCACGTCGACAACCAATCTGTTTGTTTCCGTCGTGCTGATCTCATACTGCGTGCCCGATTCTCCGATGCTGTAAACGTTTGCGGTTGACATCGCGGGTATCGCCCGGATCTTGTCCTGAACTTCCTGCCGGCCCATGGCTTGCTTGAGATTGATCTGGGCTGTGGTTCCGCCGGTGAATTCCTCGTCGTATTTGTTGTTCTCCGTGTTATCCCTTGTGTAGAAGACGAGCAATCCGCCTATGATGAGCACGGATGATATGCCGATGAAAATCGGCCTGGAACGCATCCAGTCTATATTCGGTTTGTGTATGAGCCGGAGCATAACGAGGTGATCTTTGATAATTCGCTTTGAAAGCAGGAAATCGAAAAGCACGCGGGTCACAAACAGCGCCGTGAACATACTCGATGCGATTCCGAGCATGAGCACGATGGCAAAGCCCTTGACTTCTTCCGAGGCCCTCCAGTAAAGAATCGCCGCGGTTATAAATGTTGTCAGGTTCGCATCGAAAATCGTTCTGAATGCTTTTTGGTAACCGTTTGTAACGGCAATTCTCAGCGACGAGCCCCGCTGTTGTTCTTCGCGGATTCTCTCGAATATCAGCACGTTGGCGTCAACGCTCATGCCGATGGTCAGTATGATACCCGCGATGCCGGGCAGCGTGAACGTTGCGCGGACGCCGGCCATGATCGCCAGGACAAAGAGAATGTTCATCAGCAGCGCCACGTCGGCGATCGATCCTGCGAGCATGTAGTAGATCAGCATACATACCATAACCACGACAAGGCCTATCAAGCCGGCCTGAATTCCCTGGTCGCGATTGTCGGTGCCGATGGACGGGCCGATTGTGTTTTCGGCGATAGGCTGGGGAATCAATCTGGCGGGCAATGATCCGGCGTTGAGCTTGTTGACCATGTCGTCGACGGCCGTCTGGCTGAAGCTGCCTTCTATTATGCCCTGTCTGCGGATTCGGGCATTGATATTTGGCGCCGATATCGCTATATTGTCGAGCAGAATGCACAACGGCCGGTCCATGTTCTTGCCGGTAATGTTCGAAAAGAGACTTCCGCCTTTTTCATCCAGCAGAAATCCGATAGCTCTTCGCCCCATCCTGTCCGTGGTGGGATTGGCTTTTACCAGCTTCCAGGGCTTCTGGCCGGGGCCTTGCAGCATTTTCTCGTCCTTTTGGTGGCTGGCCAGAACGTAATATTTGCCGCCGAACGGCGCGATAATAGTGTCCCGCGCGTTCCATTCTTCGATATTCTCTATCTCGAACCACTTGTACCTGTTGTCTGAAGCGAAATCGGGGCCCTTTTCCTCAATCCTGGTAACATAGGTGGCTTTAAGCTCGTCCGCTTCGGCATCGTCCTGTTTCGGGAGAATTCTAAACTCAAGTATGCCGGCGCCCTGAAGCATGCGCTTGAGCTGCATGGGGTCGTCAAGCCTGCCTTCGTAGGGCTCGTAATTGTCATAAGCCGTTACTACTGCATCGATTTGTGAAGCACGGTCGGGGAATTCGGCTTTGAGCTCTTTGATCTGTTTTGCCCGGTTCTTTGGCGCCTCCAGCGCAACGTTCAACTGGTCCCTGGAAAGACTCAGCCGGTCAATTTTGCCTCTGGCGTCCTTGTACTGAATTTGCTTGGCCAGCAGCTCATCGACAGCCTGTGACCACTCGGCGTAGGTCTTGACGTATCCGGTCAGCATCACAACGCTGTCGTTGACATCGGTGAATTCGTTCAGGGCCTTTTCGAGTTCCTGAATGTTCAGATCTGCCCAGTTGTTCCTGCTGCTTTTTACCTGATCGATGTCCAAACCGGCGGATGACATCTGTTGTTCGGTAGTCTTGAGACTGCTGTAAAATTCATCCCGTTTATTATTCAGCTTTTTGTATTCATCGTGAACTTCGGCAAGCTCGTTGAGGATTTCGATCCGGTTCGGATCGCTCTGGGCGTATTCTCCGAAGGTTTTGGTTCGCTCCTCGGCCGGCAGTTCCAGCGAGCGCATAATTGCAGCGGGACTGACGTTTTGATCGAGCAGATCTTTCTCGGCGTTAATATATTCCTCGCGTCTCTGGCGCGCCTCGGCGCTGGCCAGCGGCATCTGTATCTCGAAACGGTCGTTGCCTAACGGCCGCCACATAAGGTTCTGGATGTTCGCCGGGTCTATTCGCCTTCGCAGCACGGTTATCATTCGCGCCGCCAAATCCCTCTTGTCGGATTCCTTGAGCCCGTACGTATCAATTTCGTAGATGAGACTCGTGCCGCCCGCCAGGTCTATGCCCGGTTTGAGCTTCTGGCTGGGTGGAAACAAAGTCCACGCTCCGACGGCTATCAAGACAATAATCAGGATGATTTTCGACGTAAGATTTCTATTCATTGCTTTCCTCGTAATACGTTAATGCATACATGTGCAAATGGATCGATCGGCTCACCGGACGACATATCCACGCATTTAATTAGTTACAGTCTATTTTCAGACAGATTCCCTTCGCTTTCCGAATCCTTATCCAGTTCATCGTCATCCGCAGGTCCGCCGATTGTTCGGACCGAGATGGGTTCTTCTATCAGTGGTGCGGGCAAGGAGCCCGCGTTTAGTTTGTTGACCATATCTTCGACTTCTGTTTGAGTGAAGCTGCCGGTTATTATGCCCTGTCTGCCTATGCGGGAATCAACCCTCGGCGCCGATATCGCTATATCATCGAGTAATATGCACAACGGCCGGTCGATGTTCCTGCCGGTAACGTTCGAAAACAGACTTCCGCCCCTTTCATCCAGCATGAATCCGATAGCTCTTCGGCCCATATTGTCCGTGGTGGGATGGGCCTTCTCCAGCTTCCATGACTTCCGGCCGGCCCCTTGCAGCATCGTCTCGTCATTTTGGTTGCTGGCCAGAACGTAATGCTTACCGCCAAACGGCGCGGTGATAGTGTTGGGAGCATTCCATTCTTCGGCATTCTCTATCTCGAACCACTTATATCTGTTGTCTGAGGCGTATTCAGGCCCCTTTTCATCGAGTCTGGTAACATAAGTTGCTCTAAGCTCGTCCGCTTCGGCATCATCCTGTTTCGGGAGAATTCTGAACTCGAGTATGCCGGCGCCTTTGAGCATTCGCTGCAAGTCCCTGGCGTCATCAAGTCTTCCTCTGAAAGGACGGTACTCATCGAAAGCCGCTATTAACATGTCGATTTTTTCAGCACGGCCCGGAAATTCTGCTTTGAGTTCTTCGATAGCCTGCCTGCGCTTAGGTGATTCTGAGGGCAATTCGAGGCAGGAGTCTATCCTGTCTAAAGTCAAATTTAACTGATCTATGGCTCTTAAAGCCTCTTTGTATCGGGTGTTCTTGCCTGTTATCGGGTCTATCAGTTCTTCAACGACGTCTATCCATTGAGCGTATGTTTCAACGTATCCCGTCAGCAGGTTGAGATTGTCTTCGGAGCCGGCAAATTCCCGCAGCGATTCTCGCCGTTTTTGTTCATTTAGCCTGACCCAATCGTTTCTGCTGACTTTTATCTGGTCCGGGTTAAGTCCGGCCGACAACATCTTGTCTTCTGAGGCTTCAAGTCTGTCGTAAAGCTCAGCTTGTTGATTTTTCAGGTCGTTGCGTTCGTCGCAGGCTGCGGCAAGACTCTCAATAATTGCCAGTCGGTCGGGATTGCCACGGGCAAAATCTCTGAAATTCTCCGCGCGCTCTTCTGCCGGCTTTTCAAGGGAACGCATGATTGTTGTTCGGTTAATATTCTCAGCCAGAAGTTTGCTGAGGGCTAAGTCGTAATTCAGGCGTTTTTCACGAACCTTTGGCCTTGGCAGAGGGATTTGCACTTCGAACCGGGAATCACCCACCGGGCGCCACACAAGTGGCAATATCCCCCTGGGATCTATTCGCTTTTGTAATACTGCTATCATCCTCGCGGACAGGCCTTTCTTCTGTTCCTCCGTAAGGCCTCGGGTGTCAATTTCATAGACGAGACTCGTTCCGCCGGTCATGTCCCTTGTGAGCATCCATATTCGTGCTTTTCTGGCGCCGTATACAGAGAAAACTCCATAGGCCAAAAGGACAAGTATGCCGACAATTGCCAACAGGGGAATTAAAGCTATTGTTAAATTCTTCTTCAAAACTCTCTCTTATATCGTATAGCGTATCGCGGCAAACGCCCGCAAAATCACCGGCTGAGAAATAGCCGCTAATTCTCATTCTTTCGACATATTTCTGCTGATCGCTGAACGCAGAATCTTCATTTTGGTATTATTCGACTCGTCAATTTTCAGCGTGATCTCTTCATCCTTGATGTCAACCACGGTTCCGATGATTCCCCCGATTGTCTGGATCTTGTCGTTTTTCGACAGCGCCTGAATCATCTGCTTGTGTTGCTGCTGTTTCTTGCGGGGCCCCCTGAAAAGTATCAGGTACATCATGACCAGCATCAAACCAATGAAGATAAACTGTTCGTGCCCCCCAAAGAGACTCCGCCTTCCATTTGTGCCGGGCTGATTCGGATCAGACTGACCTGTCGTCGTTGTTGTTTCTTCCTGCGATTGCGAATCTCCTTCCGGTCCGGCACTGATGCCCGACGACGAATCAGTACTGTCTGCCTGAGCCAATATCCACACATTATTCATGTCTGTTATCCTTTAATAATGCTACATATCACATCGCTATACTGTGACTCACCTGCGGCGGTCCCGCCGGCCAAACCCAGTATGATAACGACTTTCCATCTTTTTTCAACAATCAATCAGGAATAATCCACACTTCTTGACCATTCGTCGAATTCCTTACTTTTAATGGCTTGCCTGATTCGGGCCGTCAGCCTCTGATAGAACGTCAGGTTGTGCAGAGAAACTAATATCGGACCCAACATTTCGTTGGAATTGAAGAAATGCCTGAGTGTGCCCCGGCTGAAATTCCGGCAGCAGTAGCATTCACAGCCCGGCTCGATCGGGCCGGGGTCGTTTGCGTGAACGCTGTTTCTGAGCCTTACAGGGCCGTTTTCAGTGAATGCAAAGGCATTTCGGCCGTTCCTGGCGGGCATCACGCAGTCGAACATGTCGATCCCGGCTCTAACGGCGGCGACAATATCCCTCGGCGTGCCGACGCCCATTAGATAGCGGGGTTTGGCCTTCGGCAGAAGTTTGGCCGTGTGGGCAACGGTTCTCATCATCTCGTCATGCCCTTCGCCGACGCTTAGTCCGCCGATAGCGTATCCGTCGAAATCCATTTTCACCAATTCGGCCGTGCACGACGTGCGCAGCTCGAGATTCGTGCCGCCCTGGACTATGCCGAACAGCATTTGCTCGCAATTGGCGTGAGCCTTCCTGCATCGTTCGGCCCATTTTATGCTTCTTTCGACGGCTTTCTCCAGATGCCCGGCTTCGGCGCCCGATGGAGTACATTCATCGAAACACATTATGATGTCGGCGCCCAGTCGATTCTGGATATCGGTTGCGATTTCCGCGTTGAGGTAGATCTTGGAGCCATCGATATGACTGGCGAATTCGACTCCGTCGTCGTCGATCCTGGCCAGCGTGCTCAGAGAAAAGACCTGGTATCCGCCGCTGTCGGTCAGTATGGGCCGGTCCCACGCCATCATTTTGTGGAGTCCGCCGAGCTTCTCGACGGTTTCGACTCCCGGCCTGAGCAACAGGTGATACGTGTTGGCCAGTATGATCCCGGCGCCGGTTTCCCTGAGCTGCCGCGGCGTAGTACCCTTTACCGCTCCGGCTGTGCCGACCGGCATGAACACGGGCGTCTCGACCTTGCCGTGGGCGGTTTCGAGGACACCGCTCCTGGCGGCCGAGCCGGAATCTTGATGAAGAACTTCGTATGTCGCCATTGTTAATGCGCTGTCGGTTCGGATCCCGCAGCGTTAGTAAAGACTCTTTATTCCGGAAGCAGGATAATAGTGCGCGAGGATTTCTTCCGTACTGCTGCCGCTTCTCGCCATTGCCTCGGCGCCATACTGGCACATTCCCACGCCGTGGCCCCAGCCTCGGCCGGACAAAAACGCCCAACTGTCGTCCCAGTTCATGATTTTGCAGATCGAGCTCTTCAATTTGCGTCCCGTGGGATCGACAGTCAGCCGGAAATCCTCAGCCCTCAGAGTATCGCTCTCGCCGTTCGAGCCGGCGAGCTCTACTTTTGTCAGTCGGGAGAACTGCCCGTAGTCGCTTTGCTCGGCGGGGCTTATTCTCGTGATCTTTTTGAGCTTCTTCAGGGCCGGATATTTGCCGAACAACCTCGCCTGGACCTCGGCCTTGCCGAATCTTGTCATGGGCCAGAAGAACAGCTTCGGGGCGGCTGTCTGCTCACAATAAGGGCAGGGCACGCCCTTGAGCGGCTCGAAAGAATCGCCGAAGACGTTTTTGCTGTTTTCCGTGTGTCCGCCGCACATTGAGCTGTAGTACGCCGGAAAGATGTCCTCACCACCTTCGGCGTGGTTACAAACCAGCACCTGACCTTTGGTTTTGTTGACGGCCTCCCATACCCGGGCCGATTCGGCGCTTAAGCCGCTGTAGACCTGGCTTGCCGCCGTTTGCTTAACGTCCCAGTCGCGATTCACGCCGAAACGCCTCTTGATATAGAAGCAATACGTTCTCGCGGCGATTGCCTGAGCCCTGAGGGCCTCGGCCTCCCAGTAGTCGGGCATCTCGGCGCCTACAACGCCGGCCAGATACGGCTCCGGCGGGACCAGATTGATCGCGTCGAATGCGCTGCCGCCGGCGTTGACTATCAGCCTTAGATTGCCGCGATAATCTTTGCCGTTCAGGGTGAAAATGTACGGATCATCGGTGAAGATGACCACTTCCCGGCTAACAAAGCTCTGGCCGGCAACCGATATCATGCCGTTGCTTATGCCGATTGTGACCGGAACGTTGACGTTGTCGAAACGGACGTCGGCTGTTTTCGCATTAGGTTTAGTCGGGCCTTTGCTGAGGCCGAACGGTGCGGCGGTTTTGAACGTGCAGGATTGGGCGTCGTCGAGCAGCAGCACTCTCACCCAAAACTTTGCGTCGATATCCATTTGGATGGTCGGCCTTGTGAGCTGCCGGCTCCTGCAGCCGCCGAGAAAAGACAAGCCGAGCAGCACGGAGATTGTAACTATACCGGCGGCTATTCGACAAATCCACGCCCGGCAGGCTGCCTGCGGGCCGATCCTTTCCGAGCATACTTTCGGTTGACTAATCGCGGACAATGTCGATTCACCGGATAATGATCAAATTGGTTAGTCCAGGCTCCGCAGTGACAGTCCGAGGTCGCTTATGGCTTTGTTGATCTCGTTCAGGCTTGTCACGCCGAAATTCTTGCACCCGAGAAGCTCGGCGTCCGTCTTGCTTGTCAGTTCGCCGATGGTGTGGATATTGAGCTTCTGCAAACACTTGCGAGCGCGCACAGACAACTTGAGATCGTCCACGGATTTGTGCCTGAGTCCTTCGGCTTCACTGTCTTCCGAGTCGGCCTGCTCGTTTTCTTCTTCCATCTCGGGCGATTCCTCTTCCAGCGCCATGCCGAGAGTCAATCCCTTCGGATCGAGGATCGCCTTGATTTCCCTCAGTGACGTCTCCCCGAAGTTCTTATACGAAAGCAGCTCCGCTTCGGTGATGTTCAAAAGATCGCCAAGCGTATCGATCTTCATCTTCTTGAGACAGTTCCTGCTCCGCACGGACAGCTCGAAGTCGGATATCGGCGTCTCGAGAATCTGGTTCTTTCGCGACTTCTTCTTCTCCTTCTCTTCGTCGTAGAACATCGTCTTGGAGCTTTCGATGTCCTTTTTGAACATGATCGCTCTGGCATGATTCGGGTAGCTGTCGAGGACCGTATCGACAGACCGAGTTGCTTCGTCCAGGCGACTGGCGTCCTCGAACAGCACCGCCAGGTTCAAAAGAGCGCTGACAGAGACCGACGTGCCGGAAACGATCCGCTTGTAGTACTCAATAGCGGCTTGTTCTTCGCCGGACAGATCGCAGCGATAGGCGAGGTGGAACAGCGCCCGCTGATGCTGAGGATTTAGTTCCAGAGCGATTTTATAGCGGCTAATTGCCTCTTCGTAGAGCCCCTCTGCCTCGTTAAGACGGGCAAGCTGATAGTGATATTCGGCACTTACGTCCTGGAAATTCGAGCAGGCATTGAGTTCCTTGGCCGCCGATTTGAAATCCCCCGCATG
>Ga0180431_10003166_pt1 | contig 21372 bp, 17 predicted proteins | sample SS_ome_11_FD_132459 | JGI IMG/M metagenome (GOLD analysis project Ga0180431, IMG submission 132459) | Hypersaline lake sediment archaeal communities from the Salton Sea, California, USA - SS_1_MS_1 metaG | ecosystem: Environmental > Aquatic > Non-marine Saline and Alkaline > Hypersaline >...
AGTCATGGATCGAAATGAGGCACCGGCCATGAGGCGAAAGCCGCCGGTAACGGCTACTCCCCGATCCTGTCGCCACCGCGCCACGTCTCGACTCTACCCGATTCTCGATTCTCGATTCTGTGCAGGTGTGGTATCATTGAAGGACGATGCAGCAGGAAGTGAGCCTCAGGCAAATCCGGCAGAAAGTCCGTTATCTGCACGCTAGGCTGCCTCAACCTGTCACCGCCATCCAAGGCGCATACGTCTTGCCGCGTCATCTGAGAGAGCAGGTCGTCACCTCGCGCTTTTCAGAAGAGTCGCTCCAAGAACTATCCAATGACATTGGGCGCTTCTTGGGCTTACGCAGCGGTGTGAGGGTCAAGGTTGGCATTGAGAGTTCAGAGCACTTGCCGGCCCCTGTGGGTAGCGCGGAACAGGCGGATCAAGTTGGGCTCTACAAAGTCAGACCTGGTGGTTATCGTGAAATAGAACTGACGAAGAAGTTCAGATTTGAGCTAGAGCACATCGCCGCCATCTTGGCACATGAGTGTACCCACAATTACCTGTACTCTCATGGATTGGAGGAAGCCGATGACTCCGAAGATGAGATACTAACCGACATCGCAGCGGCATACTTGGGGCTGGGCGGCCTGCTTCTTGAGGGATATGTGCCCATTGTCTGGACCACCGAGACGAAGGGCTTTTGGCCAGAATACACGATGCATACAATTCAGATAGGCTACTTGAATCGGCCCTCCATTAAGAGTGCGATTGAGGTATCAGCCGAAATTCGCGACTTGCGTGAGCTTCTTTCTAGTCTCCCGTGGCCAAGACGAATTTCTGCATCCCTTAACCTCAAGGCTGCTCGAAGGGAACGTAAGGCAAGGTTGAGGAGGCTCCAGTGGTTGCAGGCAGCTCTTGAGCAAGCAAAAGGACTGCATGATCAAGCCGTCAGTTCCCTTCGGGCCGTGACGCGCGACGGGCAGCAAAACAGGAGATCCCATCGAGGTGGAAAGGCATTGTTCAACCTGGCTAATGATCTGCTGCTTGGCACAAAGGCTACCGAGTTAGCAGCACTCTCGGAAGAATTGGCTCGAGTAAGACAATCGAATGAGATGGAGGACGGGCAACTGGAGGCCGTCTCGTTCAAAGTAGACTCCATATTGCGCAATGCCAAGTATTGGTGTCGCGTCGCACGGAAACTGTGTGGGTGATCGCGCTGGGCGTCCAGAAGCTACGACAAGGATGAGTCCAGGCGCAGGTGAGTCCCGCGAAGCGGCAGACGAAGCCGCCGAGCTACTGGGAGACATAGGCGAGCCGCCGGAAGGACATGCGAGCTGGGGTTGCGGAGTGCCGTGCATTGGGAAACGGTTACACCAGATTGGAGGTTTCCGGGATGGAATCTGTAGTGAGCGCCACAGTCAACGTGGAAGTTGTACTGTCGGCGGTGGTCAACCTGCTTGCCGCAGTCATCGGTGGGATCGTGGTTGCCGCGCTTGGAATTCGAACATGGCGCATGCAGGTGCGGGCGAAGGTGAGGCACGATGTGGCGCTACAAGTGCGCCGCGCCCTTTGCAGCTTCCGGAGAGCAATCGCCCATGTTCGGTTTCGCATGAAAGCAGACTGGGAGTTCGTGGAGAGACCCGGAAGGGATGCGGAAAGACTTGATTCAGGCGAAGAGCATCAACGCAAGCTGCACTACAGAGATGAAGTCTACGTGTACCAGAGCCGATTCAAGGTTCTCCAAGACGCGGCCGCCGAACTTGATGACGCGGAACTCGAAGCGGAGGCCGTCTTGGGGCCGGAGATCATCAACCTCTTGAAGCCCGTCAGACGGCTCTCGGTGCATCTGCACAGCAAAGTCAGGCACTATCTACATGATCTCAGCACGGGACATGGGAGTGATGAGAAAACCGAAGCGGTCATCTTCGACAGGAGCGAAGAAGACAAGCCCGACAAGTTCTCGAAGGATTTGCAGGCGAAGATCGATGCCGTCGAGAACTACACTCGACCTTACATACAGATGAAAGGGAAGTCATCGATTTAGGTAGCCTGGCGCGCCACCTGGCGATCCACGACGTCAGAGAGATGGCCGGGCATAGTTCCATCACCACGACGCAGATATACACACACGCGAGGAGACTGGCCCATCACGCCGCAGCCAAGGTGCTGGGGAAAGTAGGCAAGCCGCCGGAGCCATCTCTAGCCCCCTGATCTTGCGTGCGGTCAACACGGCCTAAAAGAACCCTCAATGAAGGATTCAATAGACTCAGCAATCTTTCTGAATCACAGTACCTACTACGCAGTAGCGTACAGGAACAACGTTGAAGTCCGACGGTTGGTGCGAGAACTGAGCGGAATCAAGGTGGAAACGGATGATGACGTTGACGTTGCTTGCGCGGTCAACGCAGCGATCCAGCGGCATGCAATGATAGTAGTTGTGTTCAGTGCGTTGACGCTGGAGGCCTTCATCAACTTCTACGCGATAGAGCATCTGTCCAAGCGTTTCTTGGAGCGCCACCTAGACAGGCTTGGCCCCGCAAGCAAGTGGCTCATCATCCCGAGATTGGTCTGCGGGAAGCAACTCGATACTAACGGGCAAGCTTACGAAGGGCTGCAAAGGCTCTTCAAGACACGGAACGAACTTGTGCATTACAAAGGCAAGATCACACCTATGAGCCAACTCCGGGATAGGGACTACAGTTACGTCGAGGAGAAGGACGCCGAGGACGCGATTAGCACAGTCTGGCAGGCCGTGACAGAGTTGAGCCGACTCGACACCCGTGTTACAAGCAGTTGGTTGGAGGACGCACAGACCAGTCCCTTCGTATAAGCTCAACGCCCGCGCCGGATCACTCGGAAGGCAAGACGCCTAGGCCCCCCAGCTCGCCCCGAGCACGCATCTCAGCAGCAAGCCTAATCACTGGGGCCATGAGCTTCCGCACCACGTAATCAATCTGCCGAACCCACAGCGGGCCGAAATGATAGTCATACAGAAGGAGACTTAGGGAGGCGACATCCGGTCGTTTCTTCGGATCAAGCGCCTCCGCGTTCCGTTCGCCGGTGCGTAGATCGGCAGAGACGCCTGAAAGCGGCCCGGCCTCCTTGATCGTGCTCGGGACGCGACCATGCTGATGGGCATTTCTGATCTCATCTCTGCCGACATCGAGCTTCTGGTATTCCTCGTCTGTCAGGAGACCGAGGTCGTGCGCCTCCTTGAGAAGCCAACCCATCGCCTTCTTTGCGAGCTTTTCAACATGCTCGACATCGGGCTTGCCCCAAACGGGATTCTTGTGCCACTCAATCGCAGCACGCAACGTTGCCTCCAACAGCGCATTCGCGGCAAGGACAGCGGCATGGTGCAGACCGGACAGGTCGCATTGACGCATTTCCTCGTGGAGATAATTGACTGATATCTTGCATCCTGCCAGGGCCTCGATGGGTTGACGGGACCGATGCCGCTTGCGAAGTGCTCCCTGCGCGTACGGATTCATCGTAAGCTCCTCAGAAGAACAGCGTGACTGAGAATGCTCGTCGGGGTCTTTGCTTTGCTCCGCTCGCACCCCAACGCGGCTAGGCTTCAACCCGGCACGCGATGATCGTACTAACGTCTATCCACCACGTATCCTCGCCAACCTTGAATGGGATACAGCGACCATTCCTTGACCCTTTGGGCTGTCCTTCGTCTTCTTTTGACCAGACACCGGGGCCGATGTCTTCGCCATTGCTCAGGCGTAGGATAACTGTCTGACCTCTGAAACCTTCCACGACTGCCATTTCCATGCCTGCAACCTCCGTCACTTCTTGACTGGCGCCGCCAGGGCAATGATGCCAGATTCCGGAAATTCCGGGGACACCCTACTCGATTCTTGCGCCCGGGACGGCAGCGCCGCCCGGAAGCGAATTGAGCGACGATTATGTGTGCTGTGCCCTAAGAGCAGGGTATCACCGTCGGCGAGGCGGGTCAAGAGAAATAATGAGTAGGTGTCGCTATTTTGCGTAGGCGGGTTCGTTGCCGGGTTTCCACTTGATGTTGCAGCCGATGCTGGGCTTCTGGTCGGGGCTGACGGGCGTGCCGGCGAGGACGGCGTCCACGGCGGCGGTGAGGTCGGCGCCGGTGACGGGGACGTCGTTGCCGGGACGGGCGGCGTCCATCTGCCCGCGATAGACGAGGGCGCGCGCCTTGTCGAAGAGGAAGAAGTCGGGCGTGCACGCGGCGGAGTAGGCCTTGGCGACTTCCTGGGTTTCGTCGAAGAGGTAGGGGAAGGTGTAGGCGGCGGCCTTGGCCTGGTGCGCCATGTTGGCGGGGCTGTCGTCGGGGAAGGCGGCGACGTCGTTGGAGTTGATGGCGACGACGGCGACGTTTCTGGCCTGGTACTCGCGGCAGATCTCGGCGAGCCTGGCGCGCACGTGCTTGACGAACGGGCAGTGGTTGCAGATGAACATGACGAGCAGGGCGGGGGCGTCGGCGAAGTCGCCGAGCGCGACCGTGTTGCCGTTGGTGTCGGGCAGGCTGAAGTCGGGCGCCGCGGTGCCGAGCTCGAGCATGGTGGAGGGCGTCATGACCATTGCGATGTCTTCCTTTGTGATTTTCGGGACGGGGTGACGTGTTGCCTGACGGTGTCTTCCTCGGGATGGCAACGGTCAAGGTGCTTCCGTGGTTCCCGGCGGCCGGCGTTTTTCAGGGACGCTCGTTGTTGTTGCGCGTTGGCGGGCGGGAGGGTAGGGTAGCCGGCCTGGTGCGGGCGAGCCCGGCACATCGTGACCTGGAGGCAATGGCTTGTGGTAATGGTCTGGGGTAATGGTTTGAGGGACTTGGATGATGGACGCTTCTTCTTCCGGCAACGCGCAGGCCCGCGTGCGCGTTGACCTCGGCGGGGAATGGGAGCGGTGGATCGGCGACGGGCTGCTCGACTGCGTGCAGGTGCCGTCGTCGTATCGGCCGGTGGGGACCGCGCGGCTTCGGCGCAGCTTCGATTTGGACGCGCTCGGTCCTGGCCGGCGCGCTGTGCTGCGGTTCGAGGGGATCGCCTATGATGCCCGCGTGCGCGTGAACGGGGAGGACGTCGGCGCGATGGGGCCGTGGACGCGGTACGAGTTCGACGTCACGCGCGCGCTGCGTCCGGGCCGTAACCGGATTGAAGTCGAGGTCAACGATTGGCAAGTGCCGCTGGGGCCGAGCGCGGGCTGGGAGGCGTACGGGGGGATCATCCGCGACGTGTTTCTCGAGCTGCGGCCCGACCCGTACATCGAAAATGCACATCTGCAATACGAGCTCAGCGCGGACATGGACCGGGCCGACTGCGCCCTAGACGTTTACCTGAAAAGCACCGCGGGAACACGTGCAACGCTACGCGCGGAATTGCTGTGGGGCACGGCCGTGGTTTCGCGCGCTGCCCAGGAATTCACTATCGAGGCGGGTGATTCGCAAGTAACACTTGATTGGCAGTTAAAATCGCCCGTGCTTTGGTCTCCCGAAGGACCGAACCTTTACACGATGCGCGTTAATCTGGAATCAGCGCACGGCAAGGACGATTATGCGATACAGACGGGCTTTCGCGATTTGAGGATCGACGGGCGCAGATTCGTGTTGAACGGGCGGACGCTGGTGCTGCGGGGCGTCGGCCGGCACGACATGTGGAAAGATCAGGGGCACACGTTGAGCGATACGCAGGTCGAGCAGGACATGCGGATGGCGAAGACGATGGGGGCGAACTTCGTCCGGCTGGTCCACTACCCGCACGACCGGCGGATCGTCGAGGCCGCCGACCGGTTGGGGCTTTTTGTGACTGAGGAATCGGGGCTGATGTGGATGAAGTTCGCGAAGCTCGATCGCGAGGTCATCGAGATCGGCCTGCAGAATCTCGAGCGGACGGTGCGGCGGGACTGGAACAGCCCGTCGCTGTTCGCGATTTTACTGGGAAATGAAAGCGAGCCGACGGTCGAAGTGATCCTTGAAGGAAAGCGACGCATGCGGGATTTGACGCCCGGGCTGTTCGTCTCGTTTGCACAGTGCGAGAAGCGGTTCTTCGACGAGGGCGGTTTGGGTTTCTATACGGTGCATCCGTATGGTCTTGATTATGAGATGAGCCTGTATCGCGACAGGGCCGTCGCGCTTGAAGGAGGCAAGCCCCTGGTTTTCACCGAATGGGGCGGGCGCGTGCTGGGGCAGTCGCCTATATTGATGAAAGCGAGCGTGGAGGAGATCGGCCGGCTCGTCGAGGAAGGGCGGTTGGCGGGGCACTCGTATTGGGGGTGGGCCGACATGCCGGAGTTCAGCCGGGGCGGGCTCGAGCCGGAAGACGGCATTCTGCGGTCGGGCGTCGTGACCGAGGACCGGGGCACGATACGGGATGATGTTCGTGGAGCATTGGTGGAGTTGTTTCGGTACGAGCCGAGGGCGCCGGTTCGGCCAGCGCGAGCGCCGGAGATTCTGACGCCTCGCACGAGGCCGCTGAGCTCAGAGAGCCGGTTTTTGCCGATCGACCTTCAACCGCTGCTCGACGTGCAGGAGCAGTCGGACGTGTGGGCGGAGCTCGAGTCCTTGATGGCGCGGTTCTGGAAGACGCACGGCATGACGGTGAAGCACTGGGACGAGACCGGCCGCACGTTCTGGCTGTGGAGTTGTCCCGAGGTCTCCGTCGGCGCGTTGCCGTTCACGACGGGGGTCCACGACGGACAGACGCGGCCCGTCGTGGTGACGCCGGGGCATCGAAAGGTCGAGGTCCCGCTCGGTATCGAGGCAGACCGGCTGCACGTGCTCGGTAACGTGACGCTGCCGGACGGATACCCGGTAACGGATAGACTGGGTGAGCGTGCGGCATCGTATGAAATCGTTTATGCCGACGGCGAACGTCAGCACGTGCCGCTGCGGTGGGGCACCGAGATCGCGCGGGCGAACATGATTGCGGTGGCGAGCCGGATTGATCCGGCCGCGGCGCAGGGCGAGCGAGTCGTGGTATATGTGAAACATCCGTTCCGGGAGGTGTATCAGACGCGACTGCTTTCGCTTGACGTGAAGCCGAAGCAGATTGACCGCCTCGTCTGCGAGTTGGAGACGCCGATGCCAGGGAACTATGCGGCGGCTGAGAGCGCTTCTACTGACGGAGACGCGGAACTTCCGCCGCTTGGGCCCGGCGAGAGGGCGCTGCTGCTTTTTGCCATTACGGCGGAAACGGGAGAATCAGCATGAACATGGCGAGGGCGGCATTTCTTCACTCGAAGAGATCGGGGAACGAGCTTTGCATGCTGTTGTGCTTTGCCACGTGTATGTGGCTCTGCTGCAGCATGGCCGAAGGCAGCGAGAAGAGTGCTGCTGATTCGCCCGGGCTTTCCTTCCCGGCGCCGAGGTTCAGGCCGATGGCCACAGACGTTTCGGGACTTGACTGTACCGTGATTAAGCTCGACGGGACATGGCGCATTCACCCGTCGCCGCCCGAGGGCTTTCACGCGCAGCCGGCGGAGGGGCCCGGGTGGTCGGACTTCACGGTCCCCGGCCAGTGGCTCCAGCAGGGCTTCGATATCCCCAGAGACAAGACCGCCGGCGTCGCGACGACGTTCGAGGTCCCGGAATCATGGGCGCGCAAGCGGATATTCCTGCGCTTCGACGCCATTCACGGCGGCACGGATTACTGGCTAAACGGCCAGCATCTTGGCACCAGTGAGAACCTGTTTACGCCTGTCGAGTTCGAGGTGACGGACGCCGTGCTGCCGGGACGACACAACCGCCTCGTTCTGGCCATGAAGGTCGACACGCCGTCCGAGACCATTTCCTTTTCCTCCAATTACGCCTTTCACAATCTCGGCGGGATTGACCGTTCGGTACGGCTCTTTGTCTTGCCGGCGATTCACATTGCGCGGCTTCATTATGAGACGATTCTCGACGAGGCCTACAGGGATGCGACGCTTGTGCTCAACACCGTCATCGACAACCCAGGCGACGCTGCCGTTTCGGGGTTATCACTCGGGGTGCAGCTCGAGGATCCGAAAGGGAAAGCAGTCAGTTTGCGGCAAAGTGAATTCCCGCTGAAGGGAGTCAAGCGCGGCGAGAATGCAATGGCCATCAGGATCCCCGTGACGAATCCTTTGAAATGGAATGCGGAGAAGCCGCACCTTTATCATCTGAGCGTCAGGCTCATGCAGGGGGACACGGCGCTCGAGACGGTGGAGCAGACTGTGGGCTTCCGCAGCATCGAGATAAAGAACAAACAGCTCTATATCAACGGCACGTTAGTGAAGATTCTGGGCACGGGGCTGCACCAGGTGAATCCGCTTTCGGGGCGCGCTGACACGGCGAAGTACGCGGCGGAAGACGTGCGGCTGATGAAGGAGGCAAACCTCAATTACACCCGCACGTGCCACTATCCATATCCGCGCGAGTTTCTCGACGAGTGCGACAGGCAAGGCCTGTACGTGGAGTGTGAAGCCCCATTCTGCTGGTCGGCAGGCAACAACGACCTGAAGATGGTCGAGTACTTCCTGGCGGGCACGGCGGCGATGGTCGAATACAACCGTGACCACCCTTCGATCATTATCTGGTCGCTGCTCAACGAAACGCCTTTCGGCCAGTGTTTCGTCGAGACGTTCAAGTTCGTGCGGAAACAGGATCCGTCGCGGCTGATCACCAATCAGGAGCGGGCCGGGGACTGCGAGATCTCGGGTTGGCACTACGGGCCGTTCCCTTTCGACGACCACCCGGACGTGCGCGACATTCCGCGACCGACGCTGTACGGCGAGTACATGCCGATCATGTCTGACCATTTTCCGGAGCAGTACGAGTTGAACCCCGGCCTCGACGTGACGTGGTCCGAGGGGCAGAACTCGAACAGCTCGTACGTGAGCCAGTTGCAGCACTCGCCGCACGTGATCGGCGGGGCGATGTGGGGGCTTATCGACGACGAGTTCGTGTTCGCCGACCGGAGCACCAAGGGGTATGGACGCTGGGGACTGATTGATGCGTGGCGCCGGCCGAAGAGCACGTGGTGGGACTGCAAGCTGATGCACTCGCCGGCGTGGGTGCCCGTGCGGGAAATCGAGTGGAGTCCCGGGCAGAGATCGGTGACGGTCCCCGTCGAGAACCGCTATTCCTTCACGGACCTGGGCGAGTTGAGATGTACGTGGGAGGTCAACGGAGTCAGTGGAACCTGCGAGCTCGACGTGCCGCCAAGGACGAACGGTACAATACCTGTTTCTATTCAGCGTGGCACGAAAGTGGGCGACAGGATCACGCTGCGGTTTGAGGATGCCCGCGGCGTCCTGGTGTCGGCACACGGCGTCCGGCTGGTTGGTCCGTCGAAGCAGTACTTCACGTTCAGCGGCACGTCGAAGATGAAGACGCGCACGATCAAGATGGACGGCGAGTTCTCGGAATGGAAGGACGTGCCCGAGCTGACCGTGGATGAGTTCGCCGAAAAGGCCGGCGATGCGAAAGAGGGGAACGACATCGAGAACGTGTGGATGGCCGCCGACGATGATAATTTGTATTTCTGCATACAATGCGCTCGGGCGATCACGAAGCCCTCGACGTGGAGCCCGACATTTGTGGTGGTGGACATCGACAGCGACGCGGCGACGGGTTATCCCTCGAAGCCGCTGGGCATAGACTATCTCGTTCAACCTTTTTCGGAGGGCCGGACCGACCTGATGATTCACCGCAGGCGTGCCGACGCGAACCACAAGGGCTGGAGCGCGTGGCACGACGCGGTGATCGTTGCAGACGCGTATGTCGTAGGCCGGGGCGAGCAGAGCGATCGTGTCGAATTGCGAGTCCCGTGGAAAGCGCTTGGGATCGCGGACGCGCCGGACGCGCGCTTCCGCTTCCGAGTCGAGGACGGCAGCATCGGGCTGTACCCGGACAGCGGCGACTGGGCGCCGAACTCCGAAGGGCAGCGCGCGATGCCGGCGCCGACGGCCGGCCGGCCGGATTGGAGCGATGACGGGAAGGTCATTAGGGTGCGCGGTGACTCGTTTATGCTGAAGTTGGATAAGTTGAACGGAAGGCTCTTGGATGTCGAGGGCGGGAAGCAGGTGCCGCTGATCGAGCTTCCGTCTCCGTTTTTTGCGAGGGCGGAGCCGCTCAACATGCGGGGCCCGCATAAGCCGCAGGGCCTTCCGTATGCCGAGTATCCGGATCCGAAGACGCGGAAGGTCGGGTCGCTGACAATCGAGGAGAGAGACAGGGCGGTTGCGATCGTTGTTGATGAGAGCTACACGGATTTCAAGGGGAGCTGCGTATTGCTCGTCGATACGGCCGGACGCGCGATGGTCACTTATGAATACGAATATACGGGCGAACGGTTCACGGCCGGCGAGATGGGGTTGCGTTTTCTGGTTGATGAGACGTGCCGCGAGATCCGGTGGCGGCGTAATGCCGAATGGGACGTGTACCCTGAGGACCACATCGGCAGGGCGATCGGCATCGCGACAGCCGAACGGCCCGACAGCAAGGGCGAGATCGAGTATCCGCCTTTTCTGAAAAGACCGCCGTGGTCGTGGGCGCTCGACGAGAACGAGTTCGGCACGCGGGACTTCCGAGGCACGAAGCACCACATTTGCGAGGCGGCGCTTCTCGCGCCGGATGGTTCGGGTATCCGCGTCGATTCCGACGGCACGACGACGGACGTGCGGGCGAACCTCTCGGCGGACGGCGTCGAGTTCCACGTGCTGAACGGATTCAAGCCTGCACGGCCCATGGGCGGCGGTTACCACCTGTGGCATTTCAGGAGCATCGGGACGGGCTACACGCTGTCGGGACGCTTTTCGATTCAACTGCTCGCAGCGGGCGGGAACTAGGGTAATTGTGAAAGCCGATTAGTTTAATCGTGAAATGGGAGGGAGCGATGGCAAAGGCGATCAAGTCGTACCTGAAGAGCAGGCCGAAGGGCGGGCTGACGCTGGCGGAGATGTACTCTTTTCCGCAGATCTACGGGGCGGCGCCCAGCTCGCTGAAATGGTCGTCGGGCAACGAGACGTTGGCGTTCCTGTGGAACGAGGCGGGCGAGCTGCGGCGCGACATCTACGTGTCGCGTCCGGGCACACGGCCGGTGCGGCTGACGGACTCGGCGAGGGTCGGGCCGCTGCCGGTCGAGGACGACGAGCGGCCCAGGGAGGACGTCGAGTACGCGGAACTGATGTACTCGGGCGTGAGCGAGTACGACTGGGCGCCGGACGGGTCGTGGATCGCGTACGTGTGCCGGGGTGATCTGTTCCGGATCGCGGCGTCGGGCGGCGAGCCGGTGCGGCTGACGCAGATGACCCAGGGCGTAAGCGGCGTGCAGGTGTCGCTCGACGGGCGGCGGATCGGCTTCAAGATGGGCGCGAACGTGTGGGCGTACGACGTCGAGCGGGGCTCGCTGACGCAGTTGACGTGTTTCCAGAAGGAGGAGGTTGCCGTCCAGCGCTATTTGTGGTCGCCGGACTCGACGTGGCTCGCGGTGTACGTGGAGGACCGGAGCATGTTTGAGAAGGTGAAAATGCCCGACTACTCGCCCGAGAAGGAGGTCAAGGTCAAGGAGCTGCGCCGCGGCAACGTGGGTAAGCCGCTGTCAAAGGTGCGGGTCGGCTTCGTGCCGGCGGCAGGCGGCAAGATGGTGCGGGCCGCGTTGCCGGCGCCCGGCGAGGAGACGAACGCAGACAAGACAAAGAAAGGCAAGGCCGACGAGATCGACACGGGCAACAGCATCCGCGTCCACGACGCCTCGTGGACGTGGGACAGCTCGAAGCTGCTGGTGGGGACGGTCGGCAAGGACTATAAGGATTACCATCTTTTTGCGGTTTCGCCCGACGACGCGGGGGCGCCCGTCGAGCTTTATACGGAGGTGCAGGAGCCGTGGTTCTGCCGCTGCGCGGTGGAGTCGAGCCCGGACTCGAAGTACGCGTACTTCGCGAGCTACACAAGCGGATGGAAGCACCTCTACCGCGTGCCGACCGCCGGGGGCAAGGCGGAGCAGATCACGAAGGGCGACTTCGATGTCACGGGCTACACGGTGCCGAAGAAGGGCGACCGCCTTTTCTACACGGCCAACGCACCACACCCGTCGGAGCAGCGCGTTTTCAGCATGCCGCTTGCCGGCGGGAAGGCGACCGAGGTATCACCCGATCTCCCGGCGTGCCAGGTTTTCCCCTCCGACGACGGGAGCGCGCTGGCGTTCGTCGCCTCGGGCATTATGGTGCCGCCGGAGATCTACCGGCCCTCGGATGGCGGGGAGGTGGTGCGGGTTACCACGTCGCCGCGGCCGGAGTTCGAGAAGATCGTGAAGCCGAAGGTGGATCGGTTCACGTTCACGAACGAGAGCGACGGCGAGACGATCCACGCGAGGATGATGTTTCCACGGAACTTCGACCCGTCGAAGAAGTACCCGGCCGTGCTCACGTGCGTGTACGCGGGCGGGGCGAAGGAGGGCTTCGGCCGCTACCAGGTGCTCGATACGTACATGGCGAACGAGATGGGCTACATCCTCGTTTCGATCGACCTGCGCGCGAGCACGGGCCACGGCCGCGACTTCTTCTACGGCTACCACAAGAAGATGGGGATCATCGACGCGGAGGAGTGCGTCTCGTGCGCCACGCACCTGCGGACGCTGCCGTACGTGGACGGCGAGCGGCTCGGCATCTGGGGCGGCAGCTACGGCGGGTTCCTCGTGCTGATGGTGATGTGCAGGCACCCGGGCGTGTTCCACACGGGGATCTCGTGGAAGCCGGTGACCGACTGGCGCAACTACTGGGACGGCTATGTGGCCGAGCGGCTCACGCGACCCGAGGACGCGCCGGAGGTGTACGAGGCAACGTCGCCGGTGTTCCATGCGGCGGGGCTCGAGGGCAACCTGCTGCTGGTGCACGGGATGCAGGACGACAACGTGCTGTTCCAGGACGCGGTGTGGATGGTGCAGAAGCTCGTCGAGGCGGGCAAGTATTTCGACCTGATGATCTATCCGAAGGACGACCACATGCTGGCGCTGCGGCGGGAGTCGCTGCCGGACTGCATCGAGCGCTTTGCCGCCTATTTCGAGGAGCACATGGGCCTGGGGCCCGTCGAGTAGGGGGACACACGGCGGCGCGGGCGGCTGACAGGTTGCTGAGAAACGCCGTCAGCCCCCGGAAGCCGTCGCAGCTTTGCAGATGCTTCTGCCGCCCCTCCGGGGCTCGGATTGTGTGTTTTCTCGTCGTGAACCTGGGGCCTACGGGGCTGCTGAGAAACCTGTGCCCTCGACGCCCCGTAGGGGCACCACGTGAGTAGCCGTAGGCGTAAGCCTACGGAGCGCGAGCGAGGCACAACCAACCTTTCTCGACGGGCGACCGGCCCGGACGGGCCGGTCGGCCGTCGAGAAAGAAAACCGTCATCGGTCGCTTCCTGCCCGTAGGCTTACGCCTACGGCTACTCACGTTCGGCCCCTTCGGGGCATGGGACGAGGTGCGTCGCGCCCTGGAGGACGTGCTGGTCGCGGTTTCTTCAACAGGCCCTTACGCCCCAGGCTACCGGCTGTCGAGCTTGCCCGCCCTTGGCGGGCCGCCGGCCCTCATGGCGGGACGATCCGGGTGAGGCTCCTTTTTTCAGCAGCCTGCTAGTATCGCGTCCGGGAAATAACTGACATAAGTGGAGCTTCCCATCATTTCTGTTGAGGAAGACCCTTTGGACGTTTGGTTCTGTGATAGGGCATTTGGCCCTTTTGCCAACGAACTTGCGAGACACGACACTAGGCGATCTTGATGACGACGAGGGTGACGTCGTCCTCCTGGGGTTGTGCTTGGCGGAAGTCGGCGAGCGCGTCGGTGATGGCGCGGCTGATGTCGTCGGCGGACCGGTCGGCGTGGCGGCGGACGACCTCGCGAAGCGCGTCCTTGCCGAATCTGGCGCCGTTGGCGTTGCGTGTGTCCCAGATGCCGTCGGTGCCGATGACGATGACCTGTCCCGGCTCGAGGCCGTCGCGATCGAATGCGGAGTAGGCGTACTCGGCTTCGATGCCGAGGGGGATGTCCGCGCCTCCAAGCTCGCTGAATGAATCGGTCGCGGGCGTGTAGATCATTGCCGGGTCATGGCCCGCGCTGACCCAGCTCAGGTTTTTCTGTTGCCGGTCAATGACCATGTAGAACAGCGTCATGAACTGGCCGACCGGGGTGTCGGCGGTCAGGTGGTTGTTGATGTCGGCGATCATCTTGGCCAGGGTGTGCGGGTGGGCCGCATGGCTGCGGAGCAGGGCGCGCGCGGTAGCCATGAGCAGTGCGGCCGCGATGCCGTGGCCGGTCACGTCGCCGACGGCCACGCCGAGGCGGTGGGGGGTCAGTTTCGAGAGGTCGAGGAAGTCGTAGTAGTCGCCGCCGGTCTCGTCGCAGAAGTCGCTGCTGCCGGCCACGTCGAGGCCGCTGACCTGCGGCGGGCCGGCGGGGAGCAGGTTCTGCTGGACTTCCATGGCAAGCGTAAGCGACTGGCGCATGCGCAGGTTGTCCTGGAGTTGGGGGACCATTTCGTTAAACGTGCGTCCCATCTGCGCGAGCTCGTCGCGGCCTGTCACGTCTGCGCGGGCCTGGAAGTCACCGGCGGCGAGATGCCTCGCCGCGTGGGCCAACCGGCGGATGGGCCTGGTGATCGTGCGTGAGACGAAGAAGGCGATGATGCCCACGATGACGATGACGCCGACGAGGACCGTCCCGGCGAGCTGGAGCTGCTCCAGCGTGCGATCGAGGACATACGTTTCCGCGTTGACCGCTTCCGCGACGATGTGGTCGTAGGGCGCGATGACGACGAGGTACACGTCGGAGCGGCTGAGTCGTCCATAGACCCACAACGATTCCCGGCCTTTGTAGGGCATGCGCTGGACGCCGGCCTCGAGCTGCTGCATCCGGGCCACCATCTTGCCGAGCGTGTCTTTGTCGTCGGAGTCGAGGGGCTCTGCCGTAATCGGCATGTCCCATCTCCGCTCCCTGCGGTGGTAGTCCTCCTGGGCGACGATCACCGGGGCGATCTCGCCCGTGGCCGCGTCGGGGATAAACGTGACAAGGAGGACGGCGGCTTCCGCGGCCCATTCTGCGGGCAGCCCGACGCCACCGAGCATGTCGCGAAGCGGGACGTCAATGGCGGTGACGCCTGCCAGGGAGCCGTCGGGGTAACGCACGGGGACCGCGGCGGTCATCAGGAGCCGGAGTGAGGAGGCGTCCACCACCGGGCCGTCCCAGGTCAGGGTGCCCTGCTCGACGGCCTTCCGGTACCAGGTGCGCTTGCGGGGGTCATACTCAGGGGGGTACCCGCCATGGCCCGGGAAGGAGGTGTGCACACCGCTCTCGAGGCTCGTGTAGTTCCAGTAGAACAGTTCCGGGTGCTCCTTGGTGAGGAACTGGTAGATGGGAAGCACCTTGGTGAGGCGCGCCACGTCCTGGGCGACGTCCTTGAGGGCCACGCCCGGGGCCAGCTTGAATACCTGATCGCTGTAGGTGACCGGCATGGGGGTCGCCTCGGCGCCGCCCGGGGCCATGAAGTGCTTCGGCGAGAGCACCAGGTTCGGGGGTGCGCTGCCGCCGACATCGAAGTCTCGCGAGAAGTACACGCGTGGGTACTCCTGCGGGGGCTCTGCGGCGAGGCGCTTTTCGACCTCACGCGCCTGCGCCTGCAAGGCCAGTTCGATGATCTCCTGGTCGTGCCTGAGGATCGTGCGGTAGTCATCGATAAGGTGGCGGAGCTGAAGCTCGGCGTCGTCGGCCAGCGTGTTCCGAATGCGCGCCGCCAACTCATCTCCAAGCCGGGCCGTGGTCCGCCGCTGCAGCAGGCTCAAGACGGCGAGCGGCACGAGCGCGGTCAGGAGCAGCAATATGAGTAGCTTCCAACGAATAGCCATTGTCACCTCAACCCGTGCGGTGCGGGAAACGTTCCCGCCGGGCGCACGGCACGGTCCGGCTTCTATCATAACAGGAATTGCGGCCGGGCGGCACTCACTGGGCTGAGGGAGGGCCGGGGCCGAGGCGGGGGCAGGAAGGCGGGCCCGAATGTGCCGGGGAACTCAACGTGGCCGGAGCCGGTTGTCATTAGGAATGATGAATGCCCGGGCGAGAGATGAGGCGCCGGCCCAGGCGACACGGGGTCTGCCGGAGACCCGGAGAATGTGTCGGCGAGTGGTGCAATCCGCGCGCTGGAGCTTGCGTGCCCCGCGCGCCACTCCGACGGCGACGCCGAAGGCGGTTGCCACCTGTGCTGCATCCGGTGCGGACGTCTGGACGACGCGCCGGTCTCACCGATCAGCCATCGCGATGGAGTGCTCGGCGAGGCGAGCGGGTACGTCGTGGCGGGCCATCGAGTCGGATTGGATGGAATCCGCCTGCGGTCCAGCGGCAACGAGCAGGCACCACACCGGGAAGGGTCATACGGGAGCGTCTGTCTGATGAAGTACGACTACGACGTGGTGGCACTCGGCCTCGGCCCGGCGGGGATGGCGGTCACGATCATGGGCGCGGCCATGGGGCTGAAGGTGTGCGGGATCGAGCCGGACAAGCTCGGCGGCGAGTGCCTCAACGTGGGGTGCATTCCGAGCAAGGCGCTTCTGAAGGCGGCGAAGCTCCGGCACGCGCACACGCAGCTCGCCGAGATGGGCCTTGGCGAGACGCCCGCGCCGGAGGTGAGGGCGCCGCTCAGGCGCGTGCGCGAGGTGGTGGACCACATCAACACGGCCAAGACCCGCGCGATGTTTGAGAAGGTGGACCTCGTACACGGCGAGGGGCCGGCCCGCTTCGTGGACCCGCACACGGTGGCCGTGGGAGACGGGGCGGACGCGGCCGCTGGTCGCACGGACGCCGCAGGGGGTCGCACGATCACGGCGAAGAAGATTTTCATCTGCACCGGCACGGTGCCGGCGGTGCCGCCGATCCCCGGTCTCGACGCGGTGGACGTGCTGACGAACCAGAACCTGTTCGAGCTGGACGAGCCGCCGGCGACGATGACGGTGATCGGCGGCGGGGCGATCGGCTGCGAGATGGCGCAGGCGTTCGCCCGGCTGGGCACGAAGGTCGCCGTCATCCACATGGACCCGCACCTGTTGCCTGCCGGGCCGCCCGAGGCGGGCACTCTTCTGCAGAAGCACCTTGAGCACGAAGGGATAGAGGTGCACAACGGCGCACGGATCACGGCCGTCGAGAAGGACGGGGCGACGGTCGTCGTGCGCGCTACGAACGGTGGCCCCATCGAGCTGCGCGCCGACCGGCTGCTGGTGGCGGCGGGGCGCAGGCCGAACGTCGAGGGGCTCACGCTCGAGAACGCGGGCATCGCTTACACGAAGAAGGGCATTTGGGTTGACAAGTACCTCCGGACGACGCGGAAGCACGTGTTCGCCCCCGGGGACTGTAACGGGCACTTCCTGCTCACGCATGCGGCCATGCACCAGGGGATGATCGCGCTGATGAACGCGATGCTTCCGTGGCCGTTCAGGCGCGACTTTCGCACGTACGTCGTGCCGTGGGCGGTGTTTACCGAGCCGGAGGTGGCCCGGGTCGGCGTGGAGGAGGCCGAGCTCAGACGCAAGGGCGTGCGGTACGAGGTGGTCCGCACCGAGTATGAGAACTACGGCAAGACGCTGGCTGAGGGCGTGCCGGTCGGGTTTGTCGAGGTGCTGGCGAGTCCCGGCGGCCGGATCTACGGGGCGACGATCGTGGGCGAGGCTGCGGGCGAGATGATCCACGAGTTCGCCCTGGCGATGCAGGCGAAGAAGAAGCTGTGGCACATCATGATGCTGCAGCACGCCTTCCCGACGTTTTCGTTTATGAACAAGCGCATCGGCGAGCAGTGGATGATGGGTAAGATGAAATCCAAGTTCCTGCGCTGGATGGCCAGGAGGATGTTCTGAAGGAAACTGAACCGCTTACGCAAGACGTGGAAAGGGAGAACAATGGGTGAGAATCGGATGCCGCTGATTGGTGAGAAGGCGCCGTCGTTCACGGCGGAGACGACGCAGGGGACACTCAAGTTCCCCGACGACTACAAGGGCAAATGGGTGATCTTTTTCTCGCACCCGGCGGATTTCACGCCGGTGTGCACCACGGAGTTCATGACGTTTGCTTCGATGGCGGACGACTTCAGGAAGCTGAACACGGAACTGCTCGGGCTCTCGATTGACAGCACATTCAGCCACATCGCCTGGCTCAGGACGATTGCCGAGAAGATCGAGTACAAGGGCATGAAGGACGTCGAGGTGAAGTTCCCCGTCATCAGCGATCTGACGATGGAGGTGGCCAAGGCGTTCGGGATGCTGCAGCCCGAAGCGAGCACTACGCAGGCTGTCCGGGCCGTGTTCATCATCGACCCGAAGGCGATCGTGCGGGCCGTGCTCTACTACCCGCTGTCAAACGGGCGCAACATGGACGAGATCAAGCGGCTGCTCATTGCCATGCAGCATAGCGACGAGCACACAATTGCCACGCCCGCCAACTGGCAGCTCGGTGACGATGTGATCATCCCGCCGCCGGGCTCGTGCGGCAGCGCCAAGGACCGTGTGGAGGCCGCCGGCAAGGACTACGAGTGCCTTGACTGGTTCCTGTGCCTGAAGAAATGCCCGCACTAGGGGGTGCAACGGAGGGGGAACTTAGTTCGCCGACAGGCAGGAAAAGGAGACAGAGATGCTGAGCAAGAAGATGGAGACGGCGATTAACAAGCAGATCAATGCGGAGCTCTACTCCGGCTACATGTATCTGGCGATGTCGAGTTACTTCGCTTCGATCAACCTGCCGGGCTTCTCGGGGTGGATGAAGGCCCAGGCGGGCGAGGAACTTGGTCATGCGATGAAGTTCTACGACTACGTGATCGAACGCGGCGGCAAGGCAACGCTCGATGCCGTGGACAAGCCGCCGGCGAAGTGGGCGTCGCCGCTCGCAGCGTTCGAGGCGGTTTACGAGCACGAGGTGAAGGTCACCGGCCTGATCAACAAGCTGGCCGAGCTGGCGGCCGCCGAGAACGACCACGCGACGGGCGTGTTCCTGCAGTGGTTCATCACCGAGCAGGTCGAGGAGGAAGCCTCGGCGGACGCCGTGGTGCAGAAGCTGAAGATGATCGAGGAGGCGCCGGGCGGGCTGTTCATGCTCGACCGCGAGCTGGGGCAGCGCGGCGCCTCGGAGTAGGCGCGGGCGCTGTTGGGCAATCTGCACCGGCCATGAGAATCTCGGAGAGGAAGGTCCGATGGGTGAACGGATTGGGATTGTCACGATGAAGGGCAATCCGGTGACGCTGATCGGCGGCGAAGTCAAGGCAGGTGACCGGGCGCCGGACTTTGCGTGCGTGGACACGGACCTGAAAGCGGTGGGCCTGTCTGCGTACCGCGGCAAGGTGGTGGTGCTCTCGGCGGTGACGTCGCTCGACACGAGCGTGTGCGACACCGAGACGCGGCGGTTCAACGAGGCGGCGGCGTCGCTGGGCGAGGATGTCGTGGTTGTGACGATCAGCATGGACCTGCCGTTCGCGCAGAAGCGCTGGTGCGGCGCGGCGGGCGTCGAGCGGGTGGTGACGCTGTCGGATTATCAGACGGCGTCGTTCGGTGAGGCCTACGGCGTGCTCATCAAGGGGCTGCGACTGCTGGCGCGGGCGGTGTTCGTCGTGGACAGGGACGGCGTCGTTCGGTTCGTGCAGATTGTCCCGGAGACCGGGACCGAGCCCGACTACGATTCGGTGCTGGACGCCGTCCGCGCGCTGACCTAGAGGCACAGCGTTGGGGCGGGCGTTGCGCCGCTGAGGCACCGGTTGCCGCCGAGTTCGTGCGGCCGTGGCAGACAGGCCGTCCGGGGAGCTGGCGCCCGGGCGGAAGGGAGCACGGCCAGGTCCGCGTGAGACATAGATCGGCAGCACAAACACAATGACAACCTCAAGAAAGGAGCGAAACGATGGCTCGAGTCGCACAAGAAATGGTCAAGAAGGCGGGCGTGAACCTGGACCAGCTCGTTGAGCTGTTGGTCAAGAACGCGGCCGCAGAACTTACAACCTATTACTATTACACGATCCTGCGGGTGAACCTGATCGGCCTTCAGGGCGAGGGGATCAAGGAGATCGCCGAAGTGGCCCGGATCGAGGACCGCAATCACTTCGAGGCGCTGGTGCCGCGCATCTACGAGCTCGGCGGCGCGCTGCCGGAGGACATGAAGGCGTTCCACGACATGTCGGCCTGTCCGCCGGCGAGTCTGCCGAAGGACCCCAAGGACGTCATGGCGGTTCTCAAGGTGCTGGTGGAAGCCGAGCGCTGCGCCGTTCGGGGCTACACGCACATCTGCAACATGACGGCGGGCAAGGACCATCGGACCTACGATCTGGCGCTGGCGATCCTCAACGAGGAGATCGAGCACGAGTCGTGGTTCTCCGAGTTCCTTGGCGAAGGGCCTTCGGGGCACTTCATGAGGCAGGGCGACACGTCTCCGTTCGTGTCGAAGTTTCTGAAGTAGGGTCACGACGAGGCGCTGAGAGGCCCGGCGAAGGGCCGGGCCTCTCGGGCCCGCCCGGGCCGACGACTGCATACAGGGCGAATCGAATGCGAGAGTTCACTCGAGAGGAGCTGCGCACGTACACGGGCAAGGATGGTACGCCGGCACTGATCGCCTTCAACGGCATGGTGTACGACGTGTCCGGGAGTTTCCTGTGGCGAGGCGGGGTGCACCAGGTGATGCATCCCGCGGGCGTTGACTTGACCGACGAGCTGGACCAGGCGCCGCACGGCGCTGGCCTGCTTGAGAAATTCCCCGTGGTGGGGACGCTCGCAGAGGGCTGACTCGATATTGTTGTGCGCCCGCGAGGCACAGGGCGGGTATTGTTGGAGACAGACTGAGCCGGGAAACACGGAAAGGAGAGAGCAGAGCAATGGCGACACAGAGACTGCAGATCTACAAGTGTAACGTGTGCGGGAACATCGTCGAAGTGGTGCACGCGGGCGCGGGCCAGCTCGTCTGCTGCAACCAGCCGATGGAGCTGCAGACCGAGAACACGGTCGACGCGGCCAAAGAGAAGCACGTGCCCGTGATCGAGAAAGTCGAAGGCGGCTACAAGGTGAAGGTCGGCAGCGTGGCGCACCCGATGACGGGCGAGCACTGGATCGAGTGGGTGCAGCTCCTGGCCGACGGGCAGGCCTACCGGCAGTTCCTCGATCCCGGCGGCGCGCCCGAGGCGACATTCCACATTGCCGCCGGCAAAGTGAGCGCGCGCGAGTACTGCAACCTGCACGGGCTCTGGAAGGCCTAGCAGGTTGGTGAGAGACTGGGGCAGCTCGGGTGGACCCTGGGATGTTGAGGGGCCTCTGTCGCCCCTACGGGGCTGAGATGCTTTGTTTTGTCGTCGCTAACCTGGGGCTTGCGGGCCTGTTGAAAAGCTCCGTTTATGTAAGCCCTTCAGGCTATGCTTCGGTTTGTTGCGGCGTTTGTACCCAGGGTGGCGCTTCGCCCCTCGACAGG
>Ga0180431_10003167_pt1 | contig 21368 bp, 14 predicted proteins | sample SS_ome_11_FD_132459 | JGI IMG/M metagenome (GOLD analysis project Ga0180431, IMG submission 132459) | Hypersaline lake sediment archaeal communities from the Salton Sea, California, USA - SS_1_MS_1 metaG | ecosystem: Environmental > Aquatic > Non-marine Saline and Alkaline > Hypersaline >...
CAATATTATCCCGAAGGCAATTCGGTCCGATTAGTATCGGCATCATCTGGCGAAAGCGTTGCCCGCAATGACCAGCTCACCATTCACGGCGTCCTTATCGGCCTCTGGCGTTTGTTTCATTAAATCACGAACTTCTCAATCAGTAAATTCGATATCGTCGGGGGCGGGCTCAAAGTCCTCCAGCGTTTTTGTACGCCTGCCGGAAATGAGACGGAGCAACGACAGAGTAATCGCTAAAGCGATATAGCCCCAGGAAAAGATAAAAAAGACCGTCGCAAAGTGGTGCATGATCCCGTAAAAAGTGACCGCGGCAACCAGAACGATAAAAAAGACCTGCTGAAATGAAAAGACCTTCAGTCTGAGAGTCTTCAAACTGGGGAATTTCCAACGGCACACCATCAGATAGCCCAAAAAGATCATTGCAAATACCAATAACGACGCGCGAAGCTCATCACTCAATGTAAACAGCCGATTAGCAATATCAGAAGCTAAAAAGAGGTTTAACGAAACCGCTGAAGCTGCCGCTCCGGGTATCGGCAGACCGATAAAGTTCTTTTTGTGGGCAGACAACATGTCTTCGCTCCCTTTCGCCGACTGCGCGCTCACATTGAAACGAACAAGACGCAAGACCCCGCAAAGGGAAAAGACCATCGCAGCCGTCGTCAAAAAGAATGAAAGCTCGGTTCCAGGCTCGATCGAAAAGCTCTTCAGCACAATCACAGAAGGAGCAACTCCGAACGTGATCGCATCTGCCATCGAATCGAAAAAGCCGCCAAACTCGCTTTCAGCATTCATGGCACGCGCAATCCCCCCATCCAACAGGTCGGCGATCACTGCCAGCAGCAAAATTCCGGCAGTCTGCGTCAATACTTGCATGCTCGCACCGCCAAGCGGGGTCATATTCAATTTGAAAATAACAAACAGCCCGCAAGAGAGGCCGAAAGCTGTCACGACATTGGGTAGTAAATGCACTCTTTTCATAATTTATCTATTATAAACTATTGGAAATAAAGGGACAATAGACTATGTTCTTTAAAAAAAACATGCGGATACAAACTCATGGCATTAAACACGATCGGCGACACATATCACCAATTCACATTAAAAAGAATAGTCCCCCTTCCTGAGATCAACTGCGTGATGCGAGAGCTTGAACATGGACCGACCGGCGCCAAAGTCCTCCATATTGAAAACGACGACCCCGAAAACGTCTTTTGCCTTTCGTTCCGCACCACTCCCGACACTTCGAACGGCGTCGCCCATATCCTTGAGCATACCGTCTTATGCGGATCAAAAAAATTCCCTGTCAAAGACCCCTTTTTTTCCATGACCCGGCGCAGCCTGAACACTTTTATGAACGCGTTCACCGGTGCTGACTTCACCTGTTATCCCGCCGCTTCCCAGGTCCCTCAGGACTTCTACAATCTCCTCGAAGTTTACCTTGATGCCGTGTTCCATCCGAATCTGAAAGAATTCAGCTTCCTTCAAGAAGGGCACCGACTCGAGTTCTCCGATCCCAACGATCCCTCTTCCCCTTTGGAATACAAAGGAATCGTTTACAATGAGATGAAAGGGGCGATGGCCTCTCCCGACCGCAGACTACATGTCGCTTTCGATAAGGCTCTTTTCCCTGATTTGACCTATGGCGTGAATTCTGGCGGCGACCCTGCTGTAATCCCTGAACTGACCTACGAGGAGCTCAAAGAGTTTCACAGCCGCTACTATCACCCCAGCCGCTGTCTGTTCTATTTTTATGGCAGCCTTCCGGTTGAACAGCACCTCGATTTTATTCAAAAAAACGTTCTCGAAGGTGTCAAAAAAGTTGAGCCGCTCCCCCCGATTCCCAAACAAAAGCGTTTTACACAAGGGAAAAGCCTGGTAATCGACTTCCCCTTCTCACGCGATGAGGACCCAACAGAACAAGCGATGGCAGCCTTGGGATGGTTAACGTGTGACCTTCTTGAGCAGGAGAAAGCGCTTGCGCTCGGCATCATCACCCTCGTCCTGTTCGGAACAGACGCCGCTCCCCTTAAAATGGCGCTGTTGAAATCAGGCCTGTGCAAGCAGGTCTATGCAAGCGTTGAGGACGACAACAGCGAGATCCCCGTGACCATTGTCGTGAAAGGATGCACCTCCAACAACCTTCCAAAGCTGGAAACCCTGATCAAAGATAACCTTCAGAAAATAGCCAGGGAAGGCCTGCCAGGCGAACTCGTCGAGAGCGCTCTGCATCAAGTGGAGTTCCATCGAAGTGAAATCACCGGCGATCATTATCCTTACGGTCTTTCCCTGTTCTTACGCTGCGGCCTGCTGATGCAGCACGGAGGCCTTCCGGAAAGCAGTTTGCTTGTCCACTCCCTTTGCGATGGGCTGCGCGCAAAATTAAAAGAAAACCCACGCTATTTATCCGAACTGATCACTGAATATTTTATCGAAAACCCCCACTTCGCGACCGTACTCGCAACCCCCTCTCCAGATCTAAACGATAAGGAACGGGAATTGGAAGAAAAAGTCCTGAAAGAGAAAACATCCACTCTCGATGACACTCAGAAAGCGTTCCTTGTCGAACGTGCAAACAAGCTGGCAGCCTTCCAAAAAGAACAGGAAGAGGTTGATCTCGACATCCTTCCCAAAATTTCTCTCGATGATGTGCCTAAAGAAGCGCGCAACTACCCCCTTTCAAAAGAGACTGTGGGAAATCTCTCTCTCTTCCATCACGACTGCTTCACCAATGACATCATCTACAGCGACCTGATCTTTCCCCTTCCCCGTATCGAAGAAAGCGAACTGCCGCTGCTTCAGCTGTTCACCCTTCTCCTCCCTCAGCTTGGCTGCGGAGGGCGTTCTTATGTTGAAAATCTGGAATATATCCAGGCGCATACCGGCGGAGTCAGTGTTTCTGAAACGCTGAATGTTCAGGCAGACGATCCCGGACAGCTCGATCCCTTTCTCGTTATTGAAGGAAAAGCTTTAAAGCGCAATCAGGACAAGCTGTTCAAGCTTTTGCAAGAGATGACGCAATCCACAGATTTTTCCGATATAGAACGGATCAAAGAAGTGGTCGTCAAGCATTTTACCGGCCTGCAAAGCCGGTTTACTCAAAATGCCATGCGTTATGCGATGGGACTGGCGGTTGCCTCTTTCGGGCCGGCGACCCGTATCAGCCAGGCGATGGGAGGTCTCGAGTTTTACAACTTTCTGAAAGAGCTCGTCGAGAATTTCGATTCACGCGCAGAAACCTTGGTAAAATCATTGGAAAACCTTCAGCATCGTCTGCTGGGAGTGGGAACGCCTCATTTGGTCTTGGCTTGCAGTCAGTCCAACTACGACGATTTGAAGCGTGACAATTTCTATGGACTTTGCGACATGGAAACACGCGAGTTAACTCCATGGGCAACCGACTTCCAGATTCCGGCAATTGAATCTCAAGGGCGGATCATCGCGTCTCCTGTCGCCTTTACAGCATCAGCGATCAGGAGCCTTCCCTATATACATCCCGACACGCCCGCGCTCAGCGCCGCTGCCAAGATGTTTGATAATTTAACTCTTCATCCCGAAATACGGGAGAAAGGTGGGGCTTATGGAGCGGGCGCCATTAATAGCGCCACCCATGGATCCTTCACATTTTACGCCTACCGCGACCCCAACATTGCCTCTTCTTTAAATGCCTTCACCCTATCTGTTCAGAAAATTGCGGATGGTGACTTTTCCGATGAAGACCTTGAAGAGGCGAAAAAAGAGATTATTCAAGGACTGGACAACCCCATCAGCCCGGGAAGCCGCGGATACGTTGCCTACTCATGGCTCCGCAATGGAAAATCTCTGGAAATCAGGCAAAAATACCGTGATCAATTGCTGGCTCTTACTAAAGAATCCGTCATGGAAGCGGTCACTCGCCACCTCTTACCTCAAATAGAGAGCAGGATTACTGTCGTTTTTGCGGAAAAAGAGCTGTTAGAGTCTGAAAATCAGGCTCAGCTGCCCATTTTCTCCATTTAAAACTAACATAACCTCATCAAACTCACCTTTTTACCGATATTTGTAAATAAAAATTTTATTTGATATAATTAATAAAGTATTCAAGTAATGTTTTATAAGGTAAAAAGTCATGGGAAACCCTTTAGATTCAACTAGTCATACGCCCGCTCAACCTCCTCAATTAAGTACGGGTGGAGAGCCAGATGCTGAAGTTTCCGTAACGGGACAGCACAAAGTTGATGAAGTCAGCCGTGGAGAAGCAACGTCTGAAGGGGGAAGAACTACAGCAACTTACACAGTTAAAATGACGATGCCGGATGGCGGGCAAAAAAGCTACAGGATCCGGGTAGGATTTAACGATGAAAAATTGAGGCAGCATCTTCAGGAGTCTGGATCGGAAGGTACAGATGTTGCGGATTTAGCGAATGTTGTGGATCGCATTGTGAACAGTATGGACGCCGCTGCAATTGCGAAGTTATCGGGGCATCAGGTGACGAGCAGGTTGAACGAATGGGATAATGCACAAGTAAGGTTACAAAGCGGAGAAAGCAAAACCCTTGGGGAATTAGCGGGTGACGGCGATCCAAAAATGCGAGACCTGGGAGATAGTGCAGGGAAAGTCATCAGAACATTTGAAAAGTCACATGTTGGACAGTTGATGAGCTACTCACCCTCTCGCTCATCCTCCCCCCCATCTATCTCAGAGAGGAGTGGTGATGCTCCCCCTTCAGCCCCTCCGGAACCTCTTGAACCACCACCTTCTGATCGTTCAAGACTACAGCGTCCTACTCATGAACCGCCGCCAACGCCCTCGACTGCATCGACAGCACCTAGCTTCAACCCTCCCAATCGCGCTGCGCCACAGCCTCCCTCTTCAGCAGAGACACCAAGCGCCCACAGCGCTACCCCTCCGCCAGAAAGAACCCCTACACCACCAACTACACCCAGTCCTCGCAGCGCTACCCCTCCGCCAGAAAGAACCCCTACACCACCAACTACACCCAGTCCTCGCAGCGCTACCCTACCTCCAGGAAGAACCCCAGCACAACTTCCTCCATCACGTGCACAGCAACAGTTAGAGGAAAGTCAAAGAAGAATGAATGCTCTGGAGCCTCCCCCTCCCCTAACACCACCTCCGCCTTTAACGAGTTCAAGCACAAGAGAAGCTGAGGGTGGTGGAGATTCAGCCAGTGGACCAGTTTCCACAACAGGTGAAAAAAAGGATGCAGAAGTGCAAGCTAGACTGCCAAGTGATGAGAGAGGGCGTGATGACGGCGACCTGTCAAGGTCTGTAGGAGCAACCGCATCCGCTCCAACACCTGCAAGCCAACTAGTCAAACCCTTAACAAGTAAGGAACTTCAACTTCCCCTTCAAGCAGGGCTAACATTGGCAAGTGAAGTGAATGGACATATAGCTGAAGCTCGTGCAAATCCCGAATCAGCGGTGACAGAACTGATGCAGGCCTCTGAGAAAATGAGGATGATAGGGGAACTCCGTGAGAGCGTAGACAATAAACAAAACTTTGACAGTGTAGTGAAGCAGGGTGCAACCCAAACTCAATTAACTCAGGAAATGCAGAAGAGTGGCATGGTAGATAGTTCAACTACGAGGACGGGAAATAATTTAAGGAATAGAAAGTTAAGAAAACTCAAAACTAAGGATGCGATCAATCTAATGAAAGGGGAACTGATGGGAGCAATGTGCAGTCCGGGTTCCCCTGGTTCAACCCCCGTCACCGATGCGATCAGGGAGCAATTTCCTAAAAAGTATGCAAGCGCAATGAAGGATTCTGATGTTGCCCTGTTGGTTGCTCAAAAAGATGCCTTGGCAGCTCAAACCACAGGTGTTGCAGCTTCTTCTACCGCTACCGTCCGCCGAGGATCCGCACCGCCAACAGGTGAAAGTCCGGCGAAAGTCGAGGGTGATCGAAGGTCAACAGACCCCGGACCTCCTCCTCCATCTCTTTCAACTCCACCTCTTACAGAGTCTCCTACACAACGCAGGAGAAATTTCGGAGCTCCCCCTCCCCCTTTGACGACTACAAGCAGAACAGCTTCAAGTGAATCAGATTCCACAGTTAGTGAAAAGAAGGGTGAAGTCGGAGGTGCCAGAATACCAAGTCGTGAAGGGGGTGGCGATACCGGAGACCTCAGCCGAACAGAGGGTGAAACAACTCCTGCATCAACCACGGGACAAACTGCTGATGCAGAATCAGTAGTCGCTGAAAAGCCAAGCCCAATAGGAGGGCTGGACTCTACAGTGATGCAAATGTTATTTACAGTCGAGATTGACGAAATTCCAGCGTCTCCTCCACTCACAACCAGCGAAAGAGGTACTGGAGCTAGAACGATGGCTAAAAAACCATCTCCAGCAAAAACAAGGGCTCAAGAAACATTCGATGCCGCTTTTTCATCTATCTCCAGCCCTAAATCCAGGAGAAAAAGCAAAGAAAATGCAGCTCAAATGGCAAACGTCTTTAATGCTGTTACCCAAGCCAGCATACAAGGCGAGACTATAAAAGTTGATGGGAAACAACTCGAACCTTTCGAGGCTCTTGCGCATCAGCTCAATACAAATGAAGCTTTTAAAAATGCCCTTGCAAGAGAGCTAGGAAAATCCCCTCCAGATCAAGCGCTGTTGTTAGCGGTCCAAACAGCCACGACTCGAGCAGGCACCGCAGTATCCCCTCAAATCGCTAAATTTGCAGAAGGCAAAGTTAAACAAGTAATGACCAAGGATAAAAAGGATAAACCTAAGGTAGATAATGACGCACTTAAACTCCTTCCTGAATTACTCGCCCAGCTCCCCACAATGCGGGCGAATATGACGCAATCAAGGACCCCTACACCACCTTCAGCAGCTACTGAAGCGCATACCAAGTTAACGCCAAAAGAAGCCAAACAGGCTGCTCGGTTAGAAAAAGGAATTTGGAAACAGATTACACCGGAAAAAGCCGCAAACTTAATGCGAAAGGAACTATTGGTTGCCGTTACCGACCTGAATGCTTGCAGAAGAACACCAACAATGGACCGATTAAAAGCTAATTATCCTGTAGAGTTTGCTAAAGCATTAGCCGAACACCCCGATGTGGCCATGCTGGCCGCAGAAAGAGAACAATTAGAGGATGATCTAAATGCAGCGGTATTAGGTGATTTCAGCATCAGTAAATATCAGCAGAATTATGCAATTTCCAATGGCGCACGAGAACAATTCGTCGCTAAAGCTGGTGATCCTCCCACTTTGGCTAAGGCCCTCGATAATGGGATGAGCAAAGATCAATTCGAAAAATCAGAACGCAGCCTACAACATAGAACAGAACTTATGAAACAAAATGAAACGGAAGCAACGGCTGCAAGAGAAAAGCTTCGTGAGATCATTGCAAGGACCCCTGAAGGATCCCCAATTTCTAATTTTGCAAAGGAAAAGCTTGCAACCCTTGAAAAATTCCTCGCTGCGTCTCCAAGTGAAAGAGCGGAAATCGGCAAACAGCGACAAAAAGAAGATACTGTCTCTCCCTATAACTATATCCTCGGCACAGGCAATGCGATTGGATCAATGTTCCCGGCTCAGTATGCCTCTTTTGGGCAACCTGAAGAGATTGATTCTGGAGTTTTATTTAGAACACTTAGTACAGTTAAGGAAAACGATCCAGAAAATGCAGCGAAATATACCGACTTGGAACAATACACAAAAGAATTGGAAGGCGTTTTATCTGAACATGCTGAAACATTTTATGGTGAACCGCTACCGCCTGAACAACAAACAGAAGCGGGAAAAACGCTGAGAGCACCGCGTTGTTTTCTCTATGAAAATAGTAAATTGATTGTTAATCCGAAGGTAAAAGATAATCCTAAATTAAGAGCGGCAATAAAAGATCTTAGAGGGAAACTCCAAGCCCTTAAGGAAAAATATGAAGGACTGGATTTCCCAGATCCTCCAACAATAGAAGAGATGGGAGGTAGTAAGGATCAAATACAATGGGCGCAATGCGGTGGTATGGCAGCAAATTCTTTAGCTGAACTATGCGCTAAAGACTTAGAGAAATTGGATCGTCTTGAAGCACAATTAAACAAAGTTGCTTAAGAAGAAGCGCAAGCGACTATTAAAGCAGTCACCGTTTTGTCATTGCCGCCCATGCTGATCATCATCCCATGAGGTTTCTTAGGCTCGATCTGATTCTCCGCCCTTCCTGTCAACTGCAACGCTAAATCCACCATCTGCCTGACTCCCGTCGCTCCGGTCGGATGGCCAAATCCTCCCAACCCGCCAGACAAGTTTGTAGGAATGTTCCCCTCTTTGGAAGTCGCTCCCTCCAGCACCAAATGTGCCGCTTTCCCAGGCTCTGCATACCCGATCGCTTCCAACGCCAGCAGCGCCGTGATGGAAAAACAATCATGCAGTTCAAGCAGTCCTAAATCCTCTTTCGAAAGTCCAGCCCGCTCAAGGGCATTGCCAGCAGCAATCGCCGTCGTCGACAACACCGTCCAATCGTCAGGATCTTTGGTAATGTCATCCTCCGCACCGACCACAGCCACTATTTCAACAGCATCCTCTTTTTTGATGCCGCATTTGGCCAGCCCCTCTTCAGAAAAAATCCCGATTGAAGAGGCTCCGTCACTGACCTTGGAACAGTCGGTCAAATTCAGATGCGGAACAAACCGCTTCGGATTGGGAGGGGTCAGTCCAAGCGTAAACAGATCCTCCACCCTATTGTGATACTCCTGCGCCTTGGAATTTTGACGGGCGTTGATGATGCACTGCTCATACCACTTGGCCATCCCCTGACGCGTCTCCTCATACCCGTACTTGTCGTAATAGGCGCCGGCACGGGTCGCGAAAATCCCCGGAAAGAAATGGGCATATCCCTGCTTGCGCTCTTTTGAATAGTAAGACGCGCCAGCCAGCACATCCGCTCCATACACAGCCTTCATCGCGTTCTGCATTTCAAAACCAGTCACAAACACTGCGTCAGCCGTATCGGCAAGGACTGCGTTCACCCCCATCGCAAGCGCGCGCCCTCCGGATCCGCATGCCCCTTCCACTGCTGTGCAGGGCTTTCCTCTCAACGAGGGCACCATAAATGGCAAAAAACCGGGAAGATTGGCCTGCTTGATAAACCGCCCCGACATAAAACTGGCAATAAACCCTTCATCAAATTCCGGCTGGCCCATCTGCCCGCAGGTCCTCTCAGCGGTCTCTTTAAGATACTCTTCAAAGGGACGTAATTGTTTGGGATTGAATTCGGGACGCCCCGAGCCCATGAACATGGTGGTGTAGGGGGCGGCAGCATAGACTTTTTTTCTCACTGGTGTATCTCCTGTGGAAGGTGCTCATAGTCGGGGCCATAGAGATGATAAAACCCGTTCATGATCACGGTATTGACATCCTCGATCGATCGCGCCACTCCGTCCGAAACCAGCTCGCGGGCAATATCGCGAGACTTCAACAAGTGAGAAGAAGCAAGGCGCGCCGTCGGAGTATTGAGCTCAAAAAGATTTCTCAAGTAGGTTTTCAACAGCTCATCGCGGTTTTTCTCTTTCCCCATCGTTTTCCACGGTAAATGCCCCTCGGGCAGTTCCCCGATCAGGTCGCCTGGAAGGTCCACATAGGCGTTCTTTTCAACGTCATATACTTTGTCAATCGCATGTCCCTTGTACTGAAAAAAACCGTCCTTCTGCGAACCGTCAGGGTGCTGGCCTCCTGTACGGCCGGCCGCTACCATATGATCGATCAGGTCTCCGTGAAACGCGATGTCGAGATAGCGGGTCATGATCTGCATCACACGATGCAAAACATCGATACCCACGTAGTCAAAAAGCTGGAAGATTCCCATTGGACGGATCAATAGATCCCGCGTCATCTGATCGACAAGGCAGAGCGCTTCGACACGGGAATGGGAAGATTCCAGTTCCGATACCTCTTTCAATGCTTCGTTGATCTCTCTCAAAAAATGACCGTTCCCGATAAAGCCTGCAACATCCTTGGAATAGACCACGATCTTGCCCAGTCGCTTTGCAAGTTCGTCCGCAAGCTCGATGAAGGCTTTGTCGCTGCCCTCGGCCGGAATAATCTCCAACAGTTTCTGCACGGCCGGAGGGTTGTAAAAATGGTAGCCGATGATCCGTCCTTTAAGGTCGGCGGCTTCCGCTAACACTCCAATGGGAAGGGATGAAGTATTGGTGAAAAAAAGCGCATCTTCGGGCGCGGTCTGTTTAAGCTCGTTAAATACGCGGGTCTTGATCTCAAGATCTTCAACAATGGCTTCAAAGATCAGATGAGCGTCTTTTGCCTGAGACAGGTCCCCTTCGAAGCGCACACAGTCCATCGCCCCCTGGACAAACGCTTCAATGATCTCCTCATTGCTGACGAGTCGAGGATTATCCTTATAGTAAGTACGCAGATCGTTGATCTGCTTTTCCGCAAACCGGGTCATCTGAGAGCGCAAATAGGTGCGCAGTCCCGGGAGGCCGTCCGTATTGGGATCGATCAGTGTCAGTGTGTAGGCTCCCGATCCCACTTTTCCCGTTGTCGATGCTTCCAACCGCGCGATCTCGCGCAGCAAGAGCAGCGAAATGCCGCTTCCCATTTTCCCGGCCGCTCCAATGACGGCGGCAGAGGTCAGTTTCTCATCTAACATTAGCTTCCCTTATCTAAGAATGCCTGCATTGCCTCTTCCCTTTCAGGAGTTGCGAAACAATGGGCAAAGTTGTTTTTTTCCAGTTCCAGCCCTTCCTTGATCGGAAGATCGCCCCCACGGTTCACTGCGTGCTTCCCTTGGGAAATCGCTGTTTGGGAATAGCCGGCGATCCGCTTGGCTGTCGACCGGCAGGCTTCCAATAATGACTCTTGATCAAAGACCTGATTGACCAGACCGATCTTTAGCGCTTCGTTCGCGTCAATGGGCTTTCCTGTCGCGATCATCTCTTTGGCCCTACGTGCGCCAACAGCTCGTGAGAGCCGCTGCGTCCCGCCAAATCCAGGGATAATGCCCAGCGTCACTTCCGGCAGGCCCATTTTCGCGGTCTCTGCGGCATAGATAAAATCGCAGGCCAGCGCCATCTCCAGTCCCCCGCCCAGGGCGAACCCATTGACGGCGGCAATGGTGATAAAAGGGGCGTTCTCCAACAGAAGCGTGACCTGTTGGCCAAGGGCGATAAAGGAGCGGATCCCCTCTGCGTCAAGCGTTTGCATCGCTTTAATGTCTGCCCCGGCGATAAACGCCTTATCACCTGAGCCTGTCACGATCAGGGCGGTCAACTCCCCTTTTTCGCTCTCTTCCTCTAAAAAACGCTTAAGTTCTTCCAAAAGTTCTAAATTTAAAGCGTTCAATGCTTTGGGACGGTCAAAGGTCAACAGCCCCACCTGAATGTTCTTTTCAAATCGTAAATGTTCCATTCTTTTAGGAATACCATACCGGGATTAACCCTTGCAAGGAAACACTTGAATCGGAGATATCTTTAGTTATGGAACTTAGCGCAGGTCAAAAACTATGGGACGCCCTCAGCGAGGAGTCCCCTTTGCAAGTTGTCGGGGTGATCAATGCCTATGCGGCGATGATGGCAAAAGAGGTGGGATTCCGAGCGCTTTATCTTTCCGGTGCAGGAGTCGCAAACTCTTCCTACGGCATTCCTGATATTGGAGAAACGACACTGGAAAATGTGATCGAGGACGCCTCGCGCATCACGCGGGCAGTCGACCTTCCCCTTCTAGTTGATATCGATACCGGTTGGGAACGGATAGAGGAAACGATCCGCGCCATGGAGGAGATCGGTGTGGCCGGCGTGCATATCGAAGATCAAGTGGCGAAAAAAAAGTGCGGCCACCTGAACGGAAAAGGAATCATCTCAACAAGCGAAATGTCTGAGAAGATCCGTGCATGCGTGGAGGCTCGCCGTGATCCGCGATTTGTGATCATGGCCCGTACGGACGCCTATGCGAATGAAGGGATCAATGGTGCATTGGAACGGCTGCACGCCTATAAGCAGGCGGGCGCGGCAATGATCTTCCCTGAAGCGATGCCCACGTTGCAGCTTTATCAAACGATCAAAGACGCGATACGCCTTCCCACTCTCGCCAACTTGACTGAGTTTGGTAAGACCCCCTTGTTTACATTAGAGGAGGTGAAGGAAGTGGGGATCGACATGGCCCTGTACCCTCTGTCGGCGAACCGCGCGATGAACCTTGCCGCCCTGAAAGTGTTTCAGGAGATCCGGCAAAAAGGAACGCAAAAAAACATTTTAGAGATGATGCAGACAAGGGACGAGCTGTATCATTTCCTGCAATATGTGGATGGACATCATGGTAGAAACTAAGACAAAACAGAAGACCGGCGGACTTGCCGGTATCATCGCCGGGGATTCCGGTATTTGCCTATGCGGCGCAGAAGAAGAGAGCCTGCTTTACCGCGGGTACCCGATTGAGGAGCTGGCCCGAAATGCGGGCTTTGAAGAGGTCGCCTGGCTGCTCTTGAGAGGAGAGCTCCCCAATGAAAAAGAGCTGACGGGATACAGGCAAAAGCTCAGGCAGCTGCGGCAGCTTCCTGAAGACTTGAAAAAGGTGCTCGAACTGCTCCCCAAAGAGTCCAACATGATGGATGTGATGCGGACCGGCTGCTCTGTCCTTGGAAATCTGGAACCGGAAGTCCAAGGCGGCGATCCCTTTCAGGTCGCCGACAGGTTGATCGCCTGCTTTGGGTCGATCTTACTCTACTGGTACCATTTCCACCAGTCGGGGAAACGGATCGATCTTGATACCGGAGAAGACACGCTGGCAGGACATATCCTCCACATGATTCTTCAGAAGGCCCCTTCGGACCTGCACAGGAAGTGCATGGACTGCTCGCTGATCCTCTATGCCGAGCATGAGTTCAACGCCTCGACCTTCACCGTACGGACGATCGCAAGCACCTTGCCAGATTTCTATTCCTGCATTTGCGGGGGGATCGGAGCTTTGCGGGGCCCATTGCATGGAGGCGCGAACGAACTCGCTCTTGCCCTCATTCAAAAGTACAACTCGCCTGAGGCAGCGAAAGCGGGCATCCACGAGACGCTTGAGAAGAAAGAACTGATCATGGGATTCGGACATCGGGTCTACACCACAAACGACCCCCGCTCCCCCATCATCAAAGAATGGGCGCGCAAACTTGGCGAAGATACAGGAAAAACAGAGTGGTTTCCGATCGCGGAACAGATAGAGAAGGTCATGTGGGACGAAAAAAAATTGTTCCCCAACCTCGATTTTTACAGTGCTCTGGCATACCATTTCATGGGAGTGCCGACACCGATGTTCACTCCCCTGTTCGTCATGTCCCGCATTTCGGGATGGTCGGCGCACCTGTTGGAGCAAAGGGCAAACAACAAATTGATTCGCCCACTTAGCAACTATGTAGGACCGGAGCAACAAACATGGAAACCTCTACCGAACAGGTAGTCGACGGCGTGATCGCAAAGATCGCGGACTATACCCTGAACTATATTCCGGAAAGCGAGGATGCATTCCGCACCGCCTCTCTTTGCCTTGCGGACTCGATCGGATGCGCCATTCTCGCCCTCCAGTTTCCCGCTTGCACGAAACTCCTCGGCCCCGTCATCCCCGAAACTGTCGTACCCAAAGGGGTCCCTGTTCCGGGAACGGACTATATCCTGGACCCCGTCAGCGCCGCTTTTGATATCGGGACCATGATCCGGTGGCTCGATTACAACGATACCTGGCTGGCGCTTGAATGGGGGCACCCTTCCGACAATCTGGGAGGCATTCTTGCCATTGCAGACTATCTGGACCGCAATGGAGAACGTCTGACAGTCAGGGACGTCCTTGCGGCGATGATCCAGGCGCACGAGATCCAGGGTTGTCTGGCGCTGGAAAACAGCTTTAACAGGATCGGGTTCGACCACGTGATCCTTGTCAAAGTTGCCACGACAGCCCTTGCGACCAAGCTCCTTGGGGGCGATGAAAAGCAGATCCAGGACGCCCTTTCTCAGGCTTGGATCGATACAGGCCCTCTCAGGACCTACCGCCACGCGCCGAATACCGGTTCGCGAAAATCGTGGGCTGCCGGAGACGCGACAAGACGTGGCGTCCAGCTCGCCTGGATGACCCACCAAGGCGAGATGGGATATGCCACTCCTTTGACTGCTCCTAAATGGGGTTTTGAAGATGTCCTGCTGCAAGGAAAACCTCTCCAGCTCAATGGAGAGCTGGGAAGCTACGTGATGGAAAACGTTCTGTTCAAAATTTCGTTTCCAGCCGAGTTCCATGCCCAGACAGCTGTGGAAGCTGCCTTCCAGCTCTATCCCGATGTCAAAAAGAAATGGGACCAGATAGAGAAAATTGAGATCCATACGCACGAGTCGGCGATCCGCATTATCGACAAGAAGGGGCCGCTTCACAATCCTGCCGATCGGGACCATTGTCTGCAGTACATGATCGCGATCGGACTCCTGTTCGGAGAGCTCAACGCCGAACACTACGAGGACAAGGTCGCGCAGGACCCACGGATCGACGCATTGAGAGAAAAAATGGTTGTGATCGAGAAGCCCCGCTATAGCAAGGAGTACCTCGATCCTAAGCTCCGCTCCATTGCGAACGCGTTGACCATCTATATGAAGGACGGGACAAGCTATGGCCCTGTTGAGATGGAATACCCGCTAGGGCATCGGAAAAGACGTGCTGAGGGTACCCCTCTGCTATTTGAGAAGTGTGAGAAGAACCTCTCCACGCTTTACAAGAAGAGGGAAGTGCAGGAACTGATGCAGCTCTTCCACGATCAGGAATCCCTTGAAGCGCTGCGTGTCAGCGAGCTCATGGATAGGCTGGCCGGATCAAGATAATGATCAATTCAATTTGAGATTCTTTTCAGTTCACTAATGTCAATGCGTTCGCTTGGAGTTTTGGGATCATTGCCGTTGGCTTGGTAATGACCAATGAAGTATTCATAATCATAAATCCACCCCCTATATGAAACGGCTTTCTCGGGCTTATCTTGTGAAATAGGACAAATCGTTTCGTCATCCACACGAGTTTCAGAATCAATCGGAAGTTGTCCATAAGAGGGAATATTGGATTTTCTCTTATATTTGATCCAAGGACTCCAAGTCTCTAAATACGCATTTAATTTTTCATCTGTACAGGCAGCTTCGATTTGATTCCCGAATTCCTGGATTTGTGCATCTGTAATATCCGCACATCGTCTAAAAATCATATTTCGCGTTTTGGTGGGAAGATTAAAGCGATCGGCCAAAGCGATTTGAAAAGCTAAATAGACTTCGATCTCATCAACAAATCGCAAGCTTTCCACGTGTTCCTTGGCTTTTTCATTGACCATTTCGAGCAGGAGAAAACGCCTGCCAAGATCTTTTAAATCCTCTTCTGAGAAATTTTCATTTTCAATGTTACGTATCTCTATCATCAGCTCGATTTCATTGAACCCGGAAATAATGCGATCGTCACAGGTGTCTGTTGCATAGTAAATAGAGTTAACAGCTTCTTCTTTTACCTCTGAATCTTCGCTCATCTTTTTGAACATATCCACTACACGTTTTGCCAAAAATGAACGGGTGTGCGTGTTTTTGTATTCTGCTGTCGAGGTTAAACGGGTAAGGAAGTCAAGGACTTTATTTGCATATTCATTAAAAGTTAACTGTGGAACCTGCTCTTCTTCAGCAAGATTCGCCCAAAATTGAAGACCTTGCTGAATGCTTGCAAATTGTTGGGTAGGCTGGCTAGCTCTTTGAGAGAAATGAAAACGCATTCCCGGAGCTTCGCTTGCCCGCAATCTGGTAATGACCGCATCCGATAAACCTGCTCCAGATAAGAAGACATCTCTTATTGTTCCATCAAAACTTAGTCCCCAATGGGTAATTGCATTTGGCAAGGAGGTCAAGCCCGTGCAGCCAACAAGAACAACCGCACCACGAACTAATAAGTCGTCAGGCAAAGATGTCAAGCCTGTGCATAGCCCAATATCCAGATACCCTCCAACAGAGAGGTTAGCTGGAAGAGAGGTTAAACCTGTACACATTCTTAAACTCAAATACCCACCAAGACACAAGTTGTCAGGAAGTGAGGTTAAACTTGTGCAATCTCTTAAATAGAGTCCTCCTCCAATGGAGATACCAGCAGGAACCGAAGTCAATCCTGTACACCCCTGAAGAATCAAATTCCCTATAACAGAAAGATTGTCAGGAAGTGAGGTCAGACCTAAACTATCGCTAAGATCCAAATTTCCTAAAACAGAACAGAGATTGGCAGGGAGAGAGGCGAATTCTGAGTTTCTAAGGATTAGAGATCCTGTCACAATTATTCTTTTATTCTCAGGAAGCGCATTCCAGCTCAATCTTTGAATAAATTCTTCCGGAGTTAAAGTAAGATCATCTATTAAGCCTGATTCAACAACTCTTTCAATGGCTGGATTTTCGACAATTTCTTCATGATCTTCAATTGGTGCTGCTGTTTCCTCTTCGGTTGGCAAAGTCTGTGCGATCCCTTGAGCAGTTGCTACTTCCTCAACAACTTTCGCTATTTTAAAAGATCCGGACTCAACCACTTGATGAGAATTAAAGTGTTCAACTGTCCAACGGAAAGCTGCAAATGATCCGATAAATAAAATTGGCGAGGAAAAAATGGCCCCTGCTAGAGCTGCGACAACAGCGGCAGCTTTTTGCCACCCTTTGAGCTTGTTGAACGAGTTTATTGCTTGTGTAAATTCGTTATTGAAAGGATTGAAATAATTTAGAATAACCACGCAAAACATTCTTATTAAAAGTTTATATATACATATTATACAAACAACAAATAATTAATTTTACCGTACTAAATACCCTCTGATTCATGAAGCTATCCTGTCGCCGTAGGCGATCCTGCTTATCCTGTTATTTTAGATCATTCACGATCAGGAATCCCTTGAAGGCTGGTTAATGTCCGTGGTGGACATCAATCGCATTGCAAGCGGTTGCAGCCTCTTTCTTTGGCGTTTTCATCAGCAGGCTGAGAAAACAGCCGATCGCGCTGATCGCCAAGAGCAGCCATAAACTGACATTGAATCCTTCCTTTAGAACCGCGTAACTGGAAAATGCTGTCACGATGATCGCAAGCCCGAACGTTCCTCCCAGTTCTTGAATCGTCACGAACGTACCGGAGGCAATCCCCGACTGATGGGAGGGAAAGCAGGAAACAGCCACCGTTGCCGTCGGTCCCCAGATCAAACTGTAGCCGACCCCGAAAACAAAACAGGAAACGGCAATTTTCCAAAGCGGTGTTGACGCGGAAAAATAGGTCTGGGAAAAAGCGAAAGAAGCGAGAAGCAAAAAGCCTGCGAGTGAAATCATCCATGTGTTCTTGTACTTTTCCAATTTTGAGATGATCGGAGAAAGGAGGGCGACCGGCAATGTGATCCAAAGCATCATAAAACCGCTGGACATGGGAGAAAGCCCCAGTTCGTTCTGAAGGAAAATAGGCAGAAGGAAAAAGATCGACCACACAAAGAATACGAGACAAAAACTTGCAAGGGAAGCGCTCAAAAAAACACGGTTACCCCATAATTGATCGCTGATAATCGGAGAAGGAAAAGTCTTTTCATGCTTAATCAGCCTGTAGATGCTGACGATTCCCAAGCCGATCAATCCCCCTAAAAACAGGTAGGAAAAATGGTGATGCTCCGTTGAAACTAAAACAAGGGAGACAACAGTGATGGCAAGATAGATCATCCCTTTGATATCCACCCTTGCCGGATCCGTTTCATTACGCGACTCTGTCGAATATCGGTAACAGAGATAGAAACTGAAAACGATCACAGGAACGTTAATTAAAAATACCCATCGCCAACCCAATAATTGGGTAATGACTCCGCCCAGGACAGGGCCTGCGGCCATCGCCGCGCCAATGCATCCTGCCCAAATACCGATTGCTGTCCCTCTTTTATTTTCAGGAAACTCCATCACAAGCATCGCCTGGGAAACCGGAAGCAGGATCGCATTGCCCAAACCGGCAAAAGACATGCTTAAAATCAGGCTAAAGGCTGTATTCGACAGTCCAGCCATGATGACGCCTGTCAAGGAGGCGGTCAACCCGAAAAGAAACACCCGTTTCCGACCAAAAATATCAGCGATCCGACCGCAAGTGACAAGACAGGCGCAATTGATCAGTCCAAATGCTGTCATCATCCACTGCAATGCACTCACTGGAACTCTCAAACTGCTTTGAATCGACGGAATCGCCGTGTTGACCATTGTAAAGACAAGGGCGATCACAACACAGCCAAAACAAATCCCTAAAACGGCAGACGAATTTCTACCCATTAAAACACCCTATTTTCCCTCTATACGACATATACATAACATGTCGTTTTTAACAAAAAACAATAATAATTCAGTGTTTAATTAACTGTAAATGTGAATGTTACAATTGAGAAACTAATATTTGAACAGGCTCTTTCCGTCTGACCGAAGTATCCGCCGCTTGAACAATTCTCTGACTATTGATGACTGAGCGCCAATGGTCTGTTAAATCCAGATCGTCTTGAATCGCCCGCAGCAAGAACTCCTGCTCCTTCAAACACAGTGCGTCATGGTCAGGTTCATCATCCAGGGAAATCCACTGATCGGGAAAACAAAACTCTCCCTGCTCATTTAAATCTGAACGGTGGATCACCATGCAGTTCGCTTTTGTATGCCCCTTAATTTCATCGGACTTGGCATTCGGATCAGGGACAATACTGACACTCCCTCCAGGCCCGATCACATCTTTGACAAAACGGGCGCTTTGACTCACCATGGGTCCCCATCCCGATTCATACCAGCCCACCGATCCATCTGAAAAGGTCACTTGAAGCTGTCCATAATTGTACATTTCTGGATCGATCTCATCAGAAAGCCGCGCTCCGATCGCATGCACGGAGACTGGCTCCCCATCTGTCATACGGCACATCATATCAACATAATGAACGCCGCAATCAACAATGGGAGAAAGGGAATTCATCAGGTTTTTGTGGATCTCCCATTGATGACCGGAACTTTGCTGGTTGAGGTTCATCCGCATCACAAGAGGGCCGCCGAGCTTTTGAGCTTCTTTCACAAAACGGTTCCATGAGGGATGATGTTGAAGGATATACCCGACAACGATCTTTCGATTCATTGTCTTGGCAAGGGCGATAATCTCTTCCGCCTGTTCGACAGTTTCCGCAAGCGGTTTTTCGATAAAGACATGCGCACCGCTCTTCAACGCCTTCTTGGCATAGGCGAAGTGCGAATCGGGATACGTATTGATCGAGACGACTTCAGGCCTAGTGCTCTCAATCGCTTCTTCAAATGATGAAAAACAAAGTCTCCCCCCTAATTCCTTTGAGAGTTTTTCGCGAGAATCGGGCTGTCGACTGACAAGGCCTGCAATTTCAAATGCGGGAAGCGATTCATAAGCTCTAGCATGCGATGCCCCCATCTGACCGCAACCGACAACGAGAACTTTCATTTTTATTCCTTAATGGGTATTGTTCCTTGTTATGAAAAATACTATCCCACTTTCCCACGATACACAAGGGCGGACTTTGGATGATCGTATCTCAGCCCTGAAAGAACGAAGCAGCAAGCGGGGCGACCTGCCGGAGATCACCGTTGCAACCCAACATGAATGGATCGACCAGCTGGCCACTTTCGAACTTGGACGCTTCCTGCTGACGCATCAAGGCCTCAATGGGTACTGGACGGACTACATCCTTCTCCACCCGGAAAACCCTAAGGAAAACCTCACCGACCTTGAAGATTTCATCCTCAATCGAAGTCCGGTTGTGGTAGCGACCCAGGAACGGTTCAAAATTTTCAAAAGGGAGACGCAATGCCGTCTTAAGAGCGGTATTCAACTAGCCTCGATCCCTTGCGGGTTAATGAGCGACCTTCTAACGCTCGATTATCGTGGAATTGAATCCTGTCGCCTGACAGGGATCGATATTGATCAAGAGAGTCTCGACATCGGCAAAAAACGCGCCCCGCATTGCGAGTGGATCATGGCAGATGCCTGGAATCTTCCCATGAAAGACTCTTATGATCTGATCACAAGCTACGGGCTCAATATCTACGAGCCTGACAACAGCCGAGTGGTTTCTCTCTATGAGAATTTTTATCGCGCACTAAAAAATGAGGGCGCGCTGATCACAAGTTATCTCGCTCCTCCTTCCGAATGGAACACTGAGAACATTGTGTTAAAAGATGCAGAAATGCAGAGACAGCTGTTCATTCACGTCCTGGAGCCTAAGTTTCAGATCTTCCGCACACAAAATGAGACCGAAGAGCAGCTGACAGAAGCAGGGTTCAATTCATTTCAATGGATTCCCGACTCGCAGGGAATTTTTCCAACCGTTATCGCAAAAAAATGAAAAAGCTGAGTTTTTGTCTTCTTCTATTTTTCTCTTCACTGAATGCGGGCCCCAAAATTTTATGCGTCGTCGCCCACCCAGATGATGAGACCATGTTCGCTGCGACTGTCTATTCCATTACCCATCATTTGAACGGCATTGTTGATGTCGTCATGATCACAAATGGCGAGGGGGGCTATAAATACTCGACCCTGGCAGAACCTTACTACAATCTGAAACTGACCAATGAGGAAGTGGGACGGGCAAACCTGCCGCGCATCCGAAAACAAGAAGCGCTAAACGGCGGCAAAATCATGGGTGTGAGGCACTATTATTTCTTCAATGAGAAAGACCATCGCTACACACAGGATGAAAATGAGGTCTTTCAAGGAGTTTGGGACATCCAGAGCATCGAACGCAAACTGGAAAACCTGTTGAAATGTCAACAGTATGACGCCGTCTTCACGATGCTTCCCACTCCGCAAACACATGGGCATCACAAAGCAGCGACGCTGATCGCTCTAAACGTTATCAACCAACTACCGCCGTCCGAACGCCCCGTTATCCTGGCGGCTTCTGTTTCTGATTCCGATAACCCGCCGCTGCAGTTCCTCGAATTGGAAGGACATCCGTTAACGAAAATGGTGCGACCAACCCCCATCGCGTCATTCGACAAGATGCAGTCATTCGGGTTTAAGGACAGACTAAATTATCAAATAATCGTGAACTGGGTCATTGCTGAGCATAAATCACAAGGGACAATGCAATTATTCATGAACAAAGGGGACAAAGAGAATTTCTATTTTTTTGCGATAAACAACACTGATCGTATAGAGTGGGTCGATAAAATATTCCAGCAACTTGCAAAGGATTATACCGATCATGTTTCAAAATTAGATTTTCAGGCGAGGAGGCGCCCAGAATTTCTATCAGACATGGTCGGCGCCGAAGCAGCTCAACTCGAATGAGTTGGGCGATGCAGGCGGGTAGAAATTCAGAGGCAAGCCGACGACGTATGAAACCTAATTTTGAAACATGATCGGTATA
>Ga0180431_10003168_pt1 | contig 21368 bp, 12 predicted proteins | sample SS_ome_11_FD_132459 | JGI IMG/M metagenome (GOLD analysis project Ga0180431, IMG submission 132459) | Hypersaline lake sediment archaeal communities from the Salton Sea, California, USA - SS_1_MS_1 metaG | ecosystem: Environmental > Aquatic > Non-marine Saline and Alkaline > Hypersaline >...
GTCAGATCATAACATGTTGCCCCGTGCGACATTAGACATCGGTTTTTTAGAAAGAAAAAATCAAGAGACAAGATTTTTTCTTTCCAAAAGTATGCCTAACTTCAATTTTGCAAAAGTTCAGTCCTAACCACTATAGAGCATTGTCGTGAAAAATGCGAGCAAATTGTCACGTTCTAAATGCAGTTGCGTTTTTTGTTCTATGTCGCTATAAGTGGGGAGTATCAGTAAATCTATGTTGAAGGGGACGATTATGAAACGAGTTCTTGTTCTTTCCATTTGGGTGGGCCTTCTGCCGGTTGCCGGTTCGTTTGGCAGCGATTCCGCCGTCTCGCCGATGAAACAAATGCCCATTCTTGTGTGGAATACCAGCGAGCTGCAATCGTCTCGGCCGGTGACCGGCGGTGTACCTCTTGCCCAAGGAGTTGCTCCGAAAGGAGTTCCTTTCACCCTGCTTGATGGGCGGGATCATCCCGTTCCGTTACAAACAACGGTTCTTGCCCGATGGAAGGATGGAAGTGCCCGTTGGGTCCTGCTGGATTTCCAGGCTAAACCTGCTCCCGGTACCAGGGCAACGTTTAACCTATGCTGGGGGAAGGAATCCGAGGCGGTCGATCTGGAATCTCCCGTACAGATCGTTAAGCGAACCACACCATCGATGAGAACGGGAAATATGGTTGTTTCGCCGATGTCTAACGCTCTATTGCGAATATCCGGTCGGTTTGATCTTGGTCTGGCAATGACGGATCGCGAAGGCGGGACGTGCACGGCAAAAGTCGAATCGGTGGATGTCCAGACGGAGGGCCGGATGCGTTCGACACTGCTTTTACGGGGCACCTTTCGCGATTCTGATGGGCAACATGTTTTCGGGTTTCGGATGTTAGCTTCTGTTTTCGCCGGGCTGTCCAAAATCTATCTTGAACCGCAGATCTTGGTCGATTCGGAAAATGACGTCATTCATCATCTTCGCGATTTGGAATTCACGGTGACCCCTCTGAATGGAATGCGTTCGGCGATAGTGGGTGGAACGCCGGGATGGAGCGGAGGACCCGTTTCGTCGGTGCGTTTGTTTCAGATTGACGATAGGAACTACCGCTTAGAAGGCGCCCCAGGTCATGGAACGAAAGCTCCGGGATGGGCTGAAATGGATGATGGAAAAGGAACGGTTGCCATTGCGTTACGGGATTTCTGGCAACAATGGCCCAAGAGCATAGAAGTCACCTCAAAAGGCTTAGCGATAGGTCTGTTGCCTCGATTTAAAAAAGGCACGTTCGACCACATGCGACCCTGGTACAAGCACCAGTATCTATTCGAGGACGACGGCTACCGACTGAGAACGGGTCAGACGCCTCGCTGGCGGATCTGGCTGGATCTTTCACAAGACGGCCCGTCACTGGCTCAAACCGCCAACACTCCATTGGTCCCTTCGGCAGATCCGGGGCAAGCGATAGCCTCCGGCACGTGGGGGCATATCGCCCCGGCGGGCGGGCCGGGCATGAAACAATATGACGATTGGGCGGAGAATCTTTTTGACAATGGTTACTGTCGCTCCATCGAGGCGCAACGAGATTACGGCCAGATGAACTGGGGCGACTGGTTTGGCGAACGCAAATGCAACTGGGGCAATCACGAGTACGATACGGCCAAACACATTCTCGTGCAGTATGCCCGGACCGGAGATCCCAAGTATTTCTACGTCGGAGATACCGCCGCCCGGCATACCAGCGAGATCGACGTCGTTCATTTTGTTAACAATGACTTAAAGAAACACTACGAGAAGGATTTGGGCGGGAATTCCGCTTACCCGGTTCGCCCCGGAATGGTGCACGAGCACTGCGTGGGACATATGAGCGGTTTCTACGATGTCGAACGCATTCGCGAATTATACACGTCACTCGGGAATGGTCATCACCTTTGCCTGGCCCCTTATAACCTGGGTCACATCTGGACGCAGGGCATGGTCTATGACTATTTTCTGACCGGTGATCCGTGGCTTAAAGAGACCGTCGAGAAAATTGGAGACAATCTCGCCAAACTGGTTGAGGATCGAAAGTTCAATTTCAAAACGGGCAGTCACGTCGGACGTGTCAACGGCTGGACCATGCTGGCTATAGCCGGGGCGTACGAGCTTGATCTGAACGAGCGATATCTACATGCGATGAAATTGCTGGCTGATGACGCCCTCTCCTCGCAAGATCCTCACTGCGGCGGATGGCTCTGGAAACTTCCCTCCGGACACTGCAATTGTCAAACGAAACACGTCGGTGAAGCGGGATTCATCGGTTCGGTCAGGGTAAATGGTCTGAGCCGGTACTATGAGCTATCCGGAGATGAACGCATTCCCAATGTGGTGAAACGGGCCGTTACCCATATCAACAAAGATACCTGGATGGAGCAATATAGCGACTGGCGATACACCTCCTGTCCCGCTACCGGACGGGTCGGCCAAACGGGTGTGACAATGGCGGCGCTGGTCAACAGTGTGAAGCTCAACGGAGAGCCCGAACATCTTCGAATATTGCAGAAAGCCTGGGATGAGAAATTTGACCGCCTCCTGACCGCCCCCAGATCGAGGCCCGGGCTCGGCAAGACATATTCGCAAATCATGTATGGAAGTCCGGAGGTGGTGAGTCTTTTGGCGGGTGATGCGCTCATAAGTCACCTTATCGGCCATGTGGATGCTGAGCGAATTTCGAAGCACCTTTTCTATCTCTCCAGGGATCCGTTACCTTATCGCAAGCTGAACCTGACCTTGCCCGGCCACGAGAAGAATACACTTTACGAGGCCGACGACGACCTCTCCGGCCAAGTAGAGGCCTACGGATATCACCTCGATGGAGACCTCCCGGAAAAATGCGATGTTGAGAATGCGGCCATGACGGTTCAGGCGACATTGGCGGCAATCGTCACTATCGACAGGGATCTCTAAGCTGCCCATCCTTTTCTTGCCGACCATCGAGGGCAATAAGAATCATATGGGAGTATATATGAAAGAGTGCAAATTCTTCTCATTTATAAAATGCGTTGGGTTTCTGACGGCATTTTTGATGTTAACCGATAACGGACTGGGCCATTGGGAGCCCGTGGGCCTGTCCGGCGGAGGCGGCATGTTCAGTCCCTCGATCTCCCCGGTGGATCCCGATCTGATGATGATAAACTGCGATATGAGCGCCGCGTATATTTCCAAGGACGGCGGTCATAGCTGGCGAATGATTCACCAGGCCCAATTGCGAACCGACACCCAGTGCCGACCGGGCTTTCACCCGTCCGATGCCAACGTGATCTACGCTTCCTCCCGGGGCCGGCTGAAAGTCAGCCGCGATTGCGGTCGAACGTTCACATCCATCGGCGATCTCGGGGAATCTCTCTCCGGCGAAATTGCGATCAATCCTTCTGATCCAGGCGTCATGCTCGTGGGCGCGCGCAACGGTCGATGCTACCTGTCACGGGATGCGGGCGTTACCTGGACCGCCTGTGCGGGCCCACAAGGCCGGGTGATCGGCTTTCACTTCGACCGCACGAACAACGGCCGGACGATGTTTGCCGCTACGGATAAGAATATTTGGCGGTCCGACGACGGCGGGCAGACCTGGACGGAGAAATCCGACGGATTGCCCTGGAACCAGATCAAAGGTTTCAGCGGAGGCTCCGATTTGACGGACATCATGCTCTACTGCACCATAACGAGCAAACTGGAAAACGGCGTTCTGCGAGGTGGCGTTTACCGTTCCCGGGATCGTGGACAGAGTTGGCAGCCGGCGATGGGACGCGGCATTAATCTGGACATGACGAAACTCGACCGATGGTCTTACGGTCCTATCGCACAGTACAGGCAGGTTCTTACCACAGACGCCAAACCGTTAACGGTGTATGTCACGAACACAAGCACGGGATTTCATCCGCCGCATCACGAGACCGTCTATCGCAGCGACGACGGCGGCGAAACCTGGCGGGCGACGTTCTTCCAGGACCCGCGCTTTTCGCAATACAATGTCGCGCCTAACTACGTCACCGCCTCGGCGAAACAGTCATATAAAGGTGGCGACACGCCTTTTGGCGCCGCGATCTGCAATAGCGATCCGAACCGGTTAATCCTGGTATGGAGCCAGTCCTATATAACTCATAATGGGGGCCGGACGTGGTTCAACGGCGACACATACCCCGCGCCCGGCCATCAGCCGAAGCCGGGCAGCGCGTGGGCGTGTACCGGCCTTGTCGTCACGACGACGTGGAATTACTATATCGATCCGTTCGAGGCTAACCGCCATTATATCGCCTATACGGACATCGGTTTCGCCCGGTCCGTCGATAGCGGCAAGACCTGGATTTGGTGGGACAAGAACACCTGGGCGCCATGGCGAAACACCTGTTACGAGATCGCGTTCGATCCGGACATCCCCGGCAAAATGTGGGGCGCCTTTTCCAACGTGCATGATATCCCCAACGACAATATTATTTCCGAACGTCACGGTCATGACGGCCCCGGCGGCGTGTGCGTTTCCCGTGATTTCGGCGCAACCTGGAAGCCGGAATCGCAGGGATTACCTTTGCGACCTGTGACGTCCATCGTGCTCGATCCACATAGCCCCAAGAATGCGCGCACGCTCTATGCCGGTGTTTTCATGGAAGGCGTATATAGATCGACCGATGACGGCAAGACCTGGACGCTCAAGAAGAACGGCCTCGGTCGCCCCCGGAACATGCGCGTTTCTCGTGTGATTTTGCATGAGGATGGAACGCTTTTTGCCATGATCTGCGCCAAGCGCCCCGCCCGGGGCAAGCCGCTCATGGGAGAGGGCGTCGGGCTGTACCGTTCCAGGGACGGCGCCGAGACGTGGGAGAAGGTTAATGCATCACAGCTTTTCCTATACCCGAAGGATTTTGCGGTCCACCCAGAGAACAGCAGCATGATTCTGGTGGGCGTGTGTGACGCGGGCAGGGGGGATCAGTCCGGCGGTCTCTACCGCACACAAGACGGTGGCCGGACCTGGAAACGTATCGGACGCCAGGCCCGACAGACCTTCGGCGGTTATTTCCACCCGAAACGCGATGGATGGATTTACATGACACTCACCGAGGGCGCACCCGGCGCCGGTTTGTGGCTCTCGCGAGACAACGGCCAAACGTGGCAGGCATTCGAGGGTCTGCCCTTCTCGAATATCCAACGCGTAGCGTTCGATCGATCCGACGATCGTTTGATGTACGTGACCACATTCGGTGGCAGCGTCTGGCGAGGCCCGGCTGCACCGCAGAAAGGAGGCGTAAACGAATGACGATTCCCCCAAGAACCTTGATTTCATCCGAACATCGACCGCGTATCTCGCGACGGAGGCTCCTGAAGGATTCGGCGAGTCTTGCATTGGGAAGTGCGGCGCTGTCGCTGGCTCACGAGATGGCTGTTGAGCCGTCGGCAGCCGGCACGTCGAATGTTCCTCTCGGCCAAGGCAAGGTCATCGACTGTCACGCGCACCTGACTCATCACAGCCGTTCGACGTGGGAGGCGGACGACCGCAAGCTCATCGAAGCGGCGGACAAGCTGCTGATCGATCAATTGTGCTGCTCGACCCTCACGCCTCGCCGACCGGCAACCGCCGAGGGTTTTCGCCAATGCAATCAGTGGACGGCCGAAGGGATGCGCCGTTTCCCCGGCCGGGTACTCGGTTATTGCTACGTCAATCCCGGCTACGGACGGGAAGCGCTGGAAGATATCCGACGTTGTGTGGAAGATCGTGGATTCATGGGCATTAAGCTTTACAACGAGTACACCTGCACGGAACCGGTCGTCTTTCCTATCGTGGAGCTGGCGATTGAGCTGGGTGTGCCGATTTTGCATCACGCGGGGCACTCCCACTACTTCGTAGAGAACCAGCCGCGGATGTCCGACGGCGGGCACCTCGCCGAACTGGCCCGTCGCTATCCGGAGGCCAGGCTTATCTGCGCGCATATCTCGGGCGGGGGCGATTGGGAATGGACGGTTAAGGCCGCCCGTCACGCCCCGAACGTGATGCTCGATACCAGCGGCAGCGTCACCGATGAGGGCACGGTGGAGATGGCGGTTTCCGTGGTAGGGGCGGATCGGGTCGTTTTTGGCTGTGACATGTCTATGACCGCGGGGGTGGGAAAGATTCGCGGGGCAAACCTGAGCACGCAGGATAAGCAGAAAATCCTGAGCGGGAATATGAAGAGGCTTCTTGGGAGGCGAAAATCATGATTGTTGATGTGAATGCTTATCTGGGCCATTTTGCGTTCCGCCGGCTGCGGCACAATACCGCCGCTTCATTACTGGCGCTGATGGACGCTAAGCGAATCGACAAGGCGGTCGTCTCCAGCGCCGACGCCATTACCTACCGCAACGCGCATGCCGGCAACGAGGAATTGGCGCAGGAGGTCCGCGGGCGCAGCGACCGGCTCATTCCGTTTGCCGTGATTAATCCGTTCTACGCCGGTTGGCGGGACGATTTGAAAATCTGTCACGAGGAGTTCGGCATGAAGGGCCTGCGCCTCTATCCCAAATGGCATAACTATCAACTCTCCAGCCCATGCTGCCGGGAGTTGGTGGAGGCCGCGACTGAGCGCGGCATGGTTATCTCCATTCCCATTCGCGTGGAAGATAACCGCCAGCGGAGCTGGCTGCTGAACGTTCCCGATATCCCATTGGAGGAAATCGTCGAATTGGTGAAAAAACACCGCAACGCACGCTTTATCCTGCTGAACGGTATCGGCTTTACGAGGTGTCCTCTCGGGCGGAAGGGGAATGACCTGCCGTCCAATTATGCCGTCGGGCTGTCCCGCTTGAGCGCGACGCTGAGGAACGAGCTTGGGCAACTCATCGCGACTCTGGGCGCCGGGCGCGTGATGTTCGGGACCGGGATGCCGTTCAAGTATCCCGACCCCGCATTCGTGAAAATGGACGTGTTGGACGCAAGCGAGGCGGACAAAGAAAAAATCCATTCGCAGAATGTGAAGGCCTGGCTAAAGTTGTAGCACTTGAATGGATAAAAAACGCCTTTTTTGCCACCCTTGCCAGTGGATTTAGACTTTTCCCTTGACAGACGTGTATGCGAAAAGGTAGAAAATAGTTATGGATGTTATATGGAGGCGGCTAAAAGGATTGATTCTGCCTTAACGTCTTCTTCTCGGAGGTACAGGTTGAGAGTGAGGATTCTTTATGGCCAACACTGACGGAATCCTTGTACACATACGGATATGTGAAGACAAACTGCTTGGCATGTGGCCCAAGTGTCGTTTCATTTTTCACTATTTTCTTTGAAGGGAGGACGACTATGTGTAAGAAACTGCTTTTTCTAACATCCCTCATTTTGTTGCTGAGTTCCATCAGCATCGCGGAGGACATCCAGTGGACCGGTGCCGGCCGGAACAAGTTCTGGGGCACGGCGGCCAACTGGGATCTGGGCAGGCCGCCGACCCTGGACGACGAAGTCCGGCTCGACGTGCCCGCCGCCGCGGCGCCGAACGGCCCGATCATTCAGGAAGGCATTGCCGCCCAGGCCAAAGGGATCTTGAACGAAGCGGCGGGCGAGCCCACGCTCACGATGACGGGCGGAACGCTCGACGTCGCCGAGTGGATTTGGTGGGGCGACGGCATGGATTCGTATGCCGTCTGGACGATGAGCGGCGGCACCGTGAACGTTGCCAATGAATTCGAGTTAGGTTGGGGCGGCGGCGCGGGCACGCTGACCATGACCGGCGGGACGATCAACGCCGGCGAGTTTGTTGTTCCCACCGGCAGCGGAGCCTTCGGAGAACTGTACCTTTACGGCGGTACGGTTAACGTCACCAAGGCCGGCGGCCTCGAAGTGAACGTAAACGGCCTGATCGATATCACCGATGGGACACTGATACTCGAAGGGGATGAGACAGCGAAGGTCAATGATCTTGCCGCGGCGGGTCTGATTACGGCCCTTGGGGGGCAGGGCCTGATGCAAGTGGATTACGATGTTCGTAATCCCGGCAAGACGACGGTCACCGCCGCTGCGGCGGCGCCCGGCCTGGTGGCTTACTACGCGATGGAGAACGATGTGCTGGATGGCTCCCACAACGGTAACGATGGTACGATTATGGGCGATCCGAACTTCGTTGACGGACCTGCGGGTTTTGGCATGGCGCTGGCCTTTGACGGTGACGGCGACATTGTGGATTGTGGATATGATCCAACTCTGGCTATTGCCGGGGCTGTCACCTTATCGGGGTGGATTAACGTGGGTGTTCCGGGACTCGATCATAAGGTCGGAGGCAATCAGGATGGTGCCAACGGCGGCTACAAAATGAGTGTGTACAACGACAAGATCGAATTTGAAATCCGGACCGCCACCGATTCTGCCGTGCTGAACAGGAGCGTCGAAGGCGGAACCGTCCTGGAGGCCGGCGTTTGGTATCATGTCGCCGGTGTGTATTCTCTCGAGGACGGCTACATCCGGACCTATGTCAATGGCGCTCTGGACAGGGAACTGCTCACGACGGAAGAACTCGGCGTTTCCCATGGGAATTTCTTTATTGGCTGCGAACCCTTCAACACGGGATCCTACAACTTCAACGGTGTCATGGATGAAATTCGGCTCTACAATATCGCGCTGAGTCCGCATGAGGTTATGGGCATTGCAGGTCAGCCGGTTAACCCCGGTGCCGATGGACTTGTCGCGAACTACGAATTTGAGAATAACGTGGATGATAGTTCCGGCAACGGGCTTAACGGAACGATTGTTGGCGATCCGGCCTTTGTCGATGGGGCGGTCGGTATGGCCCTGGATTTCGATGGTGACGGCGACTACGTGGATTGTAATAACAGCGAATTGTTCAGTATTACCGATGCCTTTACCTTATCTGTCTGGATTAACTGGCGAACGCCCACGGTCAGTTGGCAAACGGTGATCGCCAAGGGAGATAATGCCTGGAGACTCGCCCGAGGCGCCGATACGCAGACCATGGACTTTGGTTTCACCGCCGGAGGAGACCGAGGTTGGCAGGCGGCCAGAACGGCCAGCGATGTTCCTTTAGGTGAATGGCATCACGTCAGCGCCACGATTGATACCGTGGAAGGTGCGAAAATCTATTTAGATGGTGTCCAGGATGGGTCCAATCCAGATACCGGGGGCATTACCGTCGGCGATTATCCTGTGTTTATCGGCGAGAATCCTCAAGCCGCAGACCGCTTCTGGGACGGCCTCATCGACGAGATTGCGATATATAGCCGAGTGCTGTCCGTTGGTGAGGTGATGTACCTTGCGGGCCATCGGGTCCCGCCGGTTGATCCGGGCACCGATGATCTTTTAGCGTTATGGACGTGCGATGAAGGAGAAGGTGCCGTTGTGAGTGATGCCTCCGGCAACGGCCGAGACGGTGTTTTCGTCGATGGCGATCCGGCTTGGGTTGAGGGCGCCAGCGGCAGTGCTGTAGAGCTTATCGGTCCTACGGTAATTGAGACCCCGCCGCTGGATATGGAACTGACGCAGGCCACGATGGCCGGGTGGATCTTGCCCTACGGTGCGCAGCCGGACTGGTCGTCGATCATTATGCAGCGCGATCCCGGTCTCGCAACGGGCTTCAACATCCTCGGTTATCAGTTGTGCTATCACTGGAATGATGATTCAGGATCGTGGAGCTTCCGCGGCGGCGACATGATCGCGGAGGATGAGTGGACCTTTGCCGCTGTGACGATCGAACCCGATAGGGCGTCGTTCTATGTCAATGGCGAGGCCGGGTCCGTTAATGAGATTAGTCACGGCCCCTGCATGTGGGACAGTAATGTCTATCTGGGCGGCGACGGCACAGCGGGCTGGGTCTCGCGCAGAATGGTTGGCGCCCTGGATGACGTTTCTATTTATGGAAGGGCTTTATCGGCCGGTGAGATTCGCTACCTCGCCGGAGAGCGGGCCACGCTCGTTTTGTTCGCAGAGGATTTCGAAGGTTTGGCTTTAGGCCCGAACGTCGATGAAGAAGTTGCCGGTGAGGCGGTCTGGACGGATACCCCGCCGGAGGGTTGGATCATTGACGAGAGCGGGATTCCCGGTATCGGCGATCCGGCGACCGATGGTGTGACCGAGTGGGCCGGATGGGCTTTCGCTAGTAAGGACTGGTGGATCGAGACCGCCGGCGATCAAGATCGTTCCATGTTCACCCTGGGCGTCGGAACCGTAGCTATCGCCGATCCGGACGAGTGGGATGATGCCGACCGTGTCGAAACGCCGATTGCCGACGATCCCTATGATACCTGGCTGACCAGCCCTGCGATAGATATCTCCGGCGTTGCAGCCGGGACGCTTCAGCTTAAATTCGATTCGAGCTGGCGCCCTGAGTTTGATTCCAATTATCACCAGACGGCGAGCATTACCGCCTCGTTCGATGGCGGCGATCCCGTCGAGGTGATGCTGTGGGAATCGGATGAGGCAAGCCCGAACTACAAACCGTACGCGACCAATGAGACGGTGATGGTCGATCTGGGCAATCCGGAAGGCGCGACCAGCGTCGTCCTGACGTTCGGTTTGTACGACGCCGGCAATGACTGGTGGTGGGCCATCGACAATATCGAAGTCAGTGGCCTTGCTCCATAGCGTTTAAAGACCGGATCGTTTACTAACGATTTCGCATAAACACGGGGCCTATACGGATGGGTTTGGTATGGGCCCCCTTGTACGTATCAATTGATAACGATGGATGGCTTGGTGTGTGGCCAAAGCGATCATTATTTTTTCTAAGTCTCTTTTAAAGGAGGACGACTATGTTTAAGAAGTTATTTTTATTGGCTTTGTTTGCCATGATGGTCATGGCGACATCCGTCGAAGCGGACGTGCTTAGTGGTCTGGCCGACGTGACGGTGGAAGGCGACGCCATCGTCAGTCTGCGCTATGACGGTACCGAGTACGTCGTCGCCGACGGGGATTTGATGTTAGGCTCGACGACACGGTGGTACGTTCCCGCGGATACAGGTGTTGAGACGCTCTGGCCCGAAGGGGATCCGGCTCCGGATGCAACAGTGTCCGGGACCTCTAACCCGAAGGAAGGCGACGTCGGCTCGAAGGCCGATAATTTCCTGTTCACATTGGACGGCGGCACGAACATTTCCTCGATCGATGGGATCGATTTTCAGGAAACCCTCTTTGCGGTTCCGACGGGTACGATATTTGTGTTCGAGCGGGGCGGCAACGACACGGGGACGTTCCAGGCGATCCTTGCCGATGGTTCACTGGGAGCGGAAGTCGCTTTCGACAAGTCAGCGAACGGCGGACCGTACGCCGATACGGGCGTCAACGTGAACGGCCAAAGTGCTTACGGCGTCGTCTTCACAACCGATGAACCGGTGATGGGCGTGCGCATCACCGCCTCCGGACACGACGCCCTCAGTATCTCGGCCCCGAAAGTGCCGGTGGATCCCGGCGCGGAAGGTCTGGTCGCCTCTTATGCCTTTGAAGGCAATGCGGAAGATGGTTCCGCCAACGCGCTCCACGGAACGCTCGTCGGCGAGCCGAGCTTTGTCGAAAGCCTGACCGACTACGGCATGGCGCTGGACTTCGACGGTATCGACGATGTGGTCGAACTGGGTGCGATTGATGTGATCGGCCAGATCACGCTGGCGGCTTGGATTAAAGCCGACGATTTCGAGATCAATGATGCCCGGATCATTACGAAGGCACAGGAATGGGGTGGAAACGATCACTGGTGGATGTTGAGTACCATTTCGGAAACGAGCCTGCGTTTCCGGCTGAAAACCGATGACGGTCAGGAAACCGCCACATTGGTTTCCGATTCCGTCCTGGAAGCCGGAACCTGGGCGCATGTGGCCGCGACGTGGGACGGCGGGATGATGCGGATCTACAAAGACGGCGAAGAAGTGGCCAGCCAGGAAAAAGGCGGCTCCGCCGTGGCGGTCGATCCGAACATCAGTGCGGCCATCGGCTCTCAACCCTCGGATGCCTTTGCCAGTGACCCGAGCCACGTGGCCAAGTACTTTGATGGCTTGATCGACGAGGTTCACATCTACGAGCGTGCTCTGGCGGACAGTGAGATTCTCTACCTTGCCGACGACCACGCAGATCCCACTTTGTCGATCTACTACACCTTTGATGAGGTTAGCGACATCGTCGCGGACCAATCCGGCAAAGGCCATGACGGCGTTGTCGTGGGCGATATCTCAGCAGTGGCCGAGGGTATACTCGCCGGAGCGGGCAAATTCGCAACCGGCTCGTATCTCGATCTGGATGGCATCAATTTCCCCCTCGAAGATATTCCAACATCCGCTATGACGCTCGCCGCCTGGATCAACTGTGAGAACACAGGTGGAGATCACGAGATATTCAGCGCCAGAGCATCGGACAGTACCTGGCTGATTCACCCCGAGCCCAAAAGTAGCGGCGACATCCGATGGCTGCTCCGCGCTTATGGCGGGACGACCATCTTCCAGATCCGTGCGGGTACGATGACATGGGGCGAATGGCTGCATTTTGCAGGGACGTACGACAAAGACGCCGCCAAGGCGGCGCTGTACGTCAACGGCGAATTGATTCAAGAGATGGACGTTGAAAACCCTGCGGATATCGCCGGAGATTGGGGCATGGGTGCTCGCGTAGGATTGACGATTGATGACGCAAGACCCTTTACCGGTCTTATGGACGAGTTCCGCATGTACACGCGGGCGTTGTCTCCGGAGGAAATCGCAGGTTTGTGATTTTCATTTGCTTGAGACACCAATAGCCTGAGAACCGATCAGGGCCTATACTTATTTTCTGTATAGGCCCTGCTTCTTTATTGGGGTGATGGATTTGTGTCTTGACAAAACCACCGGATTTCAAGTATGTTGCTTTGGAATTGATTGTAATAAGGATGTTATCTTTTAAAAGAATTCGGACGTATGCCGCCCCCACGATACAAGGACGTTTCCCCCTTATTGCTCGGATGGTTTGACAAGAACGCTCGCGATTTGCCCTGGCGAAAGACCAAAGATCCGTACGCCATATGGGTCTCGGAGATCATGCTCCAGCAAACGCAGGTCGATACCGTCGAGCCTTACTACCACCGGTTTCTCAAGCGATTCCCGACCGTCCGGCGATTGGCCCGGGCAAGGCTCGACACGGTCCTGAAATTATGGGAGGGATTAGGTTATTATTCTCGTGCCAGAAACCTGCACCAGGCCGCCAGGCACATTGTTCGAGACTATGACGGCAACGTGCCACAAACCAGGCAGGCCTTGCTTTCCCTTCCGGGCGTAGGACCGTACACCGCCGGGGCGATTGCCAGTATCGCTTTCAAACAGAACGAGCCACTCGTGGATGGAAACGTGATCCGCGTGCTGTGCCGTCTTTTTCGAATTCGCGAAAATCCGAAGTCCGGAACAACACAAAAACGTCTCTGGCAAATAGCCAAAGAGCTTTTGCCTCCCGGCCGGGCGGGGGCTTTCAATCAGGCATTGATGGAATTGGGCGCGACGGTATGTTCACCGCGAAACCCGACGTGCGAGGCGTGTCCCCTTCAGAAGAAATGTCTCGCCCGGAAGCACAACGAGCAGGAAACACTCCCTCTCCGGGCCGACAAAAAACCTTTACCCCACCAAGACGTTGCCGTGGCTGTTATATACAAAAACGGCAGAATTCTGATCGACAAGCGCAAACCCGACGGACTGCTCGGAGGGCTTTGGGAATTCCCCGGGGGAAAAATTGAGGACGGAGAATCTCATACGGCTGCGCTGAAACGAGAAGTTCGCGAAGAGTTGGGAATCACCGTCCGAACGATACGCCCGCTGGTCATAGTGCAACACGCCTATTCTCACTTTTCAGTGACGCTCCATGTTTTTACGTGCACCTTCGCCTCGGGGACGCCCCAATGCCGAACCTGCGTTGACTTCAAGTGGGTGCATCCAAAACAGCTCAAGAATTACGCCTTCCCGGCGGCGAATAAGAAAATTATCGCCGCGTTGCAGAAATAAACTGGTCGAAGGAATCGCTCCGGCGTAAAATCCATAGACAGGAGGGCGAGTTTTAGACAGGATACGCAAGATGAATAAATACAGCATAGCAACCGTGTTGATTGTCATAAGTTTGACAGGCGGCGTGACCGAGTCAAAGACGCAATGGCCCGAGCATATACAAATCGTCTTGGATAACACGGAGCCGCTTACGTTTGACAGGGGCGAGCGCCTGCCGGTCTATCTCTGGCAAGCGATGAATCCGGGCACGCTCGATCAAGGCGCTGCGGAGGGACTGCTTAAAGAGCTTAATGAAAGAGGCATTGGATTAGTCACATCCTGGAATCCGGGTAAGCGAGAGCTAAGTCTGGCGGAATCGTTAACGATAGCCAAAGCTCAAAAGGAGCTGGGCCTGCGGGTGAATATCAATGCCACATCCTGTCTTTATTCATTTTTCAACGGCGACGAGCGAACCGCCCATATTGATGATGAAGGCAAGCCTTTTTGGGATACCTCGTTCGGCAAGCCAAAAATGGGCTGTCCGTTCGCGCTGGATTTCCGACGACCCGACATGATGGAGCGACTTGATTATTTCATCAAAGCATTCAAAAACGCGGATGTGAACGTTGATTTCATCTTCGCAGACTGGGAGATTGACGGCCCGATTGAATTCAACGAAGCCCATAGCGCCTCGAAACGATGCCGGCGCTGTCGCCACAACATCCGGGACATTGATAACTTCGAGCATTTTCAAAAAGTCCTTCGCACACTCAGAAGTGCATTACAACGTGAGGTCTATGCCGAACCGATAACGGAGAATTTTCCCGGAGCACTCGTGGGAAACTATGGGGTTTATCCGCACAACGGCACGCGGTATTGGTACGACTATTACGAATACTACGTCGAAGGCCAACCCTGTCGGATCGACCAGCGGGCTCAATACAGAAAATGGGTAGATGAGTTTCCCGAAACCGGTTATACCTTCGCGATGCCGGTCGTGTATACCTGGCGGCGAATCTTCGATTGGTACGACTATACCGACACGGACTATCGGTGGTTTTATAATATGCTGCTCGTGGCCAGTAACGTTGGGAAGCATACCCCGGACGAGGTTCCCATCATCAGCTTCGTGCATTGGCACACGATCGAGTCCGATGACTATCCCGGGCCCGCCAAACAATTCAGCGAAGGAAAATACCAGGAATTACTATGGCATATGTTGTTGAGGGGAACGGACACCTTCTTTCTCTGGTGCCGCAAGAAAGAGTCGCCGAAAGAAATCCGACTCGTCCACCAGGTCTATGCGCAGGCCCGACGGTACGGCCGATTCCTGTCCGAAGGCCAACCGATCCTTTTCGATGTCCCCAAACAGCCGGGAACGATTATTTCGGCGTTGAAGATGAAAAATCGACTTCTGGTGCGCCGAACGGACTTCATAAAAAGAACCGAACCCGTAGAAATCACCGTTGATAACCGAAAGATCATCATTGCAGATACGCCGGGGCGATGCCAGATTATTGCATTGCGATGAATCCCTTATTTGAGAGGTGAATACAATGAAAAATACAGTGACTATAACCTTCCTTGTTTTGTTAATTCTTGGCCCATCCGGTTACACCTTCGCGGCAGATCGAATGACTCTTACGGCTCTGAACAGTATGGAGCGAATCGACCAAAACCAGGAGACATTCGGCGGCGTTTCCGTGGAGATATCGTCGGCGAAAAATGAAGTGGAGTCCTTCCAGATCGTTGTCGCCGCGCCGACAGAAAATATCACTGTGACGAAAGTTGAAATCTCCGATCTGACCGGTCCGGATAGTCCCAAAATTGGCAAAGACAGTATCACGCTCTTCAGAGAGGAATATGTGCGAGTTCGAATCTCAACCCCGCGTGCCGAATTGCCGCCGGGACTTTATCCGGATCCGCTCGTGCCGTTTATCAACCCGGTAACCGGCAAGGTCATCGAACCGCTCACCCGAAGCCGTAAACGGTGGGGGGAACCCGTGACGACCAGCGGTTATGATATGTGCGCCGTGCCGTTCGATGTCTTTCAAGGCCAAAACCAGGCCTTGTGGATCGACGTGCATGTCCCTAAGAATATCCCCGGAGGGCTGTACAGCGGTGAACTCCGCGTTTGGGCAAAAGGCGGGATTTCCGGGCGGATTGGCGTAAGTGTTACGGTGTGGGATTTTACGCTTCCCGACGGCCCGACTCATAAGAATCATTTCGGCAGTTTCAGCAACGTCGCGCGCTATTTCAATGTCAAGCGAGGTTCCGATGAATTCAGGCAAATCGAAAGGCGTTATTGCCGGTCGATGGCCGAGCATCGGATCAATCCGCCCATTCCTCACGATGTGCTGCCGGAAGTGAACGATGACGGCTCTTTGACTATCGTGCCGGAAAGACACCAGGCCTTAAAGAAATTTATGGACGAGTTTCACGTCACGGATTTCGAGATACCCCGATCGCGCTTCGCCCGGCTGCCACGTTCAACCATGGGATCGGGCTACAAAACCATCTCCCCGGCTAACAGGGAAAAGGCGCAGCGATATTACAGGGAATACTATCAGTATTTGAAGGACAACGGCTGGGAAAAGCGGGCTTACGTGTACATGCTGGACGAACCGAACCTGCGGGAGAACTACGAACAGGTGCTCGTCCTCGGCCGGCTCGTACACGAAGCCGTCCCGCAGCTCAAATGCCTGGTGGTCGAGCAGACGTACCGGCAGGATCCATCCTGGCCGGATATCGACCCGGCGGTGGATATATGGTGTCCGCTATGGTCGTTCATCGACCGACCGACCATCAACGAAAAAATCGCCGGAGGGGACGAAGTCTGGTCTTATACCGCTTTGGTGCAGCGTTCCCCACGTTATCATCCACAGTATGAAACGGTCGAAGGCCTCGATCCTCCGTACTGGCATATCGACCGGCCGCTGACCGTCTATCGCGTCCCGACCTGGATTAACTACCAGTACGGCATCACCGGCCTGCTCTATTGGAGCACCGTCACGACCGTCATCGAGCCATGGTGGAATCCCGCGTTTGCTCATCCCCGTCACTACAACGGCGGCGGCTTCTTGTTCTATCCCGGCGTCCCCTGCGGTATCGACGGACCGGTTTGCAGCATGCGTTTGAAGAACCTTCGAGACGGCATGGAAGACTACGAGTATTTTGCGCTTCTTGAAAAGCTGGCGGACCGAAAAGCCGCGAAAGCCATCGTCGATACGATTGCCCCGAACTGGTGGGATTTCTCGAAGACGCCGAGTGACTTCCTGGTTGCCCGTACAAAACTTGCGGAACAAATTGTGAGATTCAAAAAGTAGCAGACATAAAACCAAAGGAGTGTATTATGAAAGCACGGACGGCTGTCTTTTTGTTATGTCTTTTCGTCCTGCAAGCGAGATGTATTCAGGCCGATGATCGAGCCAACTATATCCGTGAAAATTATACGAAATATGAAAAGCGAGTCCCCATGCGGGACGGAGTAAAACTCTTTACGGCGATTTATACGCCGAACGACACCTCCAAAAAATACCCGATACTGCTCTTGCGCACTCCCTACAGTATCAGTCCCTACGGGCCCGACCGATATCGAGGGAATATCAGTCCGCATGAAGAATTCGAGAAAGAAGGATTCATCTTTGTCTATCAGGACGTCCGCGGCCGTTTCATGTCGGAAGGCAAGTTCGTCCACATGAGACCGCACGTGGCGGATAAGAAAAGCAAATCCGATATCGACGAAAGTTCGGACACTTACGATACCATCGAGTGGCTTCTGGAGCACGTCCCCAACCACAACGGCAAGGTCGGCCAATGGGGCATTTCCTATCCCGGCTTCTACACGTCCGCCGGAGCGATCGATTCGCATCCCGCCCTCAAAGCGGTCTCTCCCCAGGCGCCGGTGTCCGATTTCTACTGGGACGATGTGTATCATCACGGGGCTTTCATGCTGGCGCATTGGTTTTGGTTTCTCAACCGCGTGCCTCAACGTCGCAAAGGTCTAATCGACGAGCGGCTGAATCCGATTTGTGAAATCGAAACGACGGACGCCTACAAATTCTTTATGGACGTCGGACCGCTGAAGAATGTGAACGGGCGATATTTCAAGGGGAAATCGAAATTCTGGAACCAGGTCTCGCGACATACGAACTACGACAGGTTCTGGCAAAAGCGCAATATCCTCCCTCATTTAAAGCACATTAACGCGGCGGTTATGACGGTCGGCGGCTGGTACGATCGGGAAGATTTGTTCGGGCCGTTGCATACGTATCAAACGATCGAAAAATACAATCCCAACACCTTCAACATTTTGGTCATGGGACCGTGGCGTCACGGGGGCTGGCTCGGGAGTCGAGGCAGCGAATTGGGGGACACGGATTTTGGCTTCGCCACCTCGAAGCATTTTCAAGACCATATCGATTTTAATTTCTTTAAACACTTTCTCAAGGACGAAGAAACAAAACTGAACTTGCCGGAAGCGATGATATTCGAGACCGGCGCCAACCGATGGCGACGTTTCGAACAATGGCCCCCGGCCTCCGCGAAGAAAATGTGTTTCTATTTCCAGAAGGGCGGCGAACTGTCATGTAAAAAGCCTAACGAAGCCGGTGACGTCCATGATTCATACATCAGCGACCCGGATAAACCGGTCCCGCATACGCGGGATAATTCGCAGTGGATCAATAACACGTTTTATTCGGAGGACCAGCGATTCGCCGCCCGCCGGCCGGATGTCCTGGTGTATCAAACGGACGTTCTGGAAGAGGATGTCACTTTGGCGGGAACCATCCTTGCCAATCTCTTTGTTTCCACGACCGGCACGGATTCGGATTGGGTCGTGAAGCTCATCGACGTTTATCCCGACGATCTGGACGAAAAGGCGGCCCAGCAAACATTAATTCGCGCTGAAGTCTTTCGGGGCCGCTTTCGGGAAAGCTACAAGAAGCCCAAGCCCTTTATTCCGAATGAGATTGCCGGAGTGTCATTCGAATTGTGGGACGTTCTCCACACGTTCAAGCGGGGACATCGGATCATGATTCACGTCCAAAGCACGTGGTTTCCCTTCATCGACCGCAATCCGCAAAAATACGTACCGAATATTTTCGAAGCGAACGAAGAGGATTTCATAAAAGCGACCCATCGCGTGTACCGGTCGAAAAAACACCCCAGCCACATCGAAGTCGGTGTCTTACAACAGATGTTTTAGTATCGTTCCACGCAAGGATGATATCACCAGGAGCGGCGATCCAAAGGATCTGTGCCTCGCTTTATTTCTGCCTTGTCGCTGACGCCGTCATTGTCGTCATCCGTATCGGCGTTGTCACCGATGCCGTCTCCGTCGGTGTCCCGCCACTCTTTCGGATTTAACGGAAAGGCATCCCAGGGAACGGATTTCGATCTGTCCACACCGTCGCCGTCGAAATCGAGTTCCTCGCAATCCGGAATTCCATTGGCGTTGTGGTCGTCGCCGGCGCCGTCCCCATTATCGTCGGCATCCAGATTATCGCCGATCCAGTCCCCATCCTTATCCTTCCATTCTTCCGGGTCCAATGGAAAAGCATCCTCGACATCCGGCACGCCGTCCTGATCGTCATCCGGATCGAGATGGTTTGGCGTTCCGTCCCCGTCAATATCAGGCGGGCCGTCCGAGGTAACCAACAGAGCGATATCGACGACGAAATCGGGGACTTCAATCGCATTTGTCCCTTTTGTCAGGTCCACTGTTGCAAGAATCGCCGCATCTTCCGGCGAGTACCAGTATCCTTTGGCCGCTCTGGGTACTTCGAACCCGATCTGAACATTCTGCACGGCCTCTTTGTGATTCTCGAAATGATGCAGATACACACCCACCCGCTCCTGTGACGCCAGCGCATAAGCCCGAATTTTTTCCGGTTCCGAAACATCCACGGCGACTTCCCGAACATCCTTATCCAGCCGGTATGCGAAATCCTGCATGGCTCGTACGTATTCCCGCTCTTTCGGACCCAGCCAGATATTCATATTATGACCGTCCCGCGCGTAGCTGGTGTTCCAGAAGATAAACGAGATTTCATTGAACAGCGCCGTCCAGTTTCGGATGCGCATCCGCAGGGCGGAACGCTCGTCCCACACGCCGCCGACGCCGGGAATTGGAGGTTTGCGACGGTCGATCCAATTGCCCTGTTCGCCTACCACAACAGGCATGTCGTGCTTTTTCCAGCCTTTTGCTCTGGCCACCGTTACGGCGTCCGATTCCAGCTCATTTTCTTTTTGATACCAATGCGGAGCATTGATCTCGATCCCAGCAAGGTCGGGCCGCTCCCAGCTTGTCGTCACCGGATGGCCGTAGGGATCGATAGACTTCAGATAGGGGATCATGATTTGATACCATCGGTCGTCGGCGTGCTGCTCGTTGAGAAACTCCCAGACATCCACATAAGCCCCCCAGCGATCGACGCTGTATTTGACGAACCGCTTAACCTTTGCTATATTCGCGGCATTGCCGGGTTCTTTATTGAATGCCTTCTGAAAGCCGAATATCCCGTAGAAAATGCTGAATCCATATTTGCGGGCATACCACAATAATTCATCCGTCATGGCGCCCTCCTGGACCAGATAGTGGTCCAGGTCACGGTTGAGCGAATACGAGCAATTCTGCTGGGAGAAACGATACAGGTCGAATCCGCACTGTGAGAAGTATCGGAAATAGACGTCAGCATTTTGCGGATTATTCGACGGACTACGGACGAACATGGGGCCGGGCGGTAATGTCGGCGCGTCTTTCCGGTCCGTGCGAAACGGACCTTCCATGGAGCATTGATCCAGCACGGATCCCGTGCCCGAGTTATCGCCCCAGCAATCCTGGAGCCCGATGGGGAAGTAAGGGCTTCCGTCATCGAACACAAATCGGAAGGGATTCGTCGAGTGACGCCGGATGAAGCCGCGCTTCGGCGTTTGCCCTTGAACGCAGGTAAAGGTCCCACGGCCGCGAGCCTTCTGCCCGTTCACGTTTTGAAAAACAAAATCGTACGTCCACCGGCCGGTCGCAGACGGGGCAAACCGTGCTTTCCAAAGATTCTGCTTGTCAAAATGATACAATACCTGTTGCCTCGGCCCTCGTGGCGTCTGAACCTTTTCCTGTCGAACTGTCGGTTTGGAGGAAGAACCATAGTGGAAGCCGCCGACGCGAACCCGCTCCTTAGATGGGGAAGTCAAAACCACATGAATCGTCACGTCAAAGAAAGGCTCTGCATAGTTAACATCGTGCTGGAATGTGATTTCAAAGATATCATATTTCGATATGGTATCGGTGTTCTGGCTGTATTGAACTTCCAAATCACCCCGGGCGACTTTCAACGTGTTGGCCTGCCCCGCCGATATGCGGCAGGATAAACTGAACAGAACCGATACGCCCACAAAGCAAAACCATGGATTCCGTGACGCCATTGTCTTAGCTCCATATCAATATATAGTCTGA
>Ga0180431_10003171_pt1 | contig 21353 bp, 27 predicted proteins | sample SS_ome_11_FD_132459 | JGI IMG/M metagenome (GOLD analysis project Ga0180431, IMG submission 132459) | Hypersaline lake sediment archaeal communities from the Salton Sea, California, USA - SS_1_MS_1 metaG | ecosystem: Environmental > Aquatic > Non-marine Saline and Alkaline > Hypersaline >...
GCGGACTTCAGCGGGTTTGCGGATTATTCGTAAGTTTGACATATCTGAAGGTCATGAAACCGGACAAATGGAAGGGAGTGATCCGCGAGTTGCTCATGGCGCTGGCGGGAGGGGCCGCGGCGTGGGGGCTCTCGGTGGAGGCATGGTGGCCGGAAATGAGCGCCGCGGTGCTGGCGCTCTGGACGGTGGGCTGGGCGATCTGGAGCAATGCGGGCTGGGAGCGGGTGATGACGCTGGTGCGCAAGGCGGTGTCGGCGTCGGCGGGGGCGCTCATCGCGCTGGGCCAGCTGACGCCGGAGAGGGGCGAGGCGGTGGTGGGCATTGTGATGGCGCTGGTGGCGGTGCTGTGGACGGCCTGCGGAAAGGCGGCGGCTCCGGCGGCCGCGGCCCGGATGCTGGTGGCGGCCGCGGCGGGGCTGACGCTCATGGGCTGCGCGGGGGTGGAGATCACGCCCGACGGGTGCGCGCTGGGGCGCGCCGTGCACGAGGGGCGGGAGTACCGGATGGGACCGTGTTTCGCGCCCACGGGGGCGTTCCGCGCCCTGCGGGTGAGCTGGGACAACGGGCACGGGCAGAGGCTACGCTGCGAGATCGACGCCGCGGGGCGGGTGAGCGTGCGCTACGAGGGGCCGGACGGGCAGTGGCTGGACTGGGACGAGAAATGCGGGGTGCGCCTCGGGGATGCGCCGCCGGAGGCGCGAAAAGTACTGGTCTGGTAGTAGGAAGAAGCGGCAAATGACTGCGGATCTGCAGGATTACCGGAAGTTTCTGGAGGGGTTGCGGCTGCGGCACTTCCGCCCCGCGGAGTTGCTCGGATACCGGAACGCGGAGCGCGACGGGGTGCGCAACGCCCTGCCGCCGCGCGCGCTGTGGCGCCACATCGTGGTGCCGCTGTGGGTGGCCGACCAGCTGCGCGAGCATCTGGGGGCGCGCTGCACGATCACCTCCTCGTACCGCAGCCCGGCGTACAACGCCGTGTGCCCGGGAGCGGTGAGCGGCAGCCAGCACACCCGCAACTGCGCCCTGGACCTTGTGTATGCCGGGGTGTCGACGCGGGTGGCGGCCAACCGGCTGCTGGCTCTGCGCCGGGCCGGGGCGTTCAGCGGGGGCATCGGCCGCTACGACGGGTTCGTGCACCTCGACAACCGCGGTTACGCCGCCACGTGGGGACTCTGAGTGACGGCCGCTCCGGTAACGGGATTTCTGGCGGCCAGCGCCGCCACGGGCGCCTTGTGGCTGCCGCGCATGGGAGTGACCGCGCCGCCGCCGGCGTGGCTGGAGTACGGAGCTACGGCGACTCTCGTAGGGTGTCTCCTGTATGCGGTGACGACGCTGTGGAAGGCCAAGACGCGCCTCGAGGACGATGTGCGTCACAGCCTGAACGACCGGCTGCGGGAGGTGGCGGAGGCGAACAAGGAGCTGGCCGAGGCGCTGAAGGAAGCGCACCGCAAGCCCGGCTCAGGGCTGAAGCCCGGCGGGCAGTAGGAGGTAGGCCTCCCCGGCGGCCGCCGGAATGGGGCGGCGGTAATTGGAGCGGATGACGGCCGCGGAGTTGCCTCCCCATTCGGCGAGGCGCTCGATGTGGCCGTGAGCGGCGAGCGTGTAGGAGAACCACGAGTGGCGCAGGACGTTGCCGGGCCACCGGGACAGAACGCCGGAGTCGCGGGCCAGACGGCTCAGGTATTCCTGGATGCCAGAGGCAGCAGCGGGGGCGGGTGGCGGCGGCGGCCAGCGGGGCGAGGGCGGCGGCCACCGGATCGGGCACCGGGAGGTAGCGTTCCTGGAGGAGTTTGCGCGCCACCTCGGGCGGGACGTGCAGGGTGCGGCCGGGCCAGTCGAAATGGCGCCACTCGAGGCGCTGCAGTTCGCTGGAGCGCAGTCCCAGCCAGCCGCCGAGGAGCAGGAAGGGCAGGAGCCGGGGAGCCGCGCGGCGCGTGACGGCGAGCAGGGTGATTACCATTGGTGAAAGGGTATGCGCGGATTCCCTGCAAGGCAAATAATTTACACTTGCTTGGGAATAAGAAAATTACTTTCGGAGAAATAAATTGCTTGCATGGATGGGGGTAATTTATTACCTTCGCGGAAATGACACAGAAGAAGATCAACGTGGAGCCCGGAACCCACGCGCGGCTGAGGGAGGCGGCGAAGAAGGAGGGGGTGTCCATACAGGTATTGGCGACCCATTTGGTCGATTATGCGCTGAATCAGCTGGAGGCGGGCGTGCTGAGGGTGCGGCCGCCGCGGATCGAGGTAGCGGGGAGGGACGCAGCGTGAATCAGCGGGCGGGGATGGGGAGGATGCGCACGATCGCGGCGGTGGCGCGGTTTCTCGGGGTGGAGCCCGGGGAGGTGCGGGAGTTGATCGAGGGGCCGGAGGCGCTGCCGGCGTCGAAGTTGCCGGGGCGGGTGCGGGCGAGGTGGCGGGTGTTCTTGCCGGACCTGCATGCATGGTTGTGCGCACGGCCGGGGTCGGACCGGCCGGCGATGGCGTGTTACGAGCGGTTCGTCGAGGAGTTTGAGCGCGCGCAGGGGAAGGAGGCAGGGAAGTGAGAGTGCCGGCGGGGGTGGTGAGGGAGTATCTGCTGGGGGTTTCGCGGCGGGCGTCGCGGCGCGACATGGATGTGGCGGACGCGGTGGCGTTGCAGGCGCTGAGTCTGGCGGGGCCGGGGGAGCGGGTGACGGCCAAACTGGTGTCGGCCGTGGCGGGCCCGCCACCTGCGGAGACGGGACAGAGGTTGCGGCGGTTGCTGGACCGCGGGTATGTGCACGACGGAGACGGGACGTATCGGCTGACGGATCTGGGGTGGCGAGTGGTGGAGGAACTGGAACGGGATATGTAGTAATATGGAAGAGAAACGGAAACGGTGGATGGAGCGGGTGATCGGGGGGCGGCTGGGGCGGCGGGTGGAGGTGGTGCACGCGGATCGGCCGGTGTGGCCGTATCGCAAGGTGTGGATAGAGACTCCGGACGGTTTGCCGGAGCCGGTGATGGTGGAGTTTGATCCGGCGGCGCCGGACACGATCCGGGAGGTGTATATTTTCGCTCCTCGACGGGGAGCGTAGTAGTTGCGGGCGGCGTGGAGCCGCCATGAGACGAGACAGACAGGACAATGCTAACCAAAACACTAAGGAAATCATGATTATAACAGAATCGAAGTATTCCGGCGGCCGGTGGCGGTGGCGGAACGGTCGGACGGGGATGGTGGAATACGATGACGGGCTGTGGCGGACGACGCTGGTGGTGACGTTGCCGTCCGGGCCCGGCGAGATCGCTGCGTCCGACATCCTCGGCCGGGCGCTGGCGCGACAGGGAATGCGGCGCGGGGAGGTGCGGTTTTTCGGCCAGTGGGATTGGTTCGAGGTGGTGCCGGTGGAGCCGGCGGACGGGTGGGCGTTTGTGGGGCTGAAATTCGAGGAGAATGCGACGCCCGGCGGGGTGGGTGAGATGCAGTGGGTGAGGGCGGGCCGCGGAGACCGATGGGAAGCCCGGCGGGTGATGCTGGGCGCTCTGCAGGCGCTGCCGCCCGCGGCATGGGGGCGTGAGACCGGCCGGGTGAGGGTGGATGGAGCGGAGGAGGTGAGTGGAGAGGCGTGGTGCCGGCAGATGGCAACCCGGTGCGAGGAGCGCTGCGAGGGCGGGGCGATGGCGCGGCTGCGGGCCGCGGTGGAGCGATGGTGTGAGCGCCGGCAGGCCCGCATCCGCATGCAGAGAGGGGGTGCGCGATGATGGGCCGCGTCGCCGGCGCGATCATGCGCATGATGGAGGGGCATGAGCTGGTGCAGATCGGCGGGGCGCCGATCGAGAAGGGGGCCCGGAACTTCCGCGTGCCGGTCGACCACCGGCACGCGGTGGTGGTGCGGTTGGAGTTGGAGTGCGCGACAGATGCCGGGACGTATCATAGACGGGCGCCGAAACTGGAGGAGATCCGCCGCGGGTTGGCGCGGTTGCTGGAGGAGGCGGAGGCGGCGCGGGGGCCGGTGCCGGCTCCGTCGACGAATGACAGGGGGTGGTTGCTCGACTGGGAAATGAGCCGGGAGGAGGACGCGGAATGACGGGGAGGGAGGATCCGCACGACGTGGCGGCCTACCATGCCGCGCAGACGATGACATCGGGAGCGGCCGCCTATCACGGCCGGGACCCGCGCCAGGCGCTGGAAGCTCTGGAGGCCGTGCCGGAGGATCACCTCGAGCAGTGGGTGCGCCGGGACGAGGCGTACAACGGGCTGATGGAGTGGGTGTTCGCGGCGGGCCCGGATCCGCGCCGGGTGGCGCGCCGGCTGGGGCAGCTCGCCAAGCTGGCGAGTCCGGCGCTGGTGGCGTGCGAGGCATGGTGGCCGGAGAATGTGGAGCGGCCGTGGGACGGCCGGGGTGCAGAGGTGGAGGAGGTGCTGCGGGGGGTGACGCGGCGGAGGCGGCAGAGATATGGAGGGGGCGCGGCGGGAGACTCGCAGCGGGCGTGGCAATACTGGGAGAGCCTGTGCGAGCTGGGGCGCGACACGGTGCGGAGGGTGATGCGCTGGTGGTGGGCGGCCGGGCCGACGCCGGTGCACCCGGTGCGCCGGGTGCTGGGAATCGCGAAAGCAAGCAAACCGTGGCTGGTGCACGACATGAGCCTCGAGGAAATCGCGGTGCTGGGGCTGGACGGAGGCCGGGCGACAGTGAGCGCGCGGGTGATGCGCGACTACAACGGGACGATCGAGGAGCACACCTCGGCGAAAATCCGGGCGCCGTTCCAGAAGACATTTTCCGCGGCCGCGAATATGGCGGCCGCGCAGAAAGGAAACACGAATCGCAAGACGCGGCCCGGGCGCCGGCGCGCGGGCAACGGCAAACATAGTAAATGAGATGACAGAGATAGCAGTGCAAATGGTGGCGGTGGAGGAACTGACTCCCAACCCGTACAACAAACGGCGCGCGGTGAGCGAAGCGCGGATGAAGGAACTGGCGGACAGCGTGGGGGTGCACGGGGTGCTGAGCCCGCTGATCGTGCGGCCGCACGAGAGCGGGCTCGAGATCGTGGCGGGAGAGCGGCGATGGAAGGCGGCGCGGCGCGCCGGGCTGGAGGCAGTTCCGGCGATCGTGCGACAGCTGAGCGACACGGAGGCGCGCGAGGTGTGCATCCTCGAGAACCTGCAGCGCGAGAACCTGAACATGATCGAGGAGGCGGAAAGCTTCCAGGACCTCGTGGGACTGGGCATGGCGGTGCACGAGATCGCGCGCAAACTCGGCAAAGAGGAGAATTTCGTCTACACGCGGATGAACCTGCTCGAACTGGATTGCGATGCGCGCGAAGCGTTGATCGAGGGGAACATCACAAAAAACACGGCGCTGGCGTTGTTGCGGATGGACGAGGAATACCGCGCGCCGGCGCTGGATCGCGTGGCGCCGGAACGGGCGAACGGGCGGGCCATGCCGGAGGCGGAGGCGCTGGAGGTGTTACGCGAGGAGTTCCTCGAGCCGGCCAAACGCCGGAGGCGCTGGCGCGAGCTGCAGAGGCAGGTGGAGACGGAACATCCGGACGCGAGGTGGCTGGACTACGACGAGGCGCTGGAGGCGGCAGGCTGGGAGAGCGGGCTGGCGTTTGCGTCGCGGGCGCCTGAGCCGGCGCTGCTGGACCCGGAGTGGCGCGCGTCACATTCCGGAGAGGTGCCGACGTGGGGCGAACTGGCGGGCCGCTATGGCGGGACGGTGCAAATCGGGGTGCGCAGCGGGGACGGTCTGGAGGTGGCACTGATGGTGGACAGCGAGCCGCTGATATCGGCGGACCGTGCGGCGGCAGTGTCCGAGGGCCGCCGGTCGATGTTTGGTCCGGAGCCCGGAGAACGAGACGAGGCGCAGAGCGAGGACGAGCACCGGGAGGAGCAGTTGCGGGTGCAGGAGGCGCGGCGGCGGTGGGCGCAGCAGCGGGAGGCATGCGAGGCGGAGGTGAGAGCACTGCAGGAGAGCATCATGGGGGGCGAACTGCCGGCGACTCGGGAGCGGGCGCTGGCAGCGTGGTGCGTAGAGTGGCTGACCGAGCATTTCGCAGGTTGTTTCGAGTGTCTGCCGGGCGGACCGGAGGATGGGCCGGAGCGAGTCGAGTGGGCGGCTGGCCGGGCGGGAAAAGACGTTGCGCGCAGGGGCGAGGAGGGAGGCATTGCTGCGCTGGGGCGATTGCTGGCAGCGGACCTCGTAGGGTCGATGGCGGAATGGCACCTCGAGCAGGAGGCGGTTTCTGATCTGCAGGAGTGGTGCGTGCGGCTGAGACTGCCACGCCGGCTGTACCCGACTTTGATGGGGCATCATGGTGATTGAGGCAATCAAGGACGCGGCGCGGGGGCGTTGGGTGTACGTGCTGGGGTCGATGGGGGTGGATACGTCGCGGTTGCGCCCGGTGCACGGCCCGTGTCCGGGCTGCGGCGGCCGGGACAGGTTCCGATTCGACGATCGCGACGGTAACGGGACGTGGATCTGCGGTGGCGGCGGCGGCGAACCGCTTGCAGGAGACGGTATCGCTCTGCTGATGCATGTGCGGGGGTGGAATTGTAAGACTGCGGTGCGGGAGCTGGCTCAGTTTTTGGGGGTGTCGCAGGAAGGGGCCAAGCCAAAGCGGCGCCGCCGGCGGCGAAAGGGCGAGAACAGACCCCGCCCGGCGCCGCAGAGGGAGCCCCCGCCGGCAAGCGTGGACATGGAGCGGGTGGACCGGATCTGCCGCGGGATGCCGGCGATAGATCGGGACTGGGTGCGGGCCCGGTCGCCGGTCGACGTGTCGGCGGCCGGGCCGCGGGAATTTTTTGAGGCGCTGTATCGGTGGGACGAGAAAATTCTGGTGTCGTTGTCGGTGTGGAGCCCGGGGGATTTCCTCTGGTGGGTCGGGCACGGGAGCTATCGGCTGGGGCGGCAGGAGGGGGAGCAGGCTGCGCCGGCTCCGATGCCTCGAGGCGGGCTCGGTGGCGTCCTGATGTTGGCCAACCCGGTGGACGGCCGCTGGCACGAGACTACCGGCGGCCGCCGCAACCGGAGATGCGCGGCCGCCGTCACGTCGTGGCGCTACGTGGTGCTGGAGAGCGACGTGCTGAGCAAGGGACGGTGGCTGCAGGTGGTGTGTCAGGCGCCGCTGCGCATCGCGGCGGTTTTCACGACGGGGAACCGGAGCGTGCACGCGCTGGTGCGCGTGGACGCGGCCGGGCGGGACGAATGGATCGAGAGGGTGCGGACGCTGGCGGCGCTGTTCGGGCCGCTGGGAGGCGATGTGTCCGCAGTGGGCGGACTGCCGATGTCGCGATACCCGTTTGCGCTGCGCTACGGCGATCTGGTGAGGGACGAGACGGGAGCTATTCGACACCAGCCATATCCGCACCCAAAACGTCAGGCGTTGTGGTACTGCAATCCGCGCCCGGAACCGAAACCGCTGATCGAGCTGTGAGCACGCACGACCCGCAAGATGATACATCGGCTCTGGTGCCGTTCGCGGCGAAGGCCGGCCTGGACGTGCGTGGAGCCGATGGGCAGGCCGTGGGAAACAGGTATCACGTATACTACGAGGCTTCGCAAGGGCGCTACTATCGGCGGGCTGAGGACGGGGACTTCATCCGGTGCAGCGAGACCGGGGCGCGGCGATTTCTTCGGCAGCAGGGCCTCGAGGATCCACGGTCCAACGACAGCGTCCTGACCGAAGTCGAGAGTGCGCTCGAGGAACTCGAACGACGCTGGTGGGTGGAGTACGCCGGGCCGATCGCAGGCCGGCGGGCCGGCTGGTATGTCGAGTCAGGGCAGCGTGTGCTGGTGACCCATTCGCCGCAGTTGATCAAACCCGTCAGCGGCAAGTGGAACAGTCTGTGTCTGTTTCTCGAGGAACTGCTTGGCGACGAGCAGAAGGAGTGGCTGCTAGGGTGGCTTCACTGGGCGCTGGCAGCGCTGTACGCCAACCGCTACCGGGCCGGACAGGTGGTGGTGCTGTGCGGCCCGCGGGATTCCGGGAAAACATTGCTGGCGTCTCTCATCACTGAAATGTTGGGCGGCCGCTCGGCTTCGCCGCTGGCGTACCTGACGGGGAAGACCGATTTCAACGGCGAGTTGGCGGGCGCCGTGCATCTGCTGATCGACGATGACTGGGCCGATTCCGACCCTCGAGTGCGCCGTCAGTTCGGCGCGCATTTGCGCGGCTATGTGGCGGCGCGGACGCAGCGCCTGCATCCCAAAAACAAGCAGGCGCTGTCGATCACGCCGCTGTGGCGGGTTTCGATGTTGCTCAATGACGATCCCAGCTCGCTCACCGTGCTGCCGCAGCTCGAGGAATCGATCCAGGACAAAATCACGCTGCTAAAGGCGAATAAGGCGGCATTGCCGGCGGATGACGATGATCCCGACCGCGAAGAGAAAATCTGGAGGTGTTTCACTGCGGAATTGCCGGCTCTCGTCTATTACCTGCTCCACGAGTACCGGGTGCGCGACGAGTGGCGGGACGCGCGCTTCGGGTTGACGGCGATGCACAACCCGGCCGTGTTGGAGCTGATCGAGCCGGCTCCAGAGGAGCAATTACTCGAGCTCATAGACGGTCATTATGGCAGCCTCTGTCAGGCTCTGGTGGACCCGCACGATCCGGTGCCGTTTGAGTTCGAGGGCCCGGCGAGATTCGTGGAGAAGGCGCTGATCGCGGCGGAGCCGGCCGCCAAACGCCTATTCTGGGCGACGAATCAATGTGGACTGCTGCTGGGCAAAATCGAGAAGATGCGGCCGCAGCGTGTGTCGAGCCGGGTTTCGCGGGGCGTGAAAATCTGGCGCATCGAGCGCAACGCGGACAACTGAACGCCGGGGGTCGAGGTGCTGGTTGGGTGAGAGGGCGGTAGTCCCGCCGTGTCACTGGCTCTCTGTTGAGTTTCATCTCCCCCCGCACCCCCCTCTGAAAGTGGGTGGCGCAAGCGCCACCTCGCTATTCAGAGCGACGCCGCGGGCGGCGCGATGCGACCCAGCACAAATCTCCGGCTGCTGCTGGCAAACCCTCATTGGTTTGTAAAGTCCCACCCCATACCCCCACCACGTCACCGAATTTTCCGGGCAAAATAAATGTAAAGCCCCACCACCCCCACCACACCCCCACCACTTTTGCGAAGTTGTAAGTCGCAGCCATCCAATGACTTATCAATTGTGGTGGTGGGGGTGGTGGGGGTGGTGGGGGTATTTTCAGTTTTAGCGTCGTGCACGGTGCGTGCAATTTTACGGTAGCGTGCCGGATGGCTCCAGTATGCGCAACCGGCGGCGGGTCAGCGGGTTACGGATCGTTGGGGTTGGTCCGGCGTGTGTGTGGCGCAGCAAATCCTCAAATACCCCCACCACCCCCACCACCCCCACCCCTATTGCCTGTTTTCGGGGGCGGGAAAGGAATCTATTTCCCCGCCGGAACGTTCTGAGGTGTCGCGGGCCGCAGGGTGTTTCTGCGGGGGGGGTGTTTTTCCGGGATTGCCCTCGCCGGGACTATGCGGCGAGGGATTGACGGCGGGGCGGGGTGTGAATGGGGCGAGCGCAGTGATCGAGCCGGGCGAGGCGGCGGAGTTGCTGGCGTCGGATCTGCGGAGGGTGGCGGATAAGGCGCGAGAGGGGCGGCCGCTGACGATCTCGGAGCGGCGGCTGCTGGCCGAAGCCGCGGAGGTGGGGGATGCGGGTGCGGAGAACGAAGGCGGCGAGGGCGGCGAGGGCGCGGCGGCGGGGGGGGCGACGAATGACGGGAGGGGGTTGGCGCCGGGGCTGGCGCCGGCGATCGAGTGGCGGAGTCTGGCGGAGGCGGCGGAGGGGTATGGGTATTCGTTGCGGCAGGTGAAGAACTGGAAGCGGGACGGGGTGGCGGCGGGGGACCCGGCGCCGATCGGGGATCCGGCGGAGATGCCGGGGTGGTATGAGAGGGTGTATGCGCCGCGAGTGGCTCCGGACCGGCTACGGGAGGCGGCGTACCAGCTGGCGGCGCAGGCGAAGGAGCGGGGCGGGGGCGACGCGGGGGAGCGGGCCCGGGCGCCGGAGGCGGTGCCGCTGGTGGCGGAGCAGGAGCTGGGGCTGCTGGCGATGCTGGACCGGCTGCGCAAGGCGGAGGCGACGCTGCACGCGCAGTACATGCGGGCGGTCGAGACGCAGGACCGGAATTCGGCGGCGTTCTATCAGAAGGAGTGGGGGGCGTCGGTGGAGAGATTGCGGGCGGCGGAGAAGGCGGCGCCGGCGGCGCTGGAGGCGCAGGGGATCTACATTCGCCGGGCGGATGTGCGGCGGGAGCTGGTGCCGATCCATCAGGCGATCGCGAAGGGGACGCGATCGGCGCTGAAGCGGGCGCGGCTGAAGTTGGCGGCGGCGGTGGGGGACTCGTCGGCGTGGGGGGTGGCGGTGGACGAGGTGCTCGACGAGGTGTTCGGGCAGATGGCGGAGGCGGATTTCGCGCCGATCCTGGAACTGGAGGCGTCGTAGGAGATGCACGAGGCCCGGCGGTTTCTGGCGGAGATATTGAGGCCGATCTATCTGCCGGCGGCGCGGGTGGGGCTGGCAGACTGGGCGGAGCGGTGGATCACGCTGCGGCCGAAAGAATCGGCGGACTCGCCGGGGCCTTACCGTCGGGCGCGGTCGATGCTGATTCCGCGGTTGTTCGATCTGTTCCTGCTGGATCCGCAGTGGAGGAAGGGGATCGTGAAAAAGGGGAGCCAGAGTTCGGTGACGCTGCACACGCTGATCGCGATCGTGCGGCGGGCGGCGGAGGATCCGGTGAACGTGATTTACGCGATCAATTCGGACAAGGTGGCGGGGGACATTTCGGTGCGTCTGCGGGCGCTGCTCGAGGATTGCCCGCTGACGGCGGGGCTGGTGGCGGAGGCGGGGGAAGACATCACATCGCGAAGGTACCGGCTGCCGGGGATGAACATCTGGCTGCAGGGAAGCCATTCGGCAGGGGATGCGGCGGAGAAGACGGCGGGGCTGATCGTGGCGGACGAACTCGACAAACACGGGGAGCCGACGGGGGAGGCGAGCACGCTGGATTTGCTGGAGCAGCGGGGGAAGGAGGTGACGGGGGCGAAGGTGTTGGCGTTCTCCACGCCGACGGAGGAAAGCGCGGCGACACACAAAGAGTGGGCGAAGGGGAGCCGGCATGTGGCGTTCGTGCCGTGCCCGCACTGCGGGCACTTCCAGGAGTTGCGGTGGGAGGGGCTGAAATTCGAGCATTGCCGGAAAACGCGGGGGTGGGACCTCGACCGGGTGGAGCGGGAGACGTACTACGAATGTAGTGCATGCGAGGGCCGGATCGAGGAGCGGCACAAGGCGGGGATGCTGGCCCGGGGGAGGTGGGAGGCGACGCATTATGAGGAGGTGACGGTGGACGGGGAGAAAGCGCGCGTGCCGGCGTGGCAGCCGGGGGTGCTGAGCGCGCACTACTCGGATTTCTACTCGGTGCACCCGAACTCGACATGGGGGAGGATCGCGGTGGAGTGGCTGACCTCGCAGGACTCGCCGAAAAAACGGCAGAACGTGCTGAACGGGCGGTTCGGGCGGGCGGTGCGGCCGACGGTGAGCGAGGTGCGGGTGGGGGACGTGCACCGGTTGCGGGGAGAGTACCGGAAGGGGACGTTGCCGTGCCGGCCGGCGGTGGCGGTGCTGGTGGCGGACAGTCAGGCGGCGTTGCAGAAGTGGATGCGGATGGCGTTTTCGCTGCGGGGGGACTGCTGGATCGTGGACTGGGGGAAGACGTTGAGTTATACGGATCTGGACGCGCTATTCATGGCGCCGATCGAGACGCCGGAGGGGAGGGTGTATTGCCAGCGGGCGATGGTCGACGAGGGGGGGAAGGACGGGACGAGCTACGAGGTGCGCCGGTTCTGCGCGCAGCGGTTTCCGGAGTTTGTGCCGGCGAAGGGGCGGGGCGGGGTGCAGGTGCGGGATACGGTGGTGTTCTCGGACTCGAGGCTGGACCGGGGGGGGCTGGAGACGATACCGGTCTGCCATTTTGATGACGACGCGTTCAAGCGGCTGGTGTACATCCAGCGGATCCGGCGGTTCGATCCGCGCCAGTGCGAGGAGGAGGGACTGCCGAGGATATGGTTGCCGCAGGATGCGGATGAGGGGTTGATCAAGGAGTTGTGCAGCGAGCATCTGCAGAAGCGGGTGGGGACCGGAGGGAGAGAGGAGATGGTGTGGATGGTGAGCGGGACGCAGGACTGGGGGGACTGCCTGAAGATGGGCCACGTGCTGTGGTCGATCATCGGGCCGGAGTTGGCGGCGCGGAAGGGGGGGAGGGGGTGATGCGGTGAGGCGTTGACAGGCGCGGGGGGTGTGAATGTGTCTCCGGTGTTGGTGCGGGCGTATAGGGAGCGGTTTACGCTGGCGGAGTTGCAGGGGTTTTTGGACGAGGCGCTGAAGGATCTGGCGGCGGGGGTGAAAATTACTTCGATCAACTCGGAGGGGCACGGCGGGGCGGGGGCGCTGCTGAAGGGGGACCCGGAAACGATCGCGGAGACGCTGCAGGTGGCGATAGAGGAGGTGACGGAGGCGGAGACGCAGAGCGCGGGTGGCGGGATGGGCTCGCATGTGAGTTTTGAGGGGAGGCGGACGGAGACGTAACGGATCATGGCACGCAGAGGATCACGAGGCGGGCGCCGGAGGCGGCGGGAGAGCGAGGGGGAGCGGAACGAGCGGGCGTACCGGGCGAGCGTCGACCTGTTGCAGTCGATCAGCGGCTGGGGCGGGGCGGGGGGGTCGAGCCGGCGGGGATACATATACTGGCCGGGGCTGGACACGCAGCGAGAGCTGGACGCGTATTCGCGGACGGAGCTGCTGCGCAAGGCGCGGTGGATGCGGGCGAACATGGGGCTGCCGCGCAGGATCTGCGGCGGGTTGGCGGATTTCATCGGGTATCTGAAGCCGCAGTGGAACAGCGGTGATCCGGAGTGGGACGAGGCGGCGGCGGCGTTGTGGGCGGACCGCGCGGAGAGCCCGATGGTGGTGGATGCGGCGGGAACGTTCGGGATCGACGAGCTGCAGATACAGCTGGACCGGTGCGCGCTGGGCGACGGGGACGTGCTGCCGGTGGTGGTGGAGGGGCGGACCGGCGGGGCGATGGTGGCGCTGTATGAGGCGCACCAGCTGGCGAATCCGCCGGGAGCGGATGCGTCGTGGATAGACGGGGTGCGGGTGAACAAATTCCGCCGGCATGTGCAGTACGGGGTGCAGGGTGCGGAGCGGGTGAGGAGGATATCGGCGCGGGACGCGATGTGGTACGGGCACCCGGACGCGGCGGGGCGGATCCGCCCGCCGACGGTGCTGGCGGCGGCGATCAATCACCTGCACGACGTGGCGGAGATCGTGGCGGACTGGAAGATGTGCATCAAGGTTGCGGCTCAGTGGGGTTTGTATCTGCGCAACCAGAAACCCGGCGCGGCGGGGTGGGGGCCCCGGGCGGTATTCAGCGGGTTGCGGGACGACACGGCGAGGCCGCCGTGGAAGGACCGGGCGCCGGGGGACGAGCGGGAGACGCCGGCGACGGACGGGAGCGAGGACAAGCGGGTGAAGATAGAGGACATCCTGCGAGCTACGGGAGGGGTAGTGGACCTGCCGGAGGGCGTGGACGTGGGGACGGTGGTGGACGAGCGCCCGCACCCGAACGCGTTTAATTTGTTGGGGTGGATGGTGCGGGACGTGTGCTGGGGGGCGGGGGTGGCGCCGGAGATCGTGTGGGACATATCGGGGCTGAGGGGGGCGAACAACCGGCTGCAGAGCGCGGACCTCGGCCGCTGGGTGGGGGCGCGGCTGCTGCGCAAGCGGGCGTGGATGCGGCGGTTCTGCAGCGTGTGGGCGGCGAAGGAGATGCGGGCGGGGCGGCTCGGGGAGCCGGCGGCGGGGGCGGAGTGGTACCGGGTGACGTTCATCCCGCAGGCGTCGTTGACGAGCGACCGGGGGCGGGAGGGGAAGCTGAACCTGGAGCTGGTGCAGGCGAATTTGAGGAGCCTGAAGACGCATTTCGGCGAGGAGGGGAAAAATTGGGTGGACGAGGTGCGGCAGATGGCCGGGGAGCGGCGGTTTGTGCGGGAATTGTTGGGGGAGGTGCCGGAGTAGGGCGGGAGAATGGGAGGAATGGGGAGAATGGGAGGAATGGGGGGAATGAGAAGGGTGGGGGGCAAGAGTTGTCGCGCGACAAATCGAGGGGGGGTTCGACAGGGCGGCGGGGCGTGAAACAGTTGCCGCTATTGAGTAGTGAGTTGTACTGCCGGCCATGGGCGATATTGCCGGCGGCGCATGCGGAGTTGTGCAGGCTCTACCGGGCGTATCTGAGCGGGACGCTGCCAGCGCCGGACGAGGGGCGGGAGAGATGGGAGGAGGCGCGGATGGTGCAGGGGGGGCGCTACGTGTCGGAGGGAGTGCGGTACGAATACGATACGGAGCTGGGGGTGGCAGTGATCGTGGTGGCGGGGGTGATCGCGAAGCAGGACCCGGAGACGCTGAGCGGGCCGCGGGTGGCGAGCCTGCTGCGGCTGAGCGAGGCGCTGCAGGAGGTGCGACAGCTGGATGTGCCGCGGGTGGTGCTGTATCTGCACACGCCGGGAGGATCGAGCACGGGGCTGCCGGAGGCGGCGGCGGAGATCGAGGATCTGGCGGCGGCGAAGGAGGAGGTGGTGGCGTATGCGGACACGCAGTGCACGTCGGCCGGGGAGTGGCTGGCGGCGGCGTGTGACAGGAATTACTATGCGCCCAGTGCAGTGATCGGGAGCATCGGGAGCTACATCGCGGGGATCGACAGCTCGCGGGCGTGGGAGATGGACGGGATGCAGTTGAAACTGTACCGGCACGGCAAGCTGAAGGCGATCGGGCTGCCGGGAAAGGTGTGGACGGAGGACGAGGAGGCGTATCTGGAGGAGCTGGTGGAGCGCCACGGCGAGGAGTTCCGGGAGTGGATGCGGAGCCGGCGGCCGGGGATCGCGGACGCGGACATGGAGGGGCAGTGGTTCGTGGCGGCGCATGCGCCCGCGGCGCTGGTGGACGGGTATTTCCGCAGCGTCGAGGAGCTGGTGGCGGCGCTGGCGGAGTGAGGACGGATTGACACGGCGGGCGGGGCATGTCGGAACAGGTGAGCGCGCAACCGAAAGCGCCGGCGGCGACGCCGGAGAGCGGGACGCAGCCGGCGGCGGAGACGCCCCCGGCGCCGGACGAGGCGGGGAACGAGCCCGGCACGGGCGCCGCCGGTGACGGCGCGACGGCCGGAGGACAGACTCCGCCCACGCCAGCCGGGCCGGCCACTCCGGCGCAGACGGCGGCGGAGGGTGCGGAGCCTGACCATGGCGCGGCGGCCGGGACGACCGAGGCGACGGAGGCTCCCGAGGGATCGGGGTTCTTCGACCGGGTGCGGGCGCTGATGGGCGACCGCGGAGCGCTGCGGTCGCTGCTGACGACGGAGCGCTGCCGGACCGCGCAGCTCGAGGGCGAGTTGCGGGCGGCGGAGGCGCGGATCCGCGAGCTGGAGGCGCAGGCGCAGGAGCTGGAGACGGCGAAACGCGAGCTGGCGCGGCTGGAGCGCGAGGCGCTCTCCGTGGAGAGCGAGCTGGAAAAGCTGGGCGTGCCGGCCGAGGAGGCTCCGGAGACGGTGAGCCTCGAGGAGACGCCGGAGGGGATGCTGGAGCATTTCGCGACGCTGAGCGGCCGGGAGCGGATGGAATACTACCGCGAGAACAAGGCCAAGCTGGAGGCGGCGGAGGCGGTTCGCGAGCGGCAAAGCAAGGCTGGGCGGACGGGCGCGGCCTGACGCCGGACGCCTTTATCCGCCCGATACGACAAACACAGTAACAGAATTTTCAACAATACGATACGATGGCACTAGCAACCAATCTTCAGATCGCGGCGTTCATGAGCGGCGCGCTGCGCGGGTTTCAGTCGGCGATCCTGCCGCTGTACGGGTTCTCCATGACGTTCCGGCGGGATCCGCTGGAGCGGCGCGGGGACGACATGATCGTGGAATACGTGCCGGCGGACTCGGCGGCATCGAAGGATTTCACCTCGAGCTACGACTTCACCTCCGCCGGTCCGGACAACGAGGGCCGGAAGATCACGGTGAACAAGCGCAAGTACAAGCCGATCAAGCTGACGAGCGCGGAGCTGGCGCGCTATAATTTCACCCCCGAGGCATTGGGGTTCCAGCGCGGCCGAAAGTTGGGGCTGGACGTGGTGGCGGACGTGCTCTCGCTGGTGACGGCGGCGAACTACCCCGGCGTGGCGCTGACCTCGCTGGCCAGCGCGTTCGACAGCGACGACGTGGCGGACATCAAATTGGTGTGCGACCAGGCGGAGATGCCGCGCGACGGGCGGAGCCTCGTGATGGACGCGGCCTACGACACGGCCCTGCTGAAGGACGCCGAGGTGAAGGCGGCCTATTCCTACGGCGACGACATGCCGATGAAGGAGGGCCGAATCATGCGCCTGATGGGGTTCGACGTGACGGGCGACAACAACATCCCGAGCAATGACGAGAATCTGGTGGGCTTCGCGGCCTACAAGAGCGCGGTGCTCGTGGGGTTCTCGCCGGTGGAGCCGGCGGAGTCGGTGCGGCAGTCGCTGGCGGATTACCGGATCGAAGAGGATCCGCAGACTGGTCTGGTGCTGGAGCGCCGGCTGTGGGGCGACCCGGACACGGACCAGCACCGCGAGGTGATCGAGTGCAACTACGGCTATCAGGTCGGCGAGGCGTCGGCTCTGCACCGGCTGCGCAGCGCGGCCTGAGCCACGCCGACGGTCTAACGGAATCTAACATTATCCCAACATCCCCGCACCGGGGATCGGCGACGCAACCAACCCAAATTGCCTTCCACAGGGTTGTGCGCCGGTCCCCTACCGGGGAGGGGACAGCGAGAGAGGAGACACGGATGAAGAAATTTGCGGTGACGGTGGGCGTGCCCCACGACGAGCGGAAGAAGCCGGTGGTGATCGCCGGGCCGGAAGTGCCGGTGCAGCAGCAGATCGGCGACTTCAAGGCGCTGAAGGCGGAGCGGCTCAACAAGGAATATTCGCAGGTGGTGCTGCTGCGGAGCGCCGGGAGCCGGAAGGCGCGGTTCATCTCGCCGGCGGAGGCAAAGGCGCGAGAGAAGATTCTGGCGGCGGAGGCGGCGGCGCAAGAGGAGCTGGCGCAGGCACCGGACGGGGAGAGCGAGACGAAGCCACCCGCGCCGAAGGAACCGGACGGGGAGACGCAGGACTAAGGTTTTTGGTCAGTTGATGGCGTTGTTCGATGACGGAGCGAGGCGGGGCGTGCCCCGCCTCGTTTCGTGTGGGGTGGGGGGCCGCCTAAGGTGACTCGCCGCCTGCGAACGGTTGAGTCCACCGTTTGGTTTTGTTTTCTCATTTAGTGCATTTTTTTCTTGCTGTTCCCGTCAATAGGTGCAACATTGCGGGCGTCGGAGGCAATCAGGCCCCGGCCAACCAAACGAAACCAACGAAACCGAAAGGTCAGTGGAATGATGACGACAGTAAAGCATCGCAGACGACGAGCGGCCAACGGTCGCATGGTGCGCAAGACCGACCATCCTGGAGAGGTCACGGTGTGTGCGCGGTGCGGCAATGCGATCAATTGGGCGAGCGATCATCTCTTTGGGCCGGACAATTACGATTCCATCGACGAGTGGGAATCGTCTCGCGACGACACGACCTGCCCGTTTTGCGGCAGCAAAGCGACTGACTATGAGTACGCAGATTAGCCACCACTGGTCCGCGTCCCGTGTCTTCGGATGCGGGGCGCGGGCTCGGTTTGGCGCCCAAGAAAGCCATGCAAGGCTCATGAGCGGGAAAAAAGGCCACTGGCCCGCCGGGAAGAGGCGCCACCCGCCGCCGCCCCGGCGAGTGCTGCGGGCGCTGGAGACGATCCGCGCGGCGCTGGACTCCCGGCCGAAGCGCTGGACGATCCGGGAGTGTCAGGAGGAGGTGGGAGCAAATTACCGGACGGTTCGGCGCTGGATCTCTGGGGAATACTGGCCCGCGCCGGAGAGGTGGGACGGAATTCTGCACGCGGCGAAAATCGCGAGGGGAAAATGAACGGCTGAGCCCACGCGACCCCGCCGACAACGCATGAACGACCTGCCTGACAGACAACGAAAAACCCCGCCGCGCTCGACTCGGAGCGGGGCGGGGTTGCGTGCGGCGTTTTGTTCGCGGCCGGGGTTACGCGAGGGCTTCCTGGATGACTCTCAGGATTGCCCGGAAGTCATCGGCGGTGGCCTGACTCTTCCGCCGCTTGATGTCTTGCAGCTTGGCCGGAGTCATCTTGGCCCGCCGGGCAAGCTCGCTCCCGTTGAGCAAATCCCAGTCGATGCAGTCCAGGCATTTTTTTCGAAAAAAGGCCCGCTGGGCGGTGATGTCGGCGAAGAGGCTCGCGTCCACCGTGGTGGATTCGAGCGCGTTGATGTATCCTTCGAGGTAGTAGGTGTTGGTTTTCATCGGATTATCTCTCATGGTGCGAACACTATTCCAGAAAATTCTGGAACCGTCAACGACTTTTTTCCAGATTTTTCTGGATCGTGGAAGCGGGCGCGTTTTCCCGCGAACGCTCAGGGTCACGGTCGACCCTGTAGCGAAGCGAAAGGGGCGTAACGTGGACCCTGTAGCGAAGCGAAAGGGGCGTAACGTGGACCCTGTTGTTCTCCATCTGGTCCTCACAAGACACTGGTTCGACGAAATGCTCGCCGGCCGCAAGGACATCGAGTACCGCGCCTGCACGCCGTACTGGCGGCGGTTGCTGTGGGGTCGGCGCCGGCGCATCACGCACGCCAGATTTTCGCGGGGCTACACGTCGCGCACGATCCTGCGGCCCGTGCTGGCCGTGGACTGCGGCGGGTGCCCCTATGACGGCTGGGACGGTCGGTTCTACCGGCTGCACCTGGGGGAGATTGTGGAGAACAAGGGGATATGCGAAAGAGCGGACGGCGAGACATGAGTGAGTGTGCGAGGTTGGGCGGCGCATCGACATGGGAGGGGAGGTATGGGACTGACGGGCGATCAGGTGACGAGGTTCGGGAGGCGGGTGGCGGAGGTGATGGAGGACTATTTCGGTGGCAGCCTGCGTGCGGGCGGCATCGACTACGCCGGGAGCTGCAGCGGCGGAGAGGAGAAGCGGGAGTGGGACGGGGACGGGCTGGCAGTGACGCGCCGGGTGAGGGTGGTGCGGGTGAGCCGGACGTTGATGGCGCTGCCGCCGGCGGCGGGGGAACGAGTGACATGGACGCCGGCCGGGGAGACGGCAGGGACGGAGTTGCGGGTGGATGCGACACCGGCGAGGCCGCACGAGAGCTGGTGGACGATCCGGTGCCATGAGGTTTGATTTTTCGCCGCCGGAAGAGAGCGGGCGGCCCGGGGAGCGGGGCCGGGCGGAGCTGCTGGAGCTGCTGGAGGAGGCGCTGCGGGAGGCCGGCGGGGGGCTGGCGGCGGAGCTGGTGGAGGCGACGGGCCCGCCGACGCGGGCGGTGGGGGAGGCGGCGATAGAGGCGGACGTGGGGAGCCTGTACTATACGGCGGAGAAGGCGTATGCGGAGTTGGCGCGCGAGACGCCGGCGCGGGCGGCGGCGTTTCTGGCCGAGGCGCGGGGCGGCGGGGACGAGGCGGAACTGCGGCGCCTGTTGGGCGGGACGAGGCTGGCGGGGGTGGAGGTGCGGGCAGGGCCGGACGAGCAGCGCCACGAGGCGTTCCTGCGCAGCGGACACCGCCGCCGGCGGCAGCCGGAGGGGATAGTGCGCGACCGGGGGCGGTGGGAGGCATGGGTGGCAGCGCTGAAGAGGCGGCTGGGCAGCGCCCGGAAGGGATGGGCGGACGCGGCCCGGGACCTCGGGACGGGGGCCAGCGGGTGGACGGCGGAGGGAGGCGCCCGCAAGGGGCAGGCGGAGGTGGAGCGCAGCAGCGCGGGGGTGATGGTGACGCTGGTGAATCTGGTACGGCACGCGCCGTATGTGATGGACGCGGGGGCGCGGAGGCGGGCGGTGGAGCGGGCGCGGCGAAAGGTGCTGGCGCGGCTGGGCGGCGGGTGAACCGCAGGCGCCGGCGGAGGTTGACAGCGGCGGAAGGGGGAGATGAGCGAGAGGGTGCTGGATGTGTGGGTGCGGGCGCTGGCGACGTGGATCGAGGCGGAACTGCCGGCGGAGTTTCCGGCAGAATTCGAGGTGAGCACGGGGATGAGTGGCAACTCGCGGCCGTGCCCGGGGCTGGTGGTGCGGCCGCGGGGCAGCGAGGAGGTGCGGCAGATGGCGTATACGGCGATGGTGCGGGGCGGGGTGTTCCTGCGGACGAATCTGGACGACACGCTGCTGGAGCGGCACCGGGAGTGGTGCGGGAAGATAGACGTGCTGCTACGGCAGATGGAGCGCAAGCCGGGGCCGCTGGACGGGGTGTACGTGCACGACCGGTGGGTCGAGGACGCGCTGGACGGAGAGGACGACGGGGAGAGAGTGACAGGGTGGCCGGTGCGGGCGCTGGTGACGTTGACGGGGTAGGGCTAACGCCTGAGCGCAGTGACCGCCGCCCTGTCATACCGAATCAAGTTGCCGCGCTCCCGGCGGTTCACTGCCGCGCTTTGTTCGCTGTTGAGCAAGGACTCCGAACGCCTCTTTTTTTGCGTCTCTCAAGAGCTGATGCGGGGTATTGGTCAATGCCGGACCGTTGCAGCGATCGGCAGCGTCTACCGCCAACCACCCGATACCGCCGAATCGGTGAATCAGCCAAGGGGTTCCGTGGATAGCATACGTGCCAGGTTCAATGCGCCTCAAACGCAATCGTGTTACAGGTCGTCCGCCCTTCGCGCCGTTGGCGCGTGCGGCGGCGGCTTTGGCGTCTGTCTTGGTTTGACCGCCGCGGCGTCCGAGACTTTGGGCTGCTTTGTTTTTCATTTCTGCTGTTTAGTTGTCCTCGTTATCCATGATCGAGTCGGCGCGGCGCGACTCTTCGACTGCCCGCTGCGCGGCTGCTACTTGCTCGGGAGTGCTGGCGCGGCGGTCGGCGGCGAGACGGGCGCGAGCGGCGTTGAACTGATGGGCGGTTTGCTCGCTCACCGCGAGAACCGTGACCGGCTTGCCGTGAATCTCGGTTTTGTATTCCAGTTTAAGCCCGGCGGACCCTGTTTCGGGGTGGCGGATGACGTGCGAAACGTCCAGCTGGATCTCGCCGAATCTGGCAATCGAGCGGACTCCGTAGGACCAGCCGTGAAATTCGCCGCGGGTCATTTCGATGATGCCTGTGCCCAGCTTGGGGTGGGTGATGGTAATTTCCTCTCTCATTGCGCCACTATGTTACCCAAGCGCTTGGGTTTCGCAAGAGGAAAATGCACCAAGAAGAAACTTTTTTCAGCGAACGCCTGAGCTCTCCGGCGGCTACCGGGAGCGAACACCGAAC
>Ga0180431_10003172_pt1 | contig 21351 bp, 34 predicted proteins | sample SS_ome_11_FD_132459 | JGI IMG/M metagenome (GOLD analysis project Ga0180431, IMG submission 132459) | Hypersaline lake sediment archaeal communities from the Salton Sea, California, USA - SS_1_MS_1 metaG | ecosystem: Environmental > Aquatic > Non-marine Saline and Alkaline > Hypersaline >...
CATCAACTGGTGATGCCACAGACTTTGGTGATTTGCTTGAGAATAGATATGCTCATACCGCGACCTCTAATGCTTAAAAGATTTAAGGAGGTGTTAAATATGGCTCGAAGGAGAAGGTGGACACACACAGAAAAGAAAAAATTAGCGGAAAACTATGAAACATCAACAATAAAAGAATTGTTGGATCTGCTTCCAGGAAGAAATGCTGATATGATAAATGCTCAAATCAAACGACTTAAGGCAGCGAAAAAAATTGAAGGTGGAAAAACAGAAGAAGCTATACAGCGAGCATATAATCAAAGAGAAATGTAATGATTATACTTAAAACGAAAGAACAAATAAATAAATTAAAAGATGCTGGTTATATAACAGCAGATGTTTTAGATGAATTAAAGTCCAGAATAAAACCTGGAGTTACAACTAAATATTTAAATGACTTAGCTGAAGAAATAACTTATCAACATAAAGCAATTCCAGGATTTTTAGGATATCAAGGATTTCCATTTACCATATGTGCTTCTGTTAACGATGAAGTGGTACATGGATTTCCAAATGAAACACCCTTAGAAGAGGGTGATATAATAAAGGTTGATTACGGTGCTTTATATGATGGTTGGTATGGTGATTCTTGTTTTACAGCTGCGGTTGGAAAAGTTTCCTCAACCGCAAAAAAATTAATAGATATATCAGAAAAATGTTTATATAAGGCAATAGAAAAAGCTGTTCCTGGAAATAGGATTGGAGATATTTCAAATACAATTCAGACAACAGCAGAAGAAGCGGGATTTGATCCGGTAAGAAATTACACAGGTCATGGGGTGGGTAAAAATTTACACGAGGCCCCACAAATATTAAACTACGGCAAACCTAATGAAGGTATTTTATTGAAAGAGGGTATGGTGGTTGCTATAGAACCTATAATAGCAGAAAAGAGTTATAAAAATAAAATTGATTCTAATGGATGGACGGTTCGAACATTGGATGGGGGTTTGGTAGCAGAGTTTGAACATACAATAGCAATTACAAATAATGGACCAATTATATTAACAAAAAAGTAAAAAAAAATACTTGACAAATCAAAATTAATGATTATATTAGGATAGGGAAAGGTGAATGGCTCATATAAGAATAGAGAATGAATACACAAGATGTCCAGAATTTGCTGAATTTATATGTACACCCGGCTTTGGTATATGGATGTTTTTAGCAGGACAAATTATAAGGGGATGGAGTGAAGCCCCAGGAGCAAAATGGATATATCATAAATATTTAATGGCAGAAGGTTGGTTGTGTGCTTCATATAGTGTAGAAAATATAGCCAAGAACTGTAAGAAGTTTCATAAAAATGGCGAACCTAATAAAAGTTGGGTAAGTAGGCATACAAAAAAATTAGTTAAAATGGGAATTATTAAAAAGCACAAAAGTGGAAGGAAAATAATTTATCAGTTAGGATATTTGAAAAATAATAAAGAAGTATTATTCTTTGATGAGTATTTTGCTCCAAAAGCACTTAAGGCAAAAAAGCATAGAATGGAAGTTCGAGCTGATGAATATGATGCCACAATGGATGAACATTATAAAGAACAGTTGCAATTATTGCAACTATAATATAACAATAGTTGCAAATAGTGCAACTATTATACCGAATAGTTGCAAATAGTGCAAAACATAATAACAATACAATTATATAATAACAAAGCAGTTTATATAATAACAAAACAGTAGATTTAAATTTCAAGGAGTAAAATTAAAAAGATTTCCTGGAACAATGGCAATAACTCTCACGAATTTATATGCGGCGGAACAGTTAATGAGTTTAAAAAGCTCGACAGGCCTGCAATCATTTATTAACACAGTTTGGAATGGGGTTCCGATTATGGTAATTTGGAATCATCTTGCTAATGGGGTAATGCAGATCTGGCCAGAGTATGTTGTTGAAGAAGGGGATCTTTACATGTTAGAAGATATAATGAGAATATTTTTAGAAAGGGAAGGATTATAGTTATGTCTAAAGATTTAATTAGTGCTAATGAGATTAGAGATCTAACACTAAAAGTAGAAGAATTGATTGATAAAGATAATGTTTATATGCAAATCGCGACTCGCGGAGCAGATCCAAATGCCAAAGATCTAATTGATTTTAAAACGTTTACCCAAGAAAAATTGGCTTTAGTAGCAGAACGAATGCCAGAAATAAATAGAGCCACAAGAGTTTTCGGTAAGCAGAATTCTCAAGCTACTGGAAAGTTAATGTCCCTTCATATGATAGCTCAATCACCCTACCGAAGAATGAAACAATGTCTAGCTAAAATTGAAAGAAAGCGAAGTGCTCTTAAAGAAAACATTTTTAAACTCCGTGAAAATAAAGTTGAGCTAGATAGAAATCTTTATAAAAAGAAATTACTATTAGAAAAAATACATAAAGCAGAATCAGGTCAGACTTATGTTGAAGATGATGTAACGATGCTTGATTTTGATCTACAAGAACTTGATATAAAGATTCAGAAACTAGCTGCTGATGTAAGTGATTCTAATATTTATATTGAAGGCGCTTTAAAAGAGATAGGAATGTATCAAGAATCTTATAATGAGATTAAAGAATCATATAACATTCCCGATCAGTGGGATGAAGGAGATATGGAGCGGGCAGAAATAGAGGAACATGTTAAAACAGCATTTTTACACGCAATTCGTGATGTGGAAATGACAGGTAAATTAAATGTAGGAACGCATGAGTATTTAGAACAGTATGGAGTTAATCCACATACTGCTTATTCATTAGTAAGAGGATATTTAAACGAAGTCGAAAATAGATCTGCTAATGGAGAAAATCTAAATATAAAATTATTATATGACTTCTTGGATAGGATGTATGATGAATTTAAAGATGAATATAAATATGCTATGGAGAGGTTGGGTATAAAGACTTTGATTTCCGAAGATTTTTTGTATATAGAAGACAAAGGAGAATAATGATAAATGTCTTATGCTGATGATTTTACAACATTTACAGAAGTAGATCCTGATTCTAAAATCACTAAAACAGCTACACAAATAGATGCGCAATTAGATAGAACCAATCCTAGTTATGTCTATAAAGATTATGGTGTCGATAGATTTGGTACTGATTTAGAACATCAATTTACATTACGTCCCTATAATGCACAAAGTACAGGTTCATTTATTCAAGTTTGGGCACTTAGTAATGAGATAGGAGGTTTGTCTCAAGTACAAGAAGAAATTGGGTTAGCTGTTCAGTATTATAGTTTAGGTCCGATATACAAAGGAATGCTTTTTCATCGTGTTGAAGGAGTTAATACTTGGAGTCCAAGTTATTTCAGTTTTAGTTATAATGACACACGATATATAACTATAATTAGATCAGGAAGCACTCTTACTGGAAAATTGTATACTGATGTTGGTAGAACTAATTTACAAAAAACTATTACAAGAACTGGTTGTCCTACAACATCTTATAGATATATATATGGTGTTCAAAATTATGGTAGTGGAAGTTCATATCATAAAGTTTCGGCACAAATAAGAAATTTTGTATATGATGAAGATCCTAATATGGTTAATAAAATTAAAGGTACAAAAAGTGATACTGCTAGAATTATAGTTTTAAATGAATCAGATTGGAATATAGACTCAAACGCGGTAGTTAGCGGCTCAGGCGCTTATGAAGTAGAAACAGTAGATACTGAATCAAAAACTATAATAGCCAGAGATGGTGATGGTTGGGTAAAAGGTTATGGAAATATTATACCAATAACAGAATAAGGAGATTTAAATGGAAAAGGAAATAAAGGTAAATTTATTTATAGGAACACCGTGTTACAATAGTCAATTGCATTCTGACTATTTACATTCAATATTAGACTTTCAACAACATAAAGTTCCTGTTACAATTATGACAATAGGTAATGAAAGTTTAATAACAAGAGCAAGGAACACTATAATATCATATTTTTATGGGACAATGAATTATACACATTTACTTTTTCTTGATGCTGATATAAGTTTATCAGCTCAAGGTTTGATAAGGTTGCTGTCTCATGAGAAAGATGTTATTGGTGCCGCCGTTCCATTAAAGGGTAAAAACAAACAGACAGGCGATGCTATCTATAATGTTGGTAAAAATTTAGGTGAAGAGGATGGTCTAATAACTACTAATAAAGTTGGAACAGCTGTTTTTATGTTATCTAGAAGAGCTGTTAATGCTTTAGTTGCCAAAGCCGTAGATGATAATGATGTATATTATCCAAATCCTCATACACGGGGACACTATGACCCTAACATAAAAATGTATGATATTTTTAAAGTAGGCGTGGTTGACAATGATTATCTGTCTGAAGATTATTATGTTTGTAAAACTTTAATGGATTTAGGTTTTAATGTGTATGTTGATCCTGCGGTTATGACAAAACATAGTGGAATGTATGTATTTGAATAAATTATAATTAACTAACCTCTTTAATAGTAGAGGGAAAGGAAAGGAATTATGTATAGAGTACCATATGTTATAGAAAAAGGCGAAAAGGATCAGGAAAAAATATATGATTTGTTTAGTCGGTTACTTAGAGATCGTATTATATTTTTGAACGGTGAATTTACAAGTGAAATGGCCGACGGTATAGTAGCTCAATTATTATTTTTAGAAGCTAACGATATGGATAAAGATATATGGATGTATATCAATTCTCCCGGCGGAGAAATTCAGTCAATGTATGCGATTTATGACACAATGAATTACATTAAACCAGATGTAGTTACAGTAGGTTATGGGACTATAGCAAGCGCCGGTAGTTTTATACTTGCTGCTGGAGCTAAGGGTAAGAGATATTCGTTACCTAACGCAGATATTATGATTCATGAATTGTCTGGTGGTCCAAGAGGAAAATTTGGTGATATAAAAGTAGCCTATGAACATATAGCCAAATTACATGAAAAGATGGCGGATAGTTATTCGAAAATGACAGGACAACCAATAAAGAAAATAAGGAAAGATATGGAGAGAGATTTTCATATGTCACCGGAAGAGGCAAAGAAATACGGATTAATAGATCACGTAGAATATAAAAGGAAGTAAAAGGAGAAGGAAAATGAGAGAACAAACTATTTATTTGATTGGGCAGATATCATCTATTGCCCCAGAGACTTACGGATGGAGAAGGAAAGTTAGGGATTACTTTAATGAGCTGAATGTTAATGTTAATCATTTTAATGTGATAGATCCATGTCACAACGCATTTAACAGAAGTGTTCAATCTGAATCTACTGTTAGAGAAAAAGTTTATGAAACTGATGGGGTGGATTTGATTGTTCCTAAAGATAGGATGGCAGTAAAAGAAAGCACTATGTGCTTTGCTAATTTTCATAGGTATGATCCAGAAAAAGCTTTAATAGGAACTATGTTTGAGTTGGCTTGGTATGCTGACTCACGTGATAAAGCTGTTATTGGTATTTTTAATGGGGACCACATGTCAGATGAATACTGCAGACATCCTTTTGTTAGAAATGCTGTACATGTCTGGGTTAAGAACGAAATTGAAGCCTGTGATTTAGCAGTAAGATATTTTATGGATTAAGGAAAGGAGAGGAAAATGCCCTATATCAAACAGGAAAATAGACCAGCTATGGATAAAGTAGTAGATGCTATGGTTGGTGTAAATGTAAAAGTTAATGGTGATTTAAATTATATTCTTTTTAAATTTTGTAAGTATTATGTTAAACCGAGTTATAATAATTACAAAAATTTTTGTGGAGAATTAAATGAATGTGTTGCAGAAATAAGGAGAAGGCTTCTTGGCCCTTATGAATCGGTCAAGGAAGTAGAAAATGGGGATGTTTAATTATGGCAATTAAATATAATAAAGAATTTGTTAAACCTGATGGTAGGAAATTAACTAGCGGTGGCCCTAGAGATTTACAGAGACGTCAACAACTTGCAGCGCAGCAATCTTACGACCAAACTGATTTGATAAATGAGTTAAAAAAAGAGATTGCTAATCTATCAATTCAATTAGCTAAAAAAGAAGTTCCTACTCAAGGATTTACTGGTGAGCAGGTAGATGAAGAAGTAAGAAAGGCCGTTGCCGGCGCTATAGATGAAGTGACTGCTTCTCATAAAAAGAAGACCAAGGAATTAAAATCTGCGGTGGAAGCTTTTAAAAAGAATGAAGAGAAGCTTTTAAAAAGGATAGAAGAATTTGAAGTTTCCACTGCCGGCTTAAATAATGAAATAGCTAAACTTAAAGAAAATGAAAAAGATTTAGAAAGAGAAATTTTTCAGAAGAATGAAGCTATAAATTCTTTGAGTATAGATAAAGAAAAAGCTGATGAAAAGATAGATAGAATAACAGAATTACTGGAAGCTCAGAGTAAAAAACTTGAGGAGCTTTCAGTTACAGTAGTAATGTCTGAGGACGGTGTTATAATAGACGAAGATCGGCCTCAAATAGAAACTACATTTATAGATCCACTGGAAGATGGAGAAGGTGAAGATTTAACGGCCTTTATCAAGTATAAAGATATTAAAACTGAACCTAATGAAACTCAATCTAAAATGAGTAAATTAAAAGGGTTAATGGATAAATTACCCGATAAGAAATAAGGAGGAGAATTATGACAGGAAAAGGGTTGGATATTGGTACTAATATGATTGTTGCAGCATACCTTGATGAAGAGGGTTCTGCTGTGTTTAAAATGGAGCGAGATGCTTTTTATCAGATAGTTCCAAAATCCGAAGTTAACAGAAATAGTATAAGAATGTCGTTAGAAAAACGGGGTTCGAACTTCATCGTTGATTCTGATGGTTCATTTGTAGTTGTAGGGGAAGATGCATTAGAAATAGCGATTGAAAGAAATGATACAGCTAGAAGACCTATGTTTAAAGGTATTATATCTCCAAGGGAAAAAACATCTCTACCTATGTTGAAGCTTATTATTAAGACTTTAATAGGTCAGGGTGAAAAAGGAGATAAACTGGTATATTCAGTACCAGCTAAACCTATAGATGCTGTATTTAACATTGTGTATCATACAGAAATTATGAATATGTATCTAGGTGAAATGGGTTATGAATCTCAACCAATTAATGAAAGTTTTGCCATTGCTTTGTCAGAGCTTATAGATGATGGTCTTACCGGTGTGTGTCTATCTTATGGCGCTGGTTTATGCAACGTGGCCGTTATTCATGAGGGTGATCCTCTAATAGAATTCAGTATGACTAAAGCCGGTGATTTTATAGATAAATCTGTAAGCGAGGCGTTAGATATTTCTCAAAGTTTAGTTCAAATGGAAAAAGAAGCCGGCGTAGATTTAATTAAACCTTCTAACCATATAATGGATGCGGTTTCTGTATATTACAGCTCAGTAATTAATTATACTTTACAAAACATAGCGTATGAGCTTGGAAAAAGAGAGAAAGAATTACCTTTATTCAGAGAGCCTGTGCCTATCGTGGTGTCTGGTGGGTTGTCAAAAGCCAAAGGTTTTACTGATAAAATACAAGCCAGTTTAAATGGATTAGATTTTCCATTGAAAATAAGTGGGGTAAGGCGCGCAAAAGACCCTATGACTGCTGTGGCTCAAGGAGCTATGTTAGCGGCTAATTTGTAAAGTGAAAGGGGAATGGTATGAAAGTAGCGTTAGTTATAGGCCACAAGAAAAACAGACCTGGGGCTTGTAATGAGGATTATGGTAAATGCGAATTTGAGTTTAATGAAAAACTTGTCAAGGATATCAAAAATAAGATAAATCGTAATTATGAAGTGGAAATAGTATATAGAGATACTTATAGAGATCTACCTGACAAAGTAAACAAGTTAAACCCAGATTTTGTGGTATCATTTCATTGTAATGCTTTTAATAAAAAGGCTTCCGGAAGTGAAGTTTTATATTACCGTACATCAAAAAAGGGAAAAGAAATAGCTAGAATATTTCAAAAATATATTATACAAACGTTAGGTCTGTATGACAGAGGAATTAAAGGTAAGGGTTCTGAAGATAGAGGTGGTTATATTTTGAGATATACTAAAGCACCTTGTATTTTGATAGAGCCTTTTTTTATAGATAATAATGTTGACTATATGAGAGTACAAGAAAGATATGATGCATTTGTAGAAGCATTAAAAAATGCGATTTACGACACATTAGGTGTTGTTTAAGATATACCAATAAACAGAGGGGGAATTTATATGATACTAGATATAATTCTTTGGCCAGTTAAATTTTGGTATACAACGCTTTTAGTGATTTTAATAGCGGATAAAATTGTTGCTATGACTCCTGTCCCGTGGGACGATTTAATTGTTACAGGAGCTAAAAAACTAACAGAAAAAGTAATGGGCTGGATTGACAGTGTAATCGCCTATTTAATAGTTAAACCTATAGAATGGTTTTTCTTTAGAAATAAGCAGGATAAATAGCAACAGTTTAAAAAAATTATTTTTAGGGGGATTTTAGAGTTATGAGTGAAAGATTTAGTGGAGAAGTAAAATGGTTCAGCAATCAAAGAGGTTATGGATTTTTAACCCGTGATGATGTTGAAGGTGAGGAATATTTTGTGCATTTTACCAGTATTGAAATGGACGGGTTTAAAACCCTGAAAGCTGGGCAAAAGGTATCCTTTATTCTTGAACAAGAGGAAAAAGGATTGCAGGCTAAGTCTGTAGTATTAGAATAAGGAAAATATAGTTGTTCATCATAATTCCTAACCAGTTTAAAATAAACAATGAGGCCTTAACTGGTGGTCTGTTAAAAAGGAGGAGGTACTTATGATGTATCATAATAATTTTATAGCAGTAATAAAATACAGAGGTAAAATAATGAGAGAAACAAAAGGTGTAGTTAGACTGCCTTTTGGTTCCGAGTATTCTATTTTACTGAAGAACAAAGATTCAAGAACAGCCGTCGCAAAGATTGAAGTCGATGGTAAAGATGTAATGGGTGGTCGTAGATATATAGTACCAGGAAACAGTACTAGAGAATTGGAAGGTTTTATGAAAGGTTTAAGAGTTACACACAAATTCAGATCTATCCAGAAGACCAAAGAAATAGCCAATTTTCGTGGCGACAGAATTGATGATGGAATGGTGAGAGTGGAATTCTGGTATGAGCAAAAGAATGAATTTGTAACGCCTTGGTTAATATACGGTGATCCAGATACCACATTTGGTGGTAATAGTGGTAGTAATTATAGAATGGATTGGACTAATAATACCGGCGGTTTTTCTTCTGGCAATAGTAGTTTTTCATGTTCTAATAATCTGTATCATTGTAATAACAGTGGTTTTAAGAAATGTACTAAAAGTCTGGTAGACCCATCACTTACATCACCTAAGATAGAACCAAAGGCTGATGAGGTTATAACAGTAAAAGGCTCCAAGTCTAATCAAAGATTTAATTATGGGACTGTAGGAGCTTTGGAAAGCCAATCATCAGTTATAGTAATAAGATTAAAAGGTGCTATCAAGAAACGTGGAAGAGTCAGGAAGGTAAAAAGAGCCGTCACGGTTAAAACTAAAATTCAATGTCCAACTTGTGGCCGTAGGTGGAGATCTTCAATGAAATTCTGCGGTAATTGTTCAACAGCACTAGATTAAAAAGTTTTATGATGGACAACTATATAAAAGGAGATTTAAATGTTATTGGGAGAATTATTGACAAGAAAAGAAAATGTCAAGCAGCAAATAGATGAATTAAATGACCATTTAATGGATGTGGATATGAGAGAAAAAGTTAATGAGGTCATAAGTGATTTATTTGAATTACATGATAAGTTGCAATCTTATAAAGTTGCTATTAATAATGTAAATAATAGTAATAAAATAAAAGTAAGTAAATCTGATGTTAGTATTACTAATGCTATTCATTTACGGCAAACTACAAAAATGAAAATAGATATACTTACTGATTTAATATCTAATTTAGATAAATCTCTTAGTATATCAAATTTAATGGAGCAGAGAAATAATCTTTTAGAAGAATATATTTTATTAGATAATGCAATAAGCGGCAGTAATTGGAGCATAGAGGTCGAATGATTAAAAAACTCTGGGTAAAGTTTGATGGTATGGATATAGAGTGTTTCTGTGAGGAAGGAGATAAAAAGTGTGCTCCAGAGAGTAATCCTCAATGTAAGGAATATGTCGTGAAGTTTATAGAGGTAGAAAGGGATAATGATTTGGAAGACATAAAAAGGACATTATCTAAAGAAGAAAAATTTATGAAAGATTTAGTCGGTAAGTTGAAAAGACATGATACTAAACTCAAGCATAGTATCAATAAATTCAAAGTTAGGTAGGTGAGCACGTTGGCTAAAGATCCTAAAAAGATTAAAGATCCTTATGCTCGCAGAGATGCTATAGTAAAGGAAAATAGAAAACAACATAGAAGATTTTTACAGGATGCTTATGACAAGACACATAAGCTGGTGAAGAATATGATGGAAAAAACGGTTTAAAGGGGGATTTATGTTAATTGTGATATCAGGTAAGGCAAGGTCAGGTAAAGACACATTCGCTAGAATGTTGGCAGCAGAGCTTCAAAAAAGAACCGGCGCTCCTTATGTATTAATGGCGTATGCTCATGAATTAAAAACCAAAGTTCAACAAGATTTTGATTTGTCTTATGAACAGCTTTGGGGTGATGAAAAAGAAGTTCTGGATAAGAGATATCCAAAAGCTGATAGCGGTGGTTTCTGGAATAATTCAGATATGAATGATTATTGGACCCCGCGAGAAATTATGCAAGCGTATGGTCAATTTTATAGAACTATAGATTATAATTTTTGGGTTAATCATCTGTTTAAGGTTATTGAAGAAAAGGAATACAAAAATGTTATAATTACAGATGGTAGACATCCAAATGAGATAGATGCCGTTATAGAAAGAGGCGGGTATCATGTCAGAGTAGAAAGAAAAGATAAAGACGCGGTGCACGGTGAGCAGCATATTTCTGAAACAGCGTTAGATGAGAAATATAAAGTAGATTTTAATGTGGTTAATAATGGCACCATTCAAGATCTGGAAAAAACTGCTGTAAGTGTATCTAAATTTTTGGAAGCAGAAATAATTGCAATGGAGAACTCAGGTTGTTATCAGTAAAATAAATTTAATGAATAAGGAGAATGATTATGGCAAGCAAAGCTAAAACTAAAGGACTGAGTATCAGTATTGCTCCAGATGATATTGTATACTCAAGCATTACGAGAAGCAAAGATAATTATAATAGCGCTCGTGTGGTTACTAAAGTAGGGGAGAAAGCTTATTTGAACATCAGCTGTGAATGGGAAGGAGACACCATCCCATCTTTTGCTATGGATCTTATGGGCACTTTAAAAGCCAGTGAAATTGAGCCCGGTGTTGTTGATGAAGTAGAATATTCCAGATATCAGGATCGTGGTAGTGAAGAAGATTCTGAATCGGAGGATGAATAAGAGATAGCGAGTAGATGTGAAAGGCATTGTGCTGATCAAGCCGATGCTTTGTACGATAGGAATGACCGCCGGTGGAAAGATTTATACAGATCTTGTATGGATATTTGTGAAGGCGTGTCTAATGAACTAAGTAAGAAATGCCCAGCTGGAAAACGCTGGTGAAATAAAAGAAAAAAATGTGTACCTAAATAGGTAATTTAGGAGAGTGTAAAATGCCAATTTCGATAGATGAATATAGAGAACCTAAATGGATTAGATTTAGAGAGAGATATGGAGTTGGCGGGAGTACTAACAAGAAAGATAGATTTTATAAATTTGAGAGTAATCCCAGGGCTTACAGGGGCGGAGTTTTTAAACAACCTGGGTATAATCCTAATCATCAGTCAATTTCTATTGAAAAGGTTAATTTGGAATCTGATGATGTAACCTTAAAACCTAGATAAATTAGGGAGGAATTATGGACAGGAAGGAAGTATATAGGCTTATAGACAATGAAAGAGAATATCAAGATTGTAAATGGAAAGATAGAGGAGATGTCTCTATAGCAACTGAACTTTTGATATTACAGGAACATCTGGATAAAGCTAAAAAAAGTTATATCTCTTTGGGTTTTAATGGGAGATTAGCTTTGGATCAGATTAGGAAGATAGTGGCGATAGGGGTGCGTTGTTTAGAAACGCATGGCAGGAATGAGATGTTAAAAAACGTGAGAAGGTAAAGGAATGATTTATGAAGGTTATTAATTTATTTGGAGCTCCAGGCGCGGGAAAGTCTACTACGGCCGCAGGCTTATTCTTTAAAATGAAGATATGTAAGACTATCGGAAGCGTCGAGTTAGTTACAGAGTTTGCTAAAGATTTAGTCTATGCTGGTAGATTTAAGGAATTAAGTAATAATCAAATATATGTAACAGTTAAGCAATATAGTAGGATGGAGAGATTAAGGAATCAAGTTGATTATATTATAACAGATTCTCCATTGATATTAGGTGCTATCTATAAACCTAATAATTATTTTAAAAGTTATGACCCTTTATTGAATGAATTACACAGTTCTTTTGACAACATCAACATTGTTATTGATAGAGTCAAAGAATATAAGGGTTATGGTAGAATGCAAACTGAGAAAGAGTCTGATGAAATAGCTGTAAGGATCAGGAAACTTTTAAAACGTAATGAAATAGATTATTATGTAGTTGACGGCGATGAGATTGCTCCTGATACTATATTAAATATGTTATTAAAAAGGTAAAGGAGAATTAAATAATGGTTTCTAATGAGGAGAAGGTAGCTACATTTGCGGAAGAGATAAGTTTAATATATGATGAGGGTGTTAGAGAATTTACTAGATTATGTGTAATAGCTGCACCGGATTATTTTTTTACAGATTGTCCGGCTTCGTCTTCTGGTAAATATCATCCGATCAGTGAGTTGGGTCCGGATGGTACAATACTTCATACTAAAAAAGTATTTACTCTGGCGTATGAATTATGCCGAGGATTAGGGTGTGAACAGAATAGAGATTTAATTTTAAGTGCTTGTATAATCCACGATTTACGTAAGCAAGGATTAACTAAGTCAGGGCACACTACAAAAAATCATCCTGATTTAGCAGCACAACTAATTGAGGAAGTTCAAAGAGATACACAGCTTCTTCCTGATGAATGGTATAAAGCTATTAGGAATATGGTAGGGTATCATTATGGTTTATGGAGTTCAGGTAAATGGTTGAAAGATATTTCTGAATACACATTAGAAGAGTTATGTGTTTATGTATCTGATTACATAGCATCTAAGAGATGTATAGAAATAGATTTTAGGAGGCAATAGAATGGGTAGATTATCACCTGGCTCTACTAAAAGACGGTGGGAGCCTGAGGAAGGAGTAAAGAAGCATAATGAAAGGATACACCGCGAAAGTAAATTTGTTGATGAACATAAGAATCTACCCTTTAAATTTTCAAAGCCTCAAAAACCTAAAAGAACATGTTATGTAGAGTGCGTTGAATGTGGTAGTATTTATTGTGTACCAATTAATACAGTTGGGGTTGTGTGTACACAGTGTGATAAATATGTAAGCACAAAGGAGGTGTCGTGATTGTCTGATAAGGAAAAGGATAATGATAAAAAGAAACGTGGAAGACCTATAGGATTTAAATTAAGTGAAGAGAGTAAGAAAGCTATAAGTGAAGCTAAAATAGGTCAGAGACATAGTCAAGAGACTAAAGATAAAATATCCAAATCGTTAATATTATATTTTAAAAAACAACACCCACTATCAGATGAGATAGAAAGAAGATATTGCGAAATGGATGAAGATTTACAGGAATGGGCAGAGTCAGTTAGAAGCGAATTAAATGATATAACTGATGTTATGACTAAAAGATCAATGAGGGTAACTAGACGGATAGAAATGAATTGTGGTAATAATATTGAATATTTTGGACATCATTTAACACCTGAGGTAATACTTTTATTTAAAGAGTTTTGTGAGTTAAATAATTTAGATCCATTGGACGTTCTTGATAAATTAGGAGTATAATTTATGCCGGAAAAAAGTGTAAGGAAAGTAGGAAGGCCTAGAAATTTACCAGCACCAAGAGAGATGTTGAAAGGTATTATTCCTATAGATGATATATTTGAAGAGGACGAAAAGAAAATATATAATACACTAGTAGAAGTGTATCTAAAGGATTTTGATGTCGAAGATTTAACGTCTGGCGACATTGATGATATAATGAGCTTGGCTATGAATAGAGTTTTAGAATTAAGGCTTTTAAAGACAAGTAAAGGAGATCCGGACAAACAAATAGATGCTTCTACTGCTATAGAAAAGCTTAGAAAACAAAATGATAAAATAAAAGATAATTTATCTAGTCGCAGAAAAGACAGAATAAATCCTAATGAATATAAAGGATTTTCTATTGTGGATTTGGCTATTGCGTATGAAAATGAAAGAAAAGATAATTTAATGCAGAAAGCATTAAAAAACAAGAAAGAGGAGAATGAAGTTTTAGAGGAGTATAAAAAATTCCCCGGCAATAGATATGATTTAGACGCTATAGTGGAGGATAATCAGGAGGACTATTAATTTGGCTAAATATTCATCTAAGGCTATGGAAGCCATAATGGATAACGGCAAAGAATTAATTGACTTTTACAGACAGAACCCATGCATCGCAGCGGCAGAATTATGTAATGTTGATTTAGCTCCTATACAAAGAATTGTTTTTGAGGAGATGTGGTTTAAGAATTATGTTATAGCTATTATTTCCAGAGGTGGTGGAAAGACATGGATGCAAGGGTTGCTTGCTGTTTTAAGTTGTTTGTTATATCCTGGATACAGAGTGGGATTAATAGCTCCCTCTTTTAGGCAGTCTAAATATATGTTCGCCGAGGTAGAAAAATTTTATTCTAAGTCTACTATAGTAAGAGAAGCTTGTGAAAAAAGACCTATCAGAGCCACTGATATGTGTTATTTAAAATTCAAAGCATCCGGCGGAAGAGCCGGGTCTTATATAGAAGCTTTACCATTAGGTAGTGACGGGGCCAAAATCAGAGGGTCCCGTTTTTATTTGATATGTGTGGACGAGTTAGCTCAAGTTCCTGACAAAATATTAGATTTAGTTGTTAGACCGTTCGCAGCTGTTTCATTAGAACCTATGGAGAATGTTAGAAGAATAGAGCATAGAAAACGTTTAATAGAAGAAGGATTAGCAAACGAAGAGGATTTTGAGGACGATGAAACTGTAAATAAAATGATAATGACGTCTTCTGGTTATTTTAAATTTAATCATATGTGGAGACGTATGAAAGACCATTGGCGTGTTATGGATGATATGCAAGGAAAATCTAAACACACTGTATTTCAAATCCCTTATTGGTTCTTACCAGAGGGATTTTTAGTTGAGGACACAATCAAAGAAGCCAAACGTGTTATGTCTACTTATGAATTTAAAATGGAATATGAAGCAGCCATGATTTCAGATTCAGAAGGATTTTTCAAAGCCTCGTTGTTGGAAGAATGCACTATTGATAGTGGATTTAGTATAGAGTTAAGGGGAGATCCTTCTTCAAAATATATTGTAGGAATTGATCCTAGTCAAGGTGGTGCTGCTAGCTGCGGTATAGTAATAATAAGAATGGGTCAAATTCACAAAGTGGTTAATGTCATGGAATTGAAAGGACAAACTACACAAGGATTGACGGAGGCGGTATTGGATATATTGGCCAAGTATAATGTGGTTAGAATATTTATGGACAAAGGCGGCGGCGGAAAAGCTATAATGGACCTATTAGATGATGGGTATAATGGACATGAGCCTATTATAGATAGAACTGACAAGGATAAAAAACATAGAGAAGGTCGTCATATATTAGAAATGGTCAACTTTAATCCATCTTGGATATCTGACGCCAACTTTGCAACATTAGCTTTGCTTGAGGAAAAGCGTTTAAGATTTCCTGAAGTACCAACTTCAGCAGATGACAGATTTTCTATTATATACGATAATTATAATACATTAAAGGCTCAGATGTTAAATATTGTGGTAACACAGACACCTAGTGGTCTTTTACATTTTGATACGCCTAAAAAGGGCCAAAACAAGGATTTATATTCAGCTATGATCCTTGCGGCTCACGGCGCGAGAATAGTTGAAAAGGAATTTGAGGAGGATGGAGATCCTATTTTACATAACGATGGTGGTATGGTAAGAATGCATACCGGTAATACTACATGGAATCCCTTAGATTCTATAAAACACAGCGTAGGCCCTCAAGTTATGTCTAACGATAGAGGCATTCATGCTGCTGTTTTAAAAAAGCGAATAAAATAGGAATAATCTAACCTCTTTATTAATAGAGGTAGCTAAAAATGAAATTTGATTTTTCGAAGATTTTTAATTTTAATACTTTTAAGGTCATAGCTACGATTGTAGTTTTGGCATTTCTATATTCTCAGTGGAATAATTTTTTGGATAGAATTGAATCCAAACCACCTCCAGAACCACAGGTTATTATGATAGAAGATAACGCTGCACGTATAGAACTTGGTGAGAGCAGAAAGCAAGTGGCGGAGTTAAGAGAAGAGCTTGAAGCTTTAAATAGTAAAATATTAAAAGTAGTAAAAGAACGTAATGAGAAGATAGATGAAATAGGTAAAATAACTGCTAAATTAGAGCAGTCTGTAAAACTTAATCAAAAGTCCTCTCATGTTTATTTGAAGGGCAAGGTTACAGACCATCATTTTATAAAGATATATAAGACTGCTTCTGATGGTACAAAATTTCCTATAGCCTGGGCTATGTTTCATCCTAACCAACCAGATCCAAATAAATTATGGAAAACTGGAACATACCCCGTTGAATTCCATGCCGAGATCATTGAAACAGAAAATGATTCTGGCACTTATAATCGATATGTGGAGCTTAATGTAGAAAATAATCAGATGAAAGAAACAAAGGGTAATAGGTATCCTTTACAAATAACCGAATTGAAGTGGGCTAAGAATGAAAAGAAAGATAAGAAGTTTTACTTATGGAATCCAAGGTTAGGTCTTGGAGCATTAGCTACTAATGATATTGTGGCTCCAAAGGTTGATTTAAGTCTTTCTTCATATGGTAAGACTAAAAGAGATATGGATTGGAGATTTGTGACAGTAGGAGTAGGCGTGTCCAACCACGATGATGACGATGAAGATTTTGTTTTTGAATTTACACCTGTGCAGTGGAATTTTGGTACAAAGCTTCCACTTGTAGAAAATATTTTTATAGGACCTTCAATTGGATTGGATACTTCCGGTGAGACATCTTACGGTGTATCATTATCGATACCTTTTTAAAGGAGAATAAATTATGGCTGATAGTTATTTAGATGATTACACAAAATATAGAACTACTGCTTCTGGATGGGATAGTAGAGTTTATAGTATAGAAGATAAGATAGGTAGAAAGGATTATATAAAAGTAGAGGCAACAACAACTTCTGGTATTGATGTTGATGATGCTGGTACTATTTTAGTATAAGGAGATTTTTATGGAAAAGGATACTTTAGAGAAAATAACAGCTTCTATAAAGGAAAAATATCCAGGCACCGGTATCCAGAGTATAGAAGTCAATGAAAAAAGTGGTACATCTACTTTTTACATGGCTCCTACAAAAAAGACGTTAGCTTTCTTAGAAAATGGAGGCGCTGTGGTGCCGCATGTTTTTAGAGAGAAAGCGGCTACAATAAGCAGAGACGCTCTTGATAGAACTTTCTTAGATTTGGCGCAGAAAGATCCTTATGAAGAGACACATGAGAATTTAGTTAAGAGGGCAGATAAATATTATTACACCGATCCAATTCTTGGAACAGTAGTAAACTTGCTTACTAATTTATCATGTAAAGGATTTGAAAACGATATTGATGATGAGAATATAAAACAATTTTACGATATTTGGTGTCATGATGTTGGAATGGAGCAAGTAATAGAATGGATTTTTTTAGATTTTTTTAAGATAGGGCATGTTACTACTTATAAAGTTTTAGCTAAATATGAACCTAGAGTTTCATATATTTCACCGGCGCCCGGTAAAAAAATCAAAAAGACGGCTAAAGCTCTTATTACTGGAGAAAGATTTAAAGAGCAGTTAGATAGAGAAATTGAAATAATAATGGCTGCGTTCAGAGAGGAAGCTAGAAAATTAGGGATATCGGAGAAAGATATAAAGAAATATGAACCAGCAGCTAAAAAGAATATATGGTCTAAAGGACATTTACCAGTAGCTTATACAGTACTAAATCCTCAATTGGTAAATGTGACAGGGAATTTGTTATTTGACAAAACTTCTGTCAAATTAACACCGCCCCCAGAATTAACCGCATTATTAGGAAAACCTACTGGTGAATTAACTGAAGAAGAAAAGGCATTAATCAAAGCCTTACCTAGCGATTTGAAACAGGCTGCGGAAAAGGGTGGAGAATATCAGTTAGATTATAGGTTAGTGGGTACTGTGGCTTATTGCAAACAACCTTATGAAAGATATGGAAAACCACGTTCTACTCGTATTTTTGATAGTATAGAATATAAAAAAGCGTTAAAAAATGCAGATATGAGTACCTTGGATGGTATTTCTAATTATATTCTTAAGATTACAATAGGTAATGATGAGTATCCTGTTACGGATCAAACACAGTTAGAAGCTGTAGCACAATTATTTAATACTCCAAGCAAATCATTTGATGTGGTTTGGAATCATACGTTAGAAATAGAAAAGATAGTGTCTCCTGAAATTGAAGCTGTATTAGGTCAGGAGAAATATGCACAAGTAAATGATGATATTACAGGTGGTTTGGCTGTGTCACGTGCTTTGATAGATGGTATTACTAATGTCAACGCGGGTGAAGCCGGGCTGCTTATCAAAGGTATGATGGAGGAAATTAATTACGCAAGACGGCAAGTAACAAGATGGATATACAGGGAATATCAACAAATAGCAGAAGCTATGAATTTTGATCGTTTTCCAAAAGTTAGGTGGGATGAAGGTGTTCTCCAAGATGTGATATTGTACATGAACACTATCTCACAATTAGTGGATCGTCGTATGTTAAGTTATCGCACTGCTCATGAAAAACTTGGTTTTGATTATCCAACTGAATTAATGAATATGAAGGAGGAATTTTCTTTGGTGGAAGATGGTACTTTCGGTATTATTGGATCACCATGGCAACAGGCTAGGGGAATGGGTATTCAGCCCACACAAAAGGCTCCTACCGGAACTCCTTCAAGTGGAAGGCCTAAGAGCCAACCAGCTAAAAAGAAAACCAAGGATACTACTCCAACAGCTACTACTAAAAAGAAAACAGCTAGTGAAGAAGAGAAAACTGTAGCTGATGTTGTAGCAGATTTTAGCGATGAAGAGTTTGCCGATTTTCAACGTGAGTTAACTATGATTAGGTTAAAAAATAAGAAATAATTAACTAACCATAATAATATAAGGAGGTTGATTATGGCAAAACGTAGACGTTATTATAAAGGCGTTGATAGAAGAAAAGCTAAGGGTCAATAATAAGGAGGATTTGGCGTGAAGAATAATAAACCTATTTATTTAAAGGCCGAGATTAAGTTACATGAGGAAACAGACTCAAGGCGTGAAGCGGCGTCTGTAATAGAGCTTCCTAAAGAAGGCGAAAAGCAAATTGATTTACAGTACTTTTCTGCTGTATTCGTATCTTCAGGAGCCAATTTAAATCATGCTTATTTTCTTCCATCGGAATTGGTAAAGGCAGAGGGTACTATTGTTAATAAAGCAATGGACATAGAGCACAACGAGGATGAGATTGTTGGGCATATTTATAGCCGTGCTTTTACAGACAAAAGTGGTAATAAGTTAGAGACGGAAGAACTGTCTTCTATGGAAACAGCTAGTTTAGACGAGCAAGAAATGCATATTGTTATAGCTGGTATTCTATATAAAAACAGATTTCCTAATCTGGCAAAGGAAGTGGCTGATGGTAAATGGTGTGTCAGCATGGAAGCCTACTTTAGAAATTATGATGTGAAAGTTGGAGAAATGATTTTTAGTAGGCCTGAAGCTGAAGCATTAGGGTTGGCGTGTGATGACAGTATATTTGGAAGGATGGCTAAAGTCTTGAAAAAAGGTGCTGAAATCGCTTCCGGTGAAATAGACAGGGTGCTGCGGGATATAACGTTTTCCGGTTGCGGTTTTGTCAAAAAACCGGCTAATCCACCATCTGTTGTATTAGAGACAGCTAGTGATAAAGAAAAAGAGAACAATGACGACGAAGTTATTATAATTGATTACGATAAATTAGACGATCCATCTACAGAAGAAGCTAATAATAATGTAACCTCTAATAATATAGAGGAAGCTCCTTCTAACGAAGAAGCAGAATTACAATATAATGACACAGTTGGTATTTGTGTAAGTTTTAAGAAAGAAGTATATGAGCAGACATTTAAGGATCAGTCAAGTACGTTAATTCATACTAACTGGTGCACTTTATATGATAAACCCTGTACTTCTTTTTCGCGTGATGTCACAGATCCTGACTGTTTGAGGAATCAAGTTCAAGAAAAAGCCACTAGCTGTGTAAAGGAATATATGGACAGAAAAACTAGTGATGATAGAAGAAAAGAATTATTACAGAGGTTGAAAAATTTGATTTAAAAGCTGATTGACGCGAGTCAGTAAAAACAATGATCGTGAAAAGGAGGATTTAAACTATGACACAATTAGGTCAAGCTCAAGTAGGGCACACTCCGGGAGGTCCGGCAGGTGGTGCACTTAGAAGTACCCCAAAACTTACCAGAATTAATGGTGATGACAACTTAAAAGTTATTTGGAGAAATATGGGTAATAACCACGCGTATCCATTTTTTTGGGGCGATAGTTTTACCGTAGCTTCTGGTGTTACAGAAATTACGTTAGCTAGTGGTGTTAAATTTCATGGTTTTGATTTAGCTACATATGGAAATGTTACAGCTACACCGTGTTGGAATGCTGGAGCGTTTTATATTACTAAAGACACCGCAGCCAACACTATTAAATTTACCTGTGCTAATGCTGGAGCCAACGATGGATCATCTAAAGTAGATGTGAAGTTTGCTCTTGGTATAGATCCGGAGATTGAAGGTATTTATTGTAGTACATGGAGTGCGAATAATATTAGGGCAGATCTGCCTTAAGAAAATCTAAATATTAAAGTTCCATAATACTTTGTATAATATGTGTATTTTTGTTTTAGGAAAAGGACTTAAAAATAAATCCAAAAAATTCCAGAAAGGAATTATCAGGTTGGTAACCAACACATAATGGAGCGAAAATATATAGGAGGTATTATTAGATGGAAGATAAATTGAGGAAAGATGTTGAGGCTGTAGTGGCTAAAATATTTTCTGAAAA
>Ga0180431_10003174_pt1 | contig 21340 bp, 17 predicted proteins | sample SS_ome_11_FD_132459 | JGI IMG/M metagenome (GOLD analysis project Ga0180431, IMG submission 132459) | Hypersaline lake sediment archaeal communities from the Salton Sea, California, USA - SS_1_MS_1 metaG | ecosystem: Environmental > Aquatic > Non-marine Saline and Alkaline > Hypersaline >...
CAGTATTCCATCTGCACCTGCATGTTCTCGGTGGGCGGCGGATGAACTAGCCGAAAGGATAGCCAAATCTCGCCGGCCTTCTAACTACCGTGTGATGATATTCTACTGCGATGGCAACTAAAGATGAGCTTATGCCTGCAATAATCGTGACAACGTCGCGGAGGCCGACTGCCGCTCTCAAGCGCCAGGCATCAGAGTGGGCCGAACGCCTTTCCACCTCGGTAGTGCCACGCACCGAAAGCATCCGCCGGCTCTGCGAGACGCACGGAGCCGACGGGGTGCTAGTAGTTTCTCAGCAACGCATTACCTATTTCGAGCCGGCAACAGGAATCGAGTACTTCTTCCATCCGGGCATGGCGAAGGTGCGCATCCACAATATCGAGGCGGGCCACGGTGACCCGATGGTGCGGGCAATGGAACTGCAGGCGGCAGATGAGCTGCTCGACTGCACGGTCGGACGGGCCAGTGACGCCATCGTCGCCACATACGTCATCGGTGCGCAGGGGCGCGTACTCGGCCTCGAAAGAGTGCCGGTCATCGCCCAGTTGACGATCCACGGTCTCGCCACCTGCGAGTACTCGGGCGCCCGGTTCACGGAGCTGCTGCGCCGTGTGGAAGTGCTCCAAGCCGATCATCGCGAATACCTCCCCACGTGCGCTGACGACAGTTTCGACGTCGTCTATTTCGACCCGATCTTCCACGCGCCGGTCAAGCAGTCAGAAGCGATGAAGCCGCTGCGGGCGCTGGCGGACAAGGCCACGATCACCGCCGATGTTCTCGCTCAAGCGCTACGTGTATCCCGCCGCTGCGTGGTCATCAAGCAGCGCTACGGGACGCCGCTGTGGGCGCAGCTCGGCATCACCGACATCCGCTCCGCAACCGGCAGCCGCATCGAGTACGGCGTCATCCGGCCGGGCTGAGCTGCGTATCCCTCTCCCCTCCCCAAAAAGCTACCAAGACGCCTCCTGCCAGGCCCGACAGGCAAGCGGGGCTGTCTTTGTGCCTCTTGGCGGATGCGCTACGCGGCAGGCGGTAACAGCCAGCGACCCGGGGGATGTGCGTGGCGGAGGGATGCAGAGGGCGGGCCGTCACTTCTGCCCGGCCGCGCGGTTGTGGAGCTCTACGGCTTTATGGTATAACTCGACTAGGCGGTCAGTGGCAGGCACGATGTCGTAGCGCTGGACCCAGGCCTTCGCGCGTCGGCTGATGTCGGCACGCAGCCGGGGGTCTCCTAAGAGTTTGTCTACGGCCGCCGCCATGCCCTGTGGGCCTTCTCCCAACTCAACGAGGATGCCGTTTTGCATGTGTTCGATCATGTCCTGTGAGCCGGGGGCCTTAACCGCAACGATCGCAGTCCCAACCGCCATCGCCTCAGTGTAGGCCAGCGGCTGCGTCTCGCTGAGTGATGCGGTAAGGAATATGTCAATAGCGGCCTGGTAATCGGGTATCTCGCTGTGAGGGGTTTCGCCGGCAAAATGGGTCCTATCGCTGATACCCAACTCGTCGGCAAGCTGCCTGAGTTCCGTCTCGGCAGAGCCTGAGCCAACCATCAATATCCGGCAACGCGGATGAGCTTTAAGAATCAGCCGGGCCGCATGCAAAACGAAGGAGAGGTTTTTCTCGGCCGATAGACGGCCGATGAAGCCGATGACAATGTCGTCATCCTCCGCACCGATACCCCGGCGGATTGCCCGACCATCGGCGTTTGCATACAGCGACAGGTCAGTCGGATTGGGAAGGAGCTCGATGAGCGTCTTCACGCCCGCAGAGCAGAGCTTGGAGCGCATGCTCGCGACGGGTGTGGTGACCAGGTGGCATTTGTTTGAGTACTTCACCACGCGGTTGCTGAGGTAGTCCTCGACCATTGTCCCGGGGAGGCGCACCAGATCGGAGTAGATCTGGTACTCGGTGTGAACGGTGGTGACAAGGGGGAGATTGGCCCACTGTGCGTACCACTGTCCCCATACGCCGACCCAGAGAGGATGGTGGGTGTGGACGATGTCGAAGCTGGTGCCATGGAGAGTGCGCATTATCGGCAGGGAAAAGGGCATGGCCAGGTGGTAATCTATCTGCGTGGGGGCTTCGACGGCCGGGAAGCGCAGGATGTTGGCGCGACTGTCGAGGTCAGGGTCGCCCGGGTTGGGGGCAAAGACATACACCTCGTGGCCGTCATCGGTGAGGCTTTCTCGGTATGCTTCGATGACGTTGGCGACCCCGTTGAGGGTAGGCAGATATGTGTTGGTGAAAACGGCGACACGCACTTGGTTCTCCTCAGCCCTGTCCGGTATCTGCCGACAGGTACCTGATGCGTCGCTCGAGGACGGGAATGAAGCGCTCGTTGACAAGCCACTCGGCGATGAGGAAGTCCTCGGTGGCAGAGCCGGCGCGATAGAGCGGAACAAGTTGGCCGGCGAGGTCGTCGAGTTGCTGCGCATAGTCTTCGGCCGACAGCGCCCGCGCTTTGTGGAAAGTGTCATAGATCGTGTCGGAGTCGAGCCCGATATCGGGGTCAGCAAGCGCCTCCGCATTGGAGCGGCCCTCACCGGCGAAGGCCTCCGCGGAAAGCTCGCGTATCCACACCAGCATCTCTTCTGCAGACTGCCGCGCCTGGTCGTCACCTGTCACGATGAGCACCTGAGCTTCTGAGAGCAAGTTGCGCGCCTGGGCCGCGAATGGCACCGGGGCGGCGGCAATCTCGTCATCTATCTGGGCGATCTCAGCTTCGATTGCCGCAATCTGGTCGAGCAGCTCAGCGGAGATTTGCTGGTCGTGAAGCATACAGGCGAGCTGTTTTTCGAGCAGAGGGATGAGGCTGTTGAGGGCGCGGTCGCGCTTGAGCTTGGGCTCGGCAGCAGCCTGCTGAGCTTTGCGCGCAAGCGCCAGGAGTTGTTCGGCTTGTTGACTCGTTAGCGACAACCGGTTGATGGTATCGAGGAGGCTGAGTTCGGTACGTATTTGACTGATGAGTTCTGCGGGCTCCGGGCGGCGGTCCGGGTTCTGAGCCTGGCAAGAGCCGACGAGCAGAATGGGCAGGAGAATTGTAGCCACGATGCCAGCCGCCACCACCGGGGCGCGCGACATATTGATCCCAGCCTTCTTTTCACCGTTCATGTTTGCACCGGCTCTCCGAGTCAGCGTTGCTGGTCGAGCGCGCTATTTCTTAAACGTGTCCACCGCTTTGGCAAGGAATTCGGCGTTGTTCTTGGTCTTGCGGATACCCGAGATGAGCAGCTCGGCCGCGTCTTCCGGCTCCAAGGCGTGCAAGGCCCGACGCAACTGCCAGATGCTCTGCATCTCTTCATCACTGAAGAGCAGCTCCTGATGTCGGGTGTTGGAGCGGGTGATGTCAATGGCGGGGAAGATGCCCTTATCGGCGAGGTCGCGGGATAGTACGAGGTCCATGTTCCCGGTGGCTTTGAACTCCTCATAGATCATGTCATCCATACGACTCCCGGTGTCCACGAGGATAGTCGCGATGATGGTGAGGCTGCCGCCGTCCTCGATATTTCGTGCAGCACCGAAGAGGCGTTTGGGTCGGTATAGGGCAGTGGGATCGAGACCTCCCGAGAGTGTGCGCCCGGAGGGGTCCACAGTAAGGTTGGAGGCGCGCGCAAGACGGGTGATGCTGTCGAGCAGCACGATGACGTGCTTGCCGTGCTCGACGAGACGCTTACCGCGTTCGAGGACGATGTCGGCAACACGCAGGTGATTGCGAGGCTCTTCGTCAAAGGTGGAGGCGACCACTTCTCCGTCAACCGACCGGGCGATGTCGGTAACTTCTTCAGGGCGCTCGTCAATCAGCAAGACCATCAAATGGATGTCTTCATAGTTGGTTGTAAGGGAGTTGGCGATCTGCTTGATCACGGTGGTCTTACCGGCTTTGGGAGCCGAGATGACAAGACCGCGCTGGCCACGGCCCAGGGGCGTAACGATGTCGAGGAAGCGTCCGGTGAGATTGTCGGGGTGCTCGGTTTCCAGGTAGAGCCGCTGGTCGGGATAGACGGGAGTGAGGTCCTCAAACTTGGGCCTGTTGCGCGAGGCCTCCGGAGGCATGCTGTTGATGGACTGGACGCGCAGCAGGGACCAGTAGCGCTCGGAATCTTTTGGCGGGCGCACCGGGCCACTGACCAGGTCGCCGGTACGCAGGCTGAAACGCTTGATCTGGGTGTCGGCAACGTACACGTCGCAGGCCGGATCAGGGTCGTAGGCCGCGCCCCGCAAGTAGCCGCGATCGCCGTTCACGATCTCAAGCAGGCCGCTGCGGTACTCGTGCCCGTTGGCCTCGCTCTGCTTGACCAGGATGTTCATGCACAGGTCTCTCTTGTTCATCGAGCTGACACCAGCCAACTCCAGCTCCGTCGCGATGCCGCGCAGCTCGTCCACTGTTTTCGTTTCCAGTTCGCTTAGTTCTAACATCGTACACCTCTAGTGAGTTGGGCTATTCAATGATTCGGATTGATACGTATGCGGCGGCGGGGCGGGCATGTATGTGTGGCGGCGGAAGTCCTCGCCTGCGGAAGTCCTCGCCTGCGAAAGTCCTCGCGGGCTTATGCCGCACATGCATCACGGTTGATAGGCTTCTTCCTTCAGTACTGCGACATACGGCAGGTTGCGGTACTTCTCAGCGAAGTCCAGACCATAGCCGACGACGAACTTGTCAGGTATCTGGAAGCCGAGATAATCGGGGCTTATCTGCGTGCGGCGTCGCGAAGGCTTGTCAAGCAAGCAGCAAACCTGCAGGGATGCCGGCTTGCGATGCTCAAGCATCTTGCAGATGTGGGCCAGAGTGAAGCCCGTGTCTATGATGTCCTCGACGATGAGTACATGCCGGCCGGCGATGTCATGGCTGCAATCCTTGGTCACGCGCACCTTACCGCTGCTCACCGTCGCATCTTCATAGCTGGAAACGGCAATGAAATCCACGGTGAGGTCGAAATCAAGTCGGCGCATAAGCTCGGCCATGAAGACGAATGAGCCGGTCAGGATACCGATGAGTACCGGGTTCTTACTCGCGTAATCGGCACGGATCTCTTCGGCCAATTCGCTGATCTTGACAGCCAACTGCTGCTCGCTGATGAGAATCTCGTCTATGTCTTCAGGCCAAGTCATCTGCGCCTGCTTCCATGAATGGGCCTCATCAGCCCATATCCCTGTGCGCGTTCGCCAGGTGTCGCCGTGTGCAACTATGTTGAGTGACCGTGCCGAGAACACCGCTGACGGCGTGACTCAGAAGAAGTTGCCAGGGAACTTCGCCGGTGACGGGCGCCAGTCAGAACCTGCGTTCGTCAGCCTATGCCGCGAGTACCTCAACTGAAAGCGGAGAGCCGTTTGCACTGTATGCTCGGGAAGTTCAATGGAAGCCACACACTGCGCGCACACGATACCGGCTTCCAGAGACTGTCGGGGATTTACGGAAATACTGTCTCAGTATATCAAGAGCTGTGTGAGTTTGTCAACGCCAAATCCGAAAAATGTGCCCTCTGGGGAAAACCTCGGGGCGTGTCACCATATCCCCGTCGGCCATTGCGGATCAGAAACTGGTCTGATAGATAAGTGTGGCCACCGGGCCGGCCGGAGCCCCGCTGCCGACAGCCGGTGCAAGCGAGAGCCCGACTGACGACCTTTGACCATCTGCCCAGATATTGGTTTTCCCTCGGCCCGCTACTCGTCCCAGGTAGGTGCCGAGAGCTGCGCCAACGATGATCTGATCCCAGTAGTGCTGCTTGAGGTCATAGCGCGACCATGACATCAGTGCAGCAGTCCCGAAGGCAGGCCATTTCCAGTCCGGGTCTCTCTCGCTGACGGCTGCGGCGACGGCGAATGTTAGAGCCGCATGGCCACTGGGCATGCCGCGCCTGTTGGCTTCGTGAGGCGTCGGCCGACGGGAGTTGATGGTCGCTTTCGCAAGCTGAGTGGCGGCTGCGCTCAGTGCCAGGGCATCCACGACGCGGCGGCCGGTCTCGACCTTCTCACCATCGCCACTGAGCAGGTAGTAGGCCGGTACGCCGAGCCACAATGGATATGCCGCGTCGGATACGGATCGCGCGAAGTCGCTGCCGGGCTCATCACCGTCACATGCCCCGACTGCTGCAAGTGCCATGCCGCCAAGCAGACACACGATTGCTATGACAGGAACTCTGGGCATCGGTTCGCCTCCCTCTCCCCTGCTACGTTGGGAGTCGGTACTGGTAGTGCAGCTAGTCACCACGGACATCGGTATGGAGAGCCTCGTCTTTGGCGAGTGCCTCGGCGATCTTAGCTCTTGCCTCGTCAATGAGCACCTGAACCATCTCGGTCGTATAGACGCGCTGCTCGAAGCTGCGGACTTCAAGTGACTTCATAAAGCCCTCGAAATCCTCGAAGTACGAGCCGTAGATGTGGAAGCTGTCCACACAATGATTGTACTGGCCCGGGGTGATGGTGCGGCCAAGCCGCTCGGAGAGTCTCTCGGCCACAATGCGCTGGAGATCGGTGAATGCGTACATGTTCATGAAGGCGGCTTTGAAGGCATCGTTGCTGCGCATGTGAGCCGACAGCAACAGGCGGTCGCCAAAGACGCGGAACCAGAGGCGCTGGAGACATGCGGGGTCATCTATGCCGGCATCCTCCCAGGCTTTCCAGATGGCGACCTGGGCGCGGCGCGTATGGGGCGCTTCGGCCAGCGCGGCGACAATGTAGTCAATCTGGTTGATCGGGCGGTCAAGGCCGGGAACCACATAGGAGACCATCCGCTCGTGATAGGTGTACTGCCATTTGCCGGCGGCGGGGTCTATCCAGTGGTCGTGGATGCCGTCAACGACCTCCTGGCGATAGACCTCGAGGTCGTAGATGCCACCGGGCATGGCGCGATGAATGCGTGGCTCAGCAAAGGCATCGCGAACCGCCAGCGCCAGCGACACGTCACGGCTCTTGGGGTCGCCTTCCCTGTCGTACTGAGTGGGGATGCGCGTGCCTTGCTCCCAGCAGGCGACAACGGCGCGCTCCCAGCCTTCGGCGATATTATCGGCTTCGATCTTTACCAAGGGCAGGTCGAATCGGTCGGACATCGTGATGCTCCTGTTCTGTGAACTGCGCTAATGGCAGCGAGGCTAGCAACTGCGCAAAGGGAAATTACTGCCAGAGAGTGGCTATATTCGCCGTCGAACTTGGGGAGACCTTCAGCGTGCGAAGAATCTGGCGGGGCGAACTGGACAGTAGGTGGCAAGTCGGCTATAAATAGTGAGGCATGGCCTGTTGCAGCCTCACCTCCGGCCCTTCTCCCGCGCTGGGCACAGCGCAATGGAGAGGGGAGGAAGGTAAACGGCGGTACGGCAAAGGCATTGATAAACGGCATTGACAGGCGAGGACGCCTGTCCTCCAAATGACATGAGGCAACGGCGGCACGCCAAATGACATGAGGCGACGGCGGTGCGGCAAACGGCATGGGGCAACGGCGGTGCGGCAAACAACATGAGGCGACGGCGGCAGCTAGAAGCCTGGAAATGCGTGCGCGGGAGTTGCTGATACCGATAATGGCAGGCAAGAACCGGAGCAGGTTGGGCGGGTTATTGTGGCTGCTGGTCGCCGGTGCAGGGACTGTGTTCGTGCTGCAGGCCGCGGACCTGTGGGCGCTGCAGACGCTGTCTCCCGCCGAGCAAGGCGCAGTCTATCTGCCGGGAGCCGAGGCGGCACCCGAAGTCCCGGCGACCATGTCCACCGCGGCCCCGGTCTCGGGCACGTACCTACCTGTGGTCGAGACGAAGCCTGATGAGCCGCCGTCAGCCAACGGCTCGATACGGGTCCCCAACTTCGCTATCGTCGGCGATGGCGGAGAGTTGGGACAACTCGCGCGGGCTGTGGTCGCACGCTACATGCCGGTAGTCTTCGGGACGAATCGGGATGATGTCACGTTAGTGAACCTGCCGGAGATAGTGCGCCGGCTCGACGGGGAATTGCGCTGGCAGCCCGGCTCTGCGCAGGCTGTGCTGATAACCGATGAAGCCGTGGTGCGTCTGATCCCGGGCTCGGACCACGCCGAGGTCAACCTGAGCCCGGTCACGCTCTCCGGAATGGCGACGGAAGAAAATGGGAAGCTGCTGATGTCCTGTCGGGCGTTGGCGGAGTTGCTGGGGACTGAGCCGCAGTGGTCTGAGGAGCGCCACATCCTGAGCATACAACCCCAGGATAAGAAGCTGAACATCATGGCGCTGGAGGATATTTTCCTGCTTGAGGTGAGCCGGTCGCAGCGGCGCATGCAGGTGCACGTGCTGGGTGAGCCGGTGAAATGGTATCCGATGTGCATAGGCCGTGGCAACAACACTCCGGTGGGCCATTTCCATATCCAGAGCCGCTGCGTGTGGCCGCCCTGGCGCACCTATGAAGGCGAGTACATCCCCAGTGGCAGCCCGCGGAACCCCCTCGGTGCGCGTTTCCTGGGTACGACTGCAAGGGGCCATGAACGAGGCTGGACAATCGGTATGCACGGAACCAACCAGCCGTCCTCAATCGGCCGCCGCATCTCCGGCGGCTGCCTGAGGATGCACAACCGTGACGCCATCGAGATATACAACAATATCCCCATCGGCACGCGGGTGTGGATACATGAGGAAGGGATCTACAATCCGAGTGCAAAGCACTAGCAGCTGCGGGAAGGGGAAACGCAAGCGATGATAGTCGGCGTCGGCGTGGACATGTGTGCGATAAGTCATATCGAGGGTGTCATCGAGCGAAACGGTCAGCGCTTTCTCGACCGCTGCTTCACCCGGCGCGAGCAGGCGGAATGTGGCAGCGGGCCGACGATGAGCAAGCGCTATGCAGTGCATTTTGCGGCGAAAGAGGCATTGATGAAGGCGGTCGGCCTGGGCTGGGCGGGGGGCATGAGGTTCATTGATGTGTCCGTAGAGCATGATGAGCGCGGGAAGCCGTCGCTGCATCTGGCGGGGTTTGCCGCTGAATATGCGGAGAAGCTCGGCGTGACGGGAATCCATCTGTCCCTGTCGCATGAGGCGGACATGGCAGTGGCGGTTGTGGTGCTGGACGGCGAGTAGGGCGGCGTGACTCCGGCGAAAGCCCGGCCTGGGAGATGCTTCGCAAACTTCGCACTACGCCTTACATAGGGTAACGACGTGAGTTCGTGGTAGTGCGCGCATTGGATAAACATGAAAATCCTTGACCGCTATATATGCCGGCAATTGTTCGTGCCCTTTCTCATCGGGGTCATCACCTTCGCGGTAATCATGCTCGGTGATGCGGCGCGGCAGTTGGGGACGCTCGTGCTGGGTCTGCGCGCGCCCTTACCGCTCATCGCCAAGTACCTTCTCTATTACGCGCCCCATGCCATCGTCTGGGCAATGCCGGTCGGGACGGTCGTGGCGGTGGCGATGGCGCTGACGAGCCTCAAGTCTCACGGTGAGATCGAGGCAATGCGTGCGAGTGGCGCCAGCATAGTGCGTGTCTGCACCCCGATACTGGTGCTGGGTTTCATCATCAGCTTCGTGGCCTTGGGCATCAATGAGTACGTGGTGCCTGCGGCAAGCAAACGCGCCTCGGCTGCCTTCACCGAGATGACCCGCACGCAGCCGATCGTCAGAGAGCAGTATGATGTGTATTTCAAGGACGATGAGGGGCGGCTCTTCTACGTCGGCCACATGGATGCAGAGAGCAACCAGTTGCAAAATGTCGTGATCTGGTCCGAGGACACCGAGGGGAACGTTGCCGACATCACCGCGGCCACTTGGGCGGAGCTTGATCACAATGTGTGGATACTGCGCGAGGGCAACACCGTCAGGCTGACCGGCGGCGGCGGGTCCATCGAGAGGGTGGAGAAGTTCGGGAAGAAAGCGATCAAGCTGACCAAGGCGCTGCAGGACTACTACACCGTGCGGCAACGCGATATGGAGATGAGCGGGGCCCAGCTAGGCGACCTCATCCGCACGGTCGGGCCCGCCGGCACCAATACACACAAGCTGCAGGTCAAATGGCATTTCAAGTACTCGATTCCGCTGGCATGCTTCGTGTTCGCGCTGATCGCAGCCCCAGTCTCCCTGCGGTTTGCTCACCACGGGACGTTCGTCGGTGTGGTGGTAGCGATCCTGGTCGTGTTCCTATACAACGGGGTACGGTCGTGGACGCTGGCTTTCGGTCTGGCGGGGAGTCTGCACCCGATGCTAGCAGGTTGGACTCAGAATGTGCTCTTCGCACTCATCGGGCTTATCATGTTGCTGCGCAGCAAGTGAGCCCTGGGGCATACACGTCCGAGGCAAGTTGCGGGCAGCATCACTCAGAAATCGCTTTTCGACTGCTTCATACTGTCTGCGACCTTGCGCAGCTCCTCGGCGGAAGCGTCTCCGGTAACCACGACACCGATGTCACCAACGCGGAAGCGGGTGACCTTACCTCGTAGCCGGCTGCGCATGATGTCGCGGGACCATTCGCCCTGATGCTGTTGCCGGTCGGGACGAGCCACGCCGGGCGGCGGTTTGTCGCCACTCCCTGCACCGGCACCCGGACCCGCCTCACGCTGCGGCCCGCGCTCCTTCAGAGCTTGACGTTGCTCTTCGCTGAGCTTCTCCCGGCGTTGCTTGCGGGCTTCCTGCTGCTCCTTGCTGAGCCGGCCAGCAGATGGCGCTGAGCCGCCCGGCCGACGCTCAGACTGCTGTCGGCGCTCCTTGAGAGCCTGACGCTGCTCTTCGGTGAGCTGCTCCTGGCGCTCCTTGCGGGCTTCCTGCTGCTGCTCGTCTCGCTTATCCCGCTGTTCGTCGGGGTCGGGTTTAGCTTGTCTCTGCTGCCATTGCCGCTTGATCGCTTCGCGACGTTGTGGCGGTATCTGAGCCCACTTCTGGCTGCGGATCGCCTCTCGTTCCTCTTCGCTAAGATTCTGCCAGAACTCCTGCCTCGCCTGCTTCTGCTGCGGCGTCACCTGGTCGGGCTGAGCGCCGTGCGGCAGCTTTTTCTGCATGATGTGGAGCAGCCGAACATCGTCGGAATAGCGTAGCTCGATGGAGTCGCCGCTCGGTCGCTTGTGGACATACTCGCCCTGTGCGACGAAGCCTGGAGGAACGTAGCCGGGGCGTATCGGGGCGCGACCGAGCACCTTAGCGGCGGTGGCGTCGTCGGTCTTCTCGGCGCGCTGCCAGACCCGCTCGGGCAGTTTCGTTGCCGGGATCTGCTGCAGTTTGGGTGCCGGAGCGGAAAAGTCAATGGCTGTGTATCTGGTGCTGGCGACCAGCTCACCGGCGTGATTATAAGTATCGGAGGCGAGCGGGAACCTGTTATCCGCATCCGCCCACATCTCGATGCGTGCCTTGCACTCGGGCCGGGGCCTGATGGTTATCTTGTCGGTGCGACGCCCCGCGATAGTCGGGCCTTTGGTCAACTCGACAACCGCATGTTTGCCGAATGGCTGCATCGGATCGAGGGGGCTGTGCGGGAGCCGGCGGACTGCTTTGCCGTCAGGAGCCATCTGCCATACGTCGCCCTCCTGCTCGATAATCTTGACGCCCTTAGCCTTGCCCTCAGTGAAGGTGAGGTCCATGCGGTCATCTCCGCGATGGACAGTGGCATGGCCGGAGACGTACTGGCCGCCGACACGAACGTTGGTATCGAGTTCCCCCTTGAGGCTGACCTGATGTTTTGCCTGCCTGACGGCGCGGAGAAGCTCGCGCGCATCTTCGCTCGCGAGTTGCCGGTCGCGGCACCCGCAAACGGTCACGGCAATCAGCAAACCGAGAAGCAGTACCGCCAACCCACGCCTCACTGGATCACTTCTTTCTGTAAATCAAACTCGGTGGTCGCAGGGATAGTATCATCGGAATAGTCTGCCGGCTCGATGAAAACCATGGCAAGGGCGAGTGATGCCTCATCGGCTAGCGGCTGATCCCAGGCCGCCGCGAGCTGTGTCTCGGCGTAGGTAGTGCTGTCTGCGTCTGCCAATACGGGCAGTTCGAGCGTCGGGGCAACAGTCCCGGGGGCCTGGATCAAGGGAAGCGCGAAGATGACGGCGATGAGTATGGCCGCGGCTGCTGCCAGAGCGAGGCCCGGTCGCCAGTAGTGCTGCCAGACGGGCCGGCGAGCCTTTCGCGGCTGTAGGCGGGCGCGGATTCGGGGCCAGAGGTCCCGCGGCGGCTCAGTCATCTGCATCGGTTGGAGAAGTTCGGCGACACGCTCCAGCGCGCCAAGCTCTCTGCGACAGGTCTCGCACTCGCGGAGGTGGTCTTCAACCTGCGCGGCGAGATCGCCGTCGAGAGCACCAACTGTATAGTCGGCCAGGAGCTTCTCAATGTCGTTGCACTTCAATCTAATCATTCCTCCACGTAAGGCGCCAGCTTGATTCTGAGCGCTTCCCGTCCGCGGGCCAGCCGGGAAAGAACGGTACCTACTGGAATATCGAGTTCTCGTCCTATCTCGGCGACCGGCTTGCCCTCCAAATGGTGCATCACGACTACCAGTCTCTGGTCATCGCTGAGGCGCTGGATGGCGTCTCGCATCTGGGCCTGTTGCTCTGTCATCTCAAGTATCTCGGCCGGGCCGGGGGCATCGTCAGCCCACTGCTTCTCGAGGTCGTCCTCCTCATCTCTTTCCAGAGGTTCTGTCGGCTTCCTCGCCCTCACCCAGTCGCGGGTTATATTGAGCCCTATTGTTCGCAGCCAACTCCCAAACGCCCGTGGATCTTGCAGTCGGGGCAGCGAGTTCCATGCCCGGATGAATGTTTCCTGGGTCAAATCGGCGGCGATGTCATCATTGCCCACCATGTGCCGGATGGTGCTGTGGATCACCCGCGAGTATGCTGAATACAGCTTGCCAAACGCCCGCTGATCACCAGCCTGCGCCTCCCCGACCAACCGTCGCACTGCTGCTGCCTCAGTATCCAAGTATTCCTAACCCACACTGATAATGACGAATTACGATGCCGTACAATTCCCTGTTTCATGCCGAAATTCCTTCGGCGCAGGCTTGTCTGGGCCAAGCTTACGTCCGCAACTTGCCGCCTAAACTCCATGTGGCGAGTGCGGAGACGACAGGGCACCCGCCTCGGGCGAGAGGCGGGCGCCGAGCTACGCGCGGACGCAGACGCGATGCGCGACAAAGTAGAAAGCGGCTATTTCTCCTGCACCTCGCCAGTCATCGGCACGAAGATGACCGGCAGTACGGACTGCTTGACGATTTCGCCTTTCACCTTCTTGAGTAATAGCAACTCCTGGCGGCCCCGCTCCTCGCCGACCGGAATGACCATGCGGCCGCCTTCCTTGAGCTGCTCGATGAGCGGCTCGGGAATGCGCTCCGGTGCACAAGTCACGATGATACCGTCGAATGGTGCCTCAGACGGCCACCCGCGATAGCCGTCACCGGCGCGTACGGAGACATTTTCATAGCCGAGCCGACGCAGCCGCTCGCGCGCCTCATTGGCAAGCGGCTCCACAATCTCGATGGAGTACACGTGCTTGACCAGCTCGCCAAGTACGGCGGCCTGGTAGCCGGAGCCGGTGCCAACCTCAAAGACCGTATGCTCGGTCTTAGGCTCGAGTAGCTGGGTCATGAGGGCGACGATCGAGGGAGCCGAAATCGTCTGCTCATGGCCGATCGGTAGCGGGTAGTCTTCGTAGGCAAGGTGGCGGGACCGCTCGGGTACGAAGAGGTGGCGTGGTGTCTTGCGCATGGCAGCGATGACGCGCTCGTCGCTAAGCTCCCAGCGCGCGACGAGGGTATCCACCATGGCCTCGCGCTTGGCCTCATAGCCGGTCTGCGCAGTATCCTTGTCTTCGGCACACGAGAGCGAGCAGAGCCCCAGACTAATCAGCGCAAGAACGATGACTGAGTTGATACGGCTGCGCTTTGGCATGATCAGAGAACCCTCCTTGCCATTACTATACCCCGGGTGGGCAGTTGACAACCATCTGAGTCATCCGAGAATTCAGACCCCTGAGGCGCAGGCTTGTTGCGACTAATGCGCGTTGTCGGCGAACCGGTAGGGGTCGGGATATATTTGTGGTGCGAACGTTGCATAAGATTGTTTCAGTATGATATGATTAAGTGCGGAAATCAAGCCGCTTACAGGCGAACCTGTAGCGACCTGTCGTGCTGGTCACAGCACGAGCATGTGTGTTGCTACAGGGATTGAGCACCGATACACTACGGAGCCTGAACAGGGAAGTGGGCTGGTAGAGATGAAGGGCGCGAGAATTCTTGTTGTAGAAGATAGCCCTGATACAAGACAACTCATCGTGCTGCGTCTGGAGCAAGATGGGTATGAAGTGGAGGCGTTCTCGCAGGGAACCCCCGCTCTGGAAGCATTCAATGAGCGTGCCTTCGACCTGGTGATCCTCGATATCATGCTGCCCGATACGGATGGCATATCCGTGTGTCGTGAGATGCGGCGGAAGTCGAACCTGCCGATCATCATGGTCACGGGGCGAAGCGAGAAGCTGGATCGCGTCGTCGGGCTTGAGGTAGGTGCAGATGATTATGTGGTCAAGCCGTTCATGTCCGACGAACTGCTTGCGAGGGTGCGCGCCCACCTGCGCCGTGTCACTGACTATGCGTCCACCACCGCGACGGGCCGACACGTGCAGGCCGGACCTCTGCAAATGGACATGCACACTCAGCAGGTCATTAAAGGTGACACGAAGATAAGTCTTACGCCGACGGAGTTCCGCTTGCTGCTGGCGCTGGTTGAGGCGGAGGGCGCCGTGTTGTCCGGCGAGCAGATATTCGAGAAGGTGTGGAGCCGTGAGGGGGACAATCCGAGTCTCATCGAGACGCATGTATATAATCTACGACGCAAGATAGAGGACAACGCTTCAGCGCCGCGCTACGTGCTCACAATCCGCGACGCGGGCTACCGCTTCAATGCTGATGCCGGCTAAGGATACGTCGGCGTGAGCAATGGCCGGAAAGAAGATAGCGGGCTTCGGCGGAGGAAGAACTGCGGCCCCGACTGGAAATGAGCAGTCGGGGCCGCATTGTGTTTGCGGTCAGTTGAGCAGTCGGTCAACGATGTCGAACAGCCAGAGCCCCTCGCGCACATAGTCCCAAATGCCCTTGCCTTTCTTGGGCACTGGCGGGAAGTAGATGATATCGCCAGCCTGCACATCCTCGTGTTCCGGGAGTATCCCCCACCTGAGCTTCGACAGATCAATGTACACCGTCTCGGTTTCTCCGTTGGGCAGCGCCCTCACCAGGAAGCCGACTGAATGTCCGAAGCCGGCCCCGAGTTGCGCTTCGGTGAGGTAGTCGAAAAGTGACTTGTCGGGATCGTATGGATAGATCCCGGGCTTGCCGAAGGCGCCGATGAGATAGACCTTAGCAGCGTCCTTGACCACGACAACATCGCCGGGCAGCAGCAGCATATCCTGGGAAATGTCGCCTTCTTGCTCGATCTTTTTGAGGTTGCGGACGAAGTGCTCGTCACCGCGATAGACCTGGACGGCGCGCAGGTCGGCCTCGATCTGAGGCTTGGCGTTTAGCACAAGCTTCAGCAATGTGGGATTCTTTATTTCGGCGATACTCATCACACCGTTAATGCCCAGCGGGCCGAGCAGCACGATTTCCTCGGGAGCCTTTTCGGGAACGATCAGAGTATCGCCGGCGCGCAGTTGGAGGTTGTTGCTCATGTCACCATGCAGCCAGAGGCTTTCGAGATCCACCTCGGTGTACTTGCCGTCCCGGTAGATCTTGGCGTGGGCGGCATCTGAGGAGGCGTTGAAGCCGCCGGCCCGGATCAGCGCCTCGACGAGCGGCACCGGCTCTCGTGAATAGAAGGCAGTGGGAGCACCGACCATTCCCACGATGGCGATTCTGTCCGCCTTCTGAACGAGCACAACATCGCCACCACGCAATTCGTGGTTCTGCGAGATGTCCCCGTCGTCCAGCAGTGCGCGCAGGTCAATCCTGATAGGCTGACCAAGGCCCTTGCGCAACAGCAGTGCGGAGGTGACGTCCGCCTCGTCGCTGAAACCCTTGCCCACTTTAGTGATCGCCTCGAGTACCGTCAGGCGCTCGTCCTGAGGCACTGTGAGCATACCCGGCTGGGCAACTGCGCCGAGTACGGATATAGCGTCATCAAGGCGCGGAACATAGATGACATCATCGTACCTCACCAGCACTGGTGGCCCCAGTGGATGGTCACTCCGGAGCCCGCGGAGGTCTACTTCCCGCGTCTGTTGGCCGGCTCGGGCGAAACGAACTCTGCTGAGGTCAGCCCGGTCATCCGGGCCACTCGACACCACCACGTCCCTCAAGGTGGCACCGGCCGGCACCGAGATTGCGCCCCGCTTAGCCACGTAGCCGCTGACAAAAACCTTGCGACTGGACTTGTCCTCGGCCAGACCTACCGTCACGTAGGGCTGCTGGAGAAGGTCGCCCAGCTTCTCGATAAGCATCTCGCGCACTTGCCCAAGCGTCTTGTCGGCGACCTCGAGCGTGCCCACCATGGGCAGCGTGATATTGCCGGTGGACCCGACATTGTACACGCTAGTAAGATCATCCTCGCCATAGACATAGATACTCAGCGCATCCCCGAGCTGTATCTCGTATTCGGGACCGAAGCCGTCTGCAACTGCGTGAGGGCAGCAAACAAGCATGATGAGGGCGAGTAGAGCCACGCAGACGGGCGCGCTGCTCAAGTTGACTAGTCGTCGGGACGTGTGGTGCACGTTGTGGCCTCCTGGGCTTCCTGCTCGACTGCGTCGGGGTGGAAACCGGACCCACGCACTTGCTGCCGGTGCCTATGCGGCCGCATGTCGCCGCCGGCGCTACTTGAGGCGACGGGCTCGCTAATTGCATCTACCCAAGCTGCGTACACTGCTCGAGTGACTTCTATTGTAGGCACGAGGTGGAGAGGGTGTCAAGCTGTAGATGACCTCGGAGCCTGATCGCGGAGTGCATCTACAAGATATCGGCGGTTTCTGTTATAATAGGCGACGGTGATCAGAGTGCGTAAAAGCCCAATTCGCAGTTATGCCAGGTTTCTCCGATTTCTCAATGCGCTGGTGCTGATATTCTGTTTTATCGGCACCGGCCTGATGGCCGGTGGTCTCCTGGGTATCCGCGCTCTGCTGCCCGACGCCGAGGATCTGGAGGCCTACCGCCCGCGCCTGACGACCACCATATACTCCACCGAGATCGCACCAGACGCGAAGGTAAGTCACACGCTGCTGGGGAGAGTGGCCAAGGAAGACCGCCAGCCCGTTGAGCTTCAGGACATCCCTCTGCATCTGCAGCAGGCCACGATAGCCATCGAGGACCGCCCTTTCTATCAGCACCGGGGCGTGGACCCGAAGGGAATTCTGCGCGCTGCTTTAGTCAATCTCCGCCGAGGCGGGATATATCAGGGCGGTAGCACCATCACCCAGCAGCTGGTCCGCAACATGTGGCTCTCACGCAGGAGGACCATTGACCGCAAGATCAAAGAGATGATCCTGGCTCTTGAGATGGAGCGCCGCTATTCCAAGGACGAAATCCTCGAGATGTACCTCAACCAGGTGTATTTCGGGCATGGTGCCTGGGGTGCGCAGGTGGCATCCCAACTGTATTTTGACAAGGATGTCCGGAAGCTGTCTCTGGCGGAGGCAGCACTTCTCGCCGGCCTGCCCCGTGCTCCGATCTCCACGAGTCCCTACCGCCATCCTCAGCAGGCGAAGACGCGCCGGAGACATGTGCTTCACGCGATGGTCGAGTTGGAGATGATCACCACGCAGCAGGCCACGGAAGCGGACCGGCATCAGATACAAGCCAACTTGGCCCCACTGAAGGAGAGGGGAACCAAGGCCTTCAGGGCGCCATACTTCACCCATCTCGTTGTGCGTCAACTACGGGAGCAATACGGTGTGGACGTCCTCTATGAGGGTGGGCTGCGCGTCTATACGACGCTTGACATGCGTCTGCAGCAGGCGGCCGAGGAAGAGTTGACCAAGCAGGTGGAGTCGCTACGCAAGCGCGGGCAAGTCAAGGGCGGCCTTGTGGGACAGGGAGCGCTGGCCTGCGTCGAGGTAGCCACGGGCGATGTACTGGCGATGGCCGGAGGCGTGGGGCCGTATGATGACGTGCAGTTCAATCGTGCCTACCCGGGGCCTCCCCAGTATGGCCGCCAGCCGGGCTCATCATTCAAGCCCTATGTCTGGGCAGCTGCGCTAGAAAAAGGCTACGGGCCGAACTCCCGCTTCAGCGGTTCGGCAATCAGCGTCCGCATAGGGCCGGGCAAGTACTGGCAACCCAAGAATTACTCCCCCCGGCAGGGCGGCAGCTACACCCTGCGTGCGGCGCTCGCTGCCTCGGTCAACCTCGTCTCGGTGCGGATCGTGCAGAAGCTGGGCGCCAAGACGGTGCAGAAGGCGGCCGTCGAGATGCTTGGCTTGCCCGAACACAGACTCCGCGCGGTCCCGGCCATCGCGCTGGGTACGTCGGAGTTGGCCCCGCTGGAGCAGGCGATCGGCTACTGCACGTTCGCCAACGGGGGCTTCCAGACCTCACCTCGCTTTGTGCGGGAAATCCACAACGCCCGGGGTGACCCAATACTGAAGCTCAAGCCACAGCGGAAGCGGGTGATTAAGCAGGCGACGGCGATAAGCATGGTCTCGATGATGCGCACCGTTGTCACGTCCGGTACCGGTCGTCGTGCCGCCGTCAGCGGGCATAACGACATCTGCGGCAAAACGGGGACAACGCAGGACGGCCGTGACGCCTGGTGGGTTGGCTATAGCCCGGACCTGAGCTGTGCGGTATGGCTCGGAAATGACGACTACAAGCCGATGCGTGGCTCAACTGGCGGTGGGTTCTGCGGTCCGGTTTTCGCCAAGTTTATGGCCCGGGCGCTGGAGTTGCGTGGCTGCAAGGGCAAGTACCCCGAAGGCAAAGGCGCCATCGCGACACAGCGCGGTGACACGGAGAAGGAAGAAGAGGAAAAAGACGACGAGAAGACGACGACTATTACGGTGTGCAGTGAGAGCGGCGGACTGGCCACTCCGTACTGCCCCAATACCTACGAACGAACACTAGCTGCGGGCGAGAAGCCTCCAGGCTCATGCCGGCTGCACGGGCCGGCATCCTCACGGCGCTCAACTTCGCCTCCTGAAACCCCGGCGGGACCGTCGCCGGGCGAGGGCCGCGGTACTACCAAGCTGACGATATGCGCGGGGTCCGGACAACTGGCAGGGCCCTACTGCCCACAGACAGTGGAGCGGACATTCCCGGCCGGTCAAGGCCCCAGCGGCGTATGCACTATGCATGGTCCACCCTCAACACCGGCCTCCTCTCCGGACAAGCCCCCGCCTGCTCCCGACCAGAAGTCGGACACGGGCCCGGCAAAGCCGCCAACTGGTGCTGATACAGCCCTCACTCGACCCGTGCCCGACGCCGGCGGGACCACGACCGACAAGCCGCCGAAGCCGACGCCCACGGACTGACCGCCACGAGCACTCAATCCAAACGCATCGCCGATTGCAGGCGGGCGCCACGACCAGTTTGCGCCTCTCATGGACAAATCAACAACGAATCTGAGAATAATATGGCTGGGCGTGCTCTTCGGCCTGGTTCTGTTCAGCTTTGTGGTGCGGCTGTGGGCACTGCAGGTGGCCAACTGGGGTGACTATACGGAGCGTGGCCAGAAGCAGCGCAACACAGTGGTCTACGGTCCTGCGCTGCGCGGGTTGATCTTCGACCGCAACGGCACGATCCTGGCAGACAATCAATACATCTGGAACGTGCAGGTGACGCCGAAGTACCTCCCGCAGCGGAAAGATGAGCTGGAAAGGGAAACCGCCATATTGGCGGGTATCCTTGGTAACACGTCTGCCTCCGAATTGCGCGAGCACTTTGAAAAAATGGGGACAGATCGGCTGCAAGCCGAGACCTTGCCTGGAGGCAAGGATGTCCCATTCGCGGCAGTGGTGGCTATTGAAGAGCGCAAAGCAGAACTGCCGGGAGTAACCATCGCCGAGAGCGCGCGCCGACACTATTCGCACGGGTCTGTGGCGGCCCATGTGCTGGGTTATGTACGCGGCATAACTGAAGAGCAGTTTGGGCGGTACCACCACCTCCGCTACCCGGATGAGCTCTTTGCCGGGGCTGGGGATGCGACGCGGCGTGAAGGCTCCAAAGGAATGCCAATATATGGCAGAGAGTCGGTGGTCGGGCAAACGGGTATTGAGCGGCTGTGTGAGCTAGATACGAGTACGGCGCCCCCGGTGCCGGTACTCCAGGGACGGCGCAGTCGGACAGTGCATGAGGTTGACCGGCTCAACAACCCGGTGCGTGTCATCGAGGAAAGGCCGGCGGCAGTCGGGGCGAGCGTCTATCTAACCATTGACACACGGGTGCAGATGACTGCCGAGAACTCCCTCAAGCACCAGATCCATACGACGACTGGCAAGACCGGTGCGGCGATATGTCTGGACCTGCAAACCGGCGGCATCCTGGCAATGGCCAGCTATCCGAGCTTCGATCCCAACGGATGGGTGCGCGGCTGGTCACCCGAGGAATTCAAGGCCCTAAATGAGGACCCACGCAAGCCGCTGTTTGACAAGGCCATCGGCGGCCAATATGCACCGGCTTCCACATTTAAGATGGTTTCGGCGACCGCCGCTCTCGAGACTACGCCGGTGAAGCTCGATACCACCTATGTCTGCACCGGGATAATCCACGAGGGCACGCAGCATCACCCGTTCAAGTGCTGGGATATACACGGACGGGTGGATTTCAACAAAGCCATTGCCGAATCGTGCGATGTGTATTTCTATGAACTCGTGCGCAAGCAGGGACTGAGCAGCAACGCGATCGGTTACCATGCCCGCTTATTCGGCTTTGGTGATGACCCCGGTCTCGGTCTCACTGGAAGCGCCTCCGGTCTGGTCCCTGACGCGCAGTACAAGCTCGACAAGAAGGATGACCGTTGGCGGACCGGCGACACCCTCAACATGGTCATCGGCCAGGGATATCTGGTCGCGACGCCGCTGCAGGTTGCGGTAGCCACGGCCGTAGTTGCCACAGACGGTGACGTTATCGAGCCAAGCCTGGTGCGCAAAATCGCCTGGCCGAGCCACATGAACCGCGAGCCGACCCTGTATGGGCGCAAGCTCCGACGCCATCTCGAACTCAAGCCCAAAACGTTGGAGCGGGTTCGACACGCCATGCGGCTCACCGTAGCGCAGCGCAAAGGGACGGCCCACCTGCTCGCCGATCTGCCATTCAAGTGCGCGGGCAAGACCGGGTCCGCCGAGCACGACAAGCGGCTCAAGCCACATGCCTGGTTCACCGCCTTTGCCCCATACGATAATCCACGTTTCGTAGTTACGGTGCTGATATCGGAGGGCGGGTACGGGAGCTCGACCGCCGGGCCGGTAGAGAAGAGTATCCTCGCCGCAGCAATGAA
>Ga0180431_10003175_pt1 | contig 21319 bp, 50 predicted proteins | sample SS_ome_11_FD_132459 | JGI IMG/M metagenome (GOLD analysis project Ga0180431, IMG submission 132459) | Hypersaline lake sediment archaeal communities from the Salton Sea, California, USA - SS_1_MS_1 metaG | ecosystem: Environmental > Aquatic > Non-marine Saline and Alkaline > Hypersaline >...
CTACTGTTGTAGGGATGATTCCGATGTTCCTCGGACTTGCAGCTCTGGTTATTACAACCGCAATTTTGGCAGCGTAGTTAGCACAAAGAGCTTGTGCTAATGAAGGAAGGGGTTCGGCCCCTTTAACTAACCTTAACCTTTATATATTTTGTTGTCAATTTATGATTGGTGAAAGATTATGTCAAAAAAGAAAAAGAAAACTAAATATGTCGAAGGAATGTCAGCAAAAGGAGTCCAGATGAAAGGCGCAAGCATCAAAACGATAAAGCCCAAGCCAATCAAACCCAAAGGCCTAATGCGCTGATTGGAATGGAATCAAAACAATTCGTAAGATGGGCCATTAGCTATTTGTCAGGTAGTGGCTATGATTACAAATCGGTAGATATTAAATCTTATTATGATGAGACTCTGTCTTTGGAAGAAAACAAACAACTAATTAAACGGATTTATCCCTCAAAGCCAGGACAGGAAACCCAGATGGACGAAAGCCAAGCTGAAGGAGTACAGGCATATCAGGCTGCAGCAGAAGGGCGCAAAGAAGCAAAAAGAGAATTTGCCGAGAAAGAAATTGCAAAATCAACACAAGTAAAAAGAGACTACACTCCAGATTCAGAAGAAGTGAGTGAAGACATCAATGCTTTCGAAGAAGCAGAAGAAAAGAAATCCTCTGGGTTTTTGGATAAGGTAAAGGGAGCATATGATGAGTATAAAACCGGGAGAGAAGAAAAAAAAGAGATCAAAGAGAAGGAAAGAAAATTCAAATCCGAACAGCGCATCAAAGAACTAGATGCAGAAGCAGAAAAACTAAGTCTGGAAAAAGAAGTTAGGGACAAGGAGTATCTAACAACTAAAGAAAAGATTATCGGACTAAAAGAGAAAGTGACCGGGGGTCCAGCAGCCAGAGCATTCAAAGAAGAAACAGGAATAGGTATGGGGCAGAAACAAGATGTGAATCTATTCGGAACTACCCCACTCAGGCAAAGAGAATCCCAGAGAAGAAATGAAAGAACATTCATAGACCAACGCAATCTGTTGGCAAGTGCAGAACCACAGAAAGGAAGAAGTCAAGCTGGAGACCGATATGGGTTAGATGTATTCAACAGACAACCTGGACAAAGAAGAGACTCTCCAATATTAAAGAATGCTGATGTCCTAGCTGCACGGAAAGAAAAGAAAAAACAGAAGTATGGTTATCGCACAGTAATAGAAAAGGGAGTGGCAAGAAGGGAGCGCGTTCCAGTAAAGAACGAAGAAGAAGAGGTGCAGCAGAATCCACTAGCCAAATTTGATGTTGGAACAAAAAGGCAAGAACCTCAAACGATGCGAAGGCCAAAGGAACCAGCGCGCCAAGAACCAAATAGATTCACTCTTTCAAATATCTTAGGAACCAGGAAGCCAACCGAATCTAAACCTCGCAAAGAAATAGATTTTTTTGGAAAGGCATCTCCCGGTAAAAAAGGAAAAAGCAGAGCACTTAAAGAAATAGATTTCTTTGGAAAGAAAAAAGTTAACTTTGTTGGTAAAGTAAAAACCAAAAAGAAAAAAACAAAGAGGAAGAAAGGGAGGAAGAAGTAATGCTTCTTGAATTAGTCGCAGGATACGTATGTATCATAGTAATTCTATTGGCCTTTGCAGAGTATAAAAACAAATTCGTTTTAGGAATATTTGCATCGACACTTCTATTTATATTAGGCGGATGGATGCTAACTGATGGAATCCAAATGCAAACTGGCCAGGTAATTAATATTACTGAAACAGCAAACGAAACAACCCTGGGCGCATCTGAACTTACAGGAACAAGAGACAATGTGACCGGGGACTATTCAGAAGACGCCAACTTTTCACAGACAGGATCTAAATTTTCCAGCTCTGCAGAAACAGTATCCTACACATATGAGGACCTCCCAGACAATCCTATTATAAGCGTCACCTCCACATCAAGTCTCCTATGCTTCTTCTTCGGACTATACTTCCTATTCCATTATGCAATCAATGCGTTAAACAAAAAAGGACAGTAGCAAAAGCAAACGCAGCAGCAAAGAAAGGTATTCCAGGAACGCGCTCCTTATTCCTTATTGAAACAGCAAAGGCAATAGCCAGGGCCACATACAATGCAGGATAGAAAAAGCCTAGGGAACGCATCGTCACTTCAATTGCAGGAAACACCAGGACATCAGCCCAGGAAAGAAAAGGCTTTCCCAAAAGGTTCACTGCAATACTATTAACAAAATAAAGAATCGCAAACAGGCCAAAGTAGAAATACCCAAACTCCCAATTCCCTACCCAAGCCACAACACACACGAGAAGAAGCCCAGAAACAAGAAGGTCTGGAACTTTCTTATCTCTATAATCAAAAATGGCCAGAACGCCAAGAAGGACCGAAAAACAAAACAACCACAATATCATTAGATTAGTTAGAGTAGTTAGATTAATAAACCTTCTCTTCTTTATATCCGTATGAGCAGAAGCTTCAATAGGTTCATGGAGAAAATTTCCAAATCAAAAGGAAAATCTGATAATCCCTATGGACACGCGGACGGACTATTGGACAATCCAAATGCAGAAGTAAAAGAACATGCTCATGTATTCGATAGATCGGCTCTTCTTGCAACAATTAAAACTGATGAAATGATTAGAACTTATCAAAAGGAAGCAACACTACTAATCGAACTATACGATATGTCCCTGACAGAACCAGAATTAAGGAGTTTATTCTTAACACGAAGAACCGCATTCTATGCCGAATTAGGATTGACCAGAACAAAGAATGGGGAAGAAAGAAAACACCAGGCAGAATTGGGCGGCTACAACTCAGGCCAACAGCTACCAGGATATGGAAGCCAGGAAGAGTATGATGAGGAATCTATGGGTGAACAACTCAGAGAAATAATACGCGGTTTGAAGAGAGGATAAAATGGATGCAATACTAATGATGATTTTGATGTTGTTTTTCCCTGCAGGGTTCCTATTGGGAAAATGGACCGATATGGTGTTCAGGGTAAAGATGTATCGGAAAATGAAGAAGCAGGAACACTTTATTATGAATGTTGTTAACAAAGACAAGAAAACAATCTGGAAGAAAATTGTAAGTGAAAAGAACGGATTCATTGACTTAGGAAATAAGATGTGGTTGTTTGATAAAAAAAGCATCTGGAGAGCAACCTATGATGGGAAGCAAGTTAAAATAGAAAATGGAAAAAAGAAGATATTAAAAAAGGAAGTTGGCCACAAACCAGAATCAGAATACATAATCCTTCCAGAGCATATTAGATGGGAAGAAGGAGTTCCAAACATTTATGTGGATGAAGATTCGATTACTCCAATAAGTTTTTATAAGGGAGAAAAATATCCTTCTCTGACTCCAGTGAATCTCTCGAACTTAGTAAAAGGATTCATCGAGATCGACAAAGAAAAAGATAAAAACTCAAAGACAAAGGATATGCCTATACTAAGCATATTGATCCTACTAGGAATCCTAGCAATATTGGGGTTAGTATTCCTTATCTACACCAACACAGAACCTGGAGCAGTTGCAGCAGTAGCAGGAAGCGCAATCTCCACTCAGGCAATTTCCCAAGAAGCATCCAATGGGGAACCACTGGTAGTGGACCACAGGAGAGAGACAAATGAGTAGGGACTACCAAGAAGAAGAAATTCCAAATGCATATGCTAACCTATTACTCACAATGTGGGCGGATATTATTGAGATCAGAGAGGAGTTCCGGCAGTGCTTTCTCAATGATGATCCCGATACGTCCGTAGCCCACGAGTATGCTTCAAAGTTAACTTCTTTGTGGGGAGAACTAAGGCCCAAAGTAGAGGGAAGAAAAGATTTTGCTGCCCTTGAAAAAGAATTTTTAAGATTCGAACCACATTACTTCAATCCATCATTATTGATAGAAGGGAAAAGTACGAAGGACGACAAAAACCAAAACAAGCATTTGATTTTTTCACTAGATAAAGTAATTCGAGAAGTGCTTGAAAAACTAAAAATCACAAGTTGATAACATGAAAACAGTAAATGTCTCAGAACCAACCAAAGAAAAATTCAGGAAGGCCCACAGAAAGTATGAGGCCGGAGTGGGTGAAAGAGTATCTGAAGACAAAATGATGTTAGTATTATTAGAGGTGTATGAACATGAAAACAGAAGTTATTGAATTGGACGACTTCTTAAATGAAGTTAGGGACGCAGATCCAGACAAGGTATATTATTTTGTATCTCACGTGCCTTCAAAAACGAACACAGAAGGTGTTATGGGATTTAAATCGATAATGCATCTGTCTACAGTATATGAAGAGAGTAAATTCAACTCCGCCCCACTCTCTTCAATACGAGCAAACATTGTATTAGTGGAAGGAACCATGTCAAACAAGAAGGAAGCGGACGAGCTGGATAAAGAAACTGAAAAAGAAAAGGAAGGCGTGATCAAACAAATCAAGCAGTACATGTCTTCTAGAGGAATCCAGGTAATACACGGAGCGCGCTCAATATGAGTAAAAAGATCCAGAGAAAGAACCTAAAGATGATCTTTCCTAAAGACCTTTCAACTGAACAAGAAGAGATGCTGATTCAAGCATTTCAGAATGTGGTGTTGGAACAAACAAGAAAGGCCATTCGGAACATAATAAAGAAAGCAGACCCGAACATGACAAAGCATTTTATCTCAGTGGATGTATTTAGGTCAAAATTGGAAACCATTGCACTCAGGCTGGACACTTACATGAACCTGGACAAAGAAAACGACCACACCTACATCTTCTGGTATAATGAGGATGCAATGGCGATGTATAGTATGGAAGTATTCGGGAAAACTATGCGAACTGGGAAACTAGTTCCGATAAGAGCAATTAAAGCTCACTTCAGCAAAAAGGTATTCCCACATATGGGATTCAAAACTGGAGTAAAGATGGAGTCATATCATGCCGAAGTATAGCTGCGTGAACATCAACAAACTTCTCACAGAGAAAGATGTCAAAGCCCTCTATTCCAAATGCAAGAATAATTATGAGAGAACCTTTCTGGCATTAGTATGGATCTTCGGGGCCAGGCCTTCAGAAGTATTGGAAGTTTCAAAGGAGGACGTGAACCTCATTGAAGAAGAAACTATTCTTACTGTCAGATTCGCTACAAAAAAGCTAAAGGACAAAACCAGCTTTGTTCTTAAAGAAAGGACCCTGGGAGTGGAGAGACAAACCGAGATCTCAAAAATGGACCCACTTGTGGAAATGATAGTATCCCAAAAACTCAACACAATGGATTCTAGGAGATTGATCCCGCGCTCCAGAAGATGGGCCGTAGGTTTTTTGCACAGAGTAGGAATGGAAGCATTAGGAGAAAAAGTATGTCCCTATAATTTTAGGCACTCTGCACTAACCAGAGAATCAGCAAAAGGAAGGACCATAGATCAGCTAAAACATATGAAAGGAGCAGAAGACTGGAGAAGCGTCAATCCCTACCTCCACGCCAAACCATTTCTGTTGCGAAGAAGCTAACCTATTAGGCGCAAAGAGATCAAAAGATCAGAAAGCGTTTTTTCAAAAGAGAAGAGTGGACATATTCTTTATTTTTCATACGCTTAACAGCACACGGGCTGCAGAGAACCGGGTCCTTACATTCTCCACATATTTTCATAGCAGTCCCGCATTCCGCACAGGGCTTTTCGATTATTTCGCTCATTTTTTCTTATCAGCCTGCACAGATTTAAATAGTTCCTTTTTCTTTGAGTGAGCATACCATGCAGCAATCCCAAGAATCAACACAGAGCTAGCCAGGATAGTCCAAGGGTCTATTTGGAAGGAGTCTCCTACCCAGAACATGAATCCTAGGAATACCAACTTTTTAAGTACATACAAAGCCAGGAGGATGGCCATATTCTTCTTAGTGAGATATTTTTCAACCCAGTTATTCATCTGAATACTCTCTCCAACAATCCTCTGCCAACCAATCTTTTCTCTGGAGCACGAAGGGGAGGGATTGTTCCTTCCTTGAGCTGTTCTATTTCATACTGCTGGGGGCACACGCGAACATAAACACATATCCATAGTTGGCCTCTCTTCCTGAACAGCTCTCCTTCTACAAAAGGAGAATTGGACCCCCCACCGCTTGGATTAACAGTAAGTGTCCCAGGACGCATTTTAATTCCACAAACCTTCTTCACAAGCTCTTTATTAGTATTACTCATAAATCTCATAAATTCTCCTCCGCTCTGCATTGAGAATCATTTCCCCGACTTCCTGCGCGCACGCCGGAACGACTGCGTTTCCGAGGCATCCAAGTCTGTCCAGGTGATTGGGAACCCCATCAACCACTCTACGAAGAAAGGATTCGGATAACTGCTCTTTCCACTCCGAGTGTACATGTTCCATTTGCTCTTGTCTAAAAATAATCGGTGTTTGAGGTGATGTCTGTGTGTAGCCACTTTCGCACTTGTCCCCTTCGCATCCGTTCCTGTGGGGGTAGGCCACAATGAACATTCTTTCTCTTTTGTGGGGTGCACCAACACTTGCTGCGGAAATAATATTCCATTCCGCATCATACCCGCACGAGGCAAGATCCGCAAGGACGATGTCGAGGCCTCTCCTAGCAAGCATTGGCACATTTTCAATGAGTGCGTATTTCGGTCGTAGTATGCGAATGGCCTCCGCATACTCCTTCCTACCTTTGCCTTTCCCTGCAAGCGAGATGTCCTGGCAGGGGAATCCTCCAGTAAGTATGTCTGGTTTTTCAACTTCATTCCAATTCACCTTAGTAATGTCTCCAAGATTTAGTAATCCTGGAAAGTTCTTTTTTATAACTGCACAAGCAAACTCTTCCTTTTCACAACACCAAATAGTATGGAATGCGAAGGCCAAACCAAATCTACTTTTTCCAGCTCCACGCAGCCCAAGCTCAATTCCCATGATTCCGGAAAATAAAGATCCAACAGATAAGGAGACCTCTTCCACTAATCATCACCGGGGAAGATAGTGATGTTTTTGTGTCCAGTAAAATCATAGGGACAGTATGGCGCATTCAACAAATCGCGACTTGCCAGCATCTGTAAAAAGCAATTTTTAGAGATCATGCTCTCCCCTCCTTCCCACATTTAAGGCTCTTTGAGAGTGTGCCCAGCTTAATCTCTTCACACTCTTCGCCTAATGCCCAACGTAGGGCAATATGGAAGCCGATATTAAGTCCTCTGCCTTCTGGGAGAGTTCTCTTTCCTTTTTCCCAATCATCCTTCATTTTTTTAATTTCCTTCTCGGTTCTCATCTCCTCACCTCCCCAGCCAAAGCTGCTCCAATAAACATAAGGCACACCAACAAGAATGCACCCATGAGAAGCCAAGCATCATTAGGCAAATCCAGATTCCATAAAAACCCAGGTATGCTACTAACACTGTTCCAAATATCTGCCAAGGAACTCATCTCCTCCCCTCCTTCAATACCTTCTCCGCCTTCTTTCTCTGCTTCTCTGTGGAATTTGGCTTAAGTAGAATTAACTCTGCTTCTTGTGCCCTGAGCTTCCTCTGTATCCCTATCTGCCTTTTGCTTATCTCGGTGAGCACATTTAGAATATCGTGGACTCTGACCTCCATTTTATTTACTTTCTTTAGGGTGCTCAGGCATTGCTTGTCTAACCACATTTTGAGGGGCATGAGTGCGTGTTCTTCTTCGCTCATAATTTTGCCTCCAATTTATTCCACATATTGTTCAAATACCTCAACATATCCTCCATTGAAATATCAATGTCTAGTTTGGATTTACACTCCTTTGGTTTTGGAGAAGTGTTCCTGATAACGCCAAAATCCTCACACTTACAAAAAGGACATGGTTTAGAAAACTCCTTGCCCTCTCTTTTGAAATAAACAACACCGCAATTAGTACAGCAAACAACTTGTCCAAATATCATTAGTCCTCACGCTCCTTACCTTCTAACTTTCTTATTCTCCTAAAATGGAAGAGAAACACTCCCAGAAAAGAAATCCCTATTATTAACCCAACTATTGCTCCAACACCCACAACTAATTCTATAATACTCATCCCTTTCCCCCCTTCACTCCCTCTCGGAGTTCCTTTATTCTTCCTTCTAAGTAGTATCTTAGTTCCGCAATTCGCTTTTCTTTTCTACTATCCTTCCAAAATATCTGACCTACTTGGCAATACCACTCATCTATTAGAGGTAAAAGTGTCCAATCAATACAATGTTCTCGTAGCTTCTTCTCGGAGGCGAGTTGGTTTTCCCTCTCATCAACCAGTTCCATATTTGCTATTACCGCTTTCTTACATCCTGATAACTTCTTCTTCAGCGAGGCTATTTCTGCTTCTAATGTGTCTACTTTCTTATATTCTGCTTCTAACCACCGTTCCATATCTTTTTTATCTTGTTTCAATCTTAGAATTTCCTGTTCCCATTCAACACAACTTATTGGTTCTTCTACTTTCTTACGCTCTGCTTCCTGACATGCTAACCATCCACACCGTATTAAATGTAATAAATCACCCCGAAACAATCCACACAAAGAACAATCTGTAAATTCTCTTGTGTATTTGTAAGCACGGGCTTGTAGTATCGCCTCAATCTGCTCCATACTCGGCTTATTATCGCTGGTTTTACTAACAGATTTCTTATTATCGTTTTCTGGGTTTTTCTTTAATTGTGGCTCCTTTTCCATCTAAATCACCTTCATTTTAGCAAGAGATTTAAGTGCTTCTTGCTTTCCTTTACAGTCCTTCATTTCATTAATTTGTTTCCAAGTATAGGTTAATGGGTTGTATCCACAAATAGAAGGAACAACGTAGATTATTTGGCTTTTTTCAAAAGCTGGAAGCTTAGCATATACCTTCTCAAATCTTTCCTTTAATTCTTCATAACTCGGCTCTCCTTTCCCTCCTAAATACCGAAATGCCTTTTTATTGTCCTCTAACTGTTTGGGTATTTGTTTTGAGGTTTCCTCGGCTATCCTTTTTGCTTTTTTCCCTGTTGGGTTTTGTGTTGCGTTCATTGATACACCTTTCTTTTTCGTCTTCTCTCTGAGATTTTTCCAATTCCAAATATCTTTTCCTTCGGAACACTTATTCATCTTCAATCTCCCTCCAGCACCCATTCTAAGGCTTCTTTGATTCCCTGCTCGTAGGGGGTTTTAGGCTCAAATAGAACAACCTCTATTTCATTTCCCATTCTAACAACAAACGCTTCTTTTGTAAGAGCCTTCTTCCATGCTTTAGCCATCCCCAAGCCCACGAGCCAACCCTTCTGTATCTCAGAATCAACAGTAAAGATGGGAATGTCCTTCTTCTCAGTTTCTTCTATGTCTATTCCCTGTATTTTCACTTCAATTTTCTTTAGGCTCTTCATTAGTCCTCACCTCCGGCTGTTAACAATAAATATGTCCCAAACACGAACATTCCAAAGGAAGAAGGAAAGGGACTAATACACCATAAATTAAGGAAACTCATTATGATAAGTGCTATTCCTAGAAGTAATAATTTTAATTTTAATATAGAAATTTCCATTAGTCCCCCTCCTTCTTTGACGTATTAAAGTACAACACACCATCCACGATCCGTTTAGAAACTATTCTATCCATAACAATGCCCCACCAAAAACCGATGATATATGGTAGAATGTCTCCTTCGAACACTTCCTTTAACACGAGTATTCCCCCAACCATACATAGGGCGAGTATAAGGATGCATATCGCAGAGAGAACGGGAGGATTCATTTTAACACCAACGCCAATAACAACAGCCCCCATACGAAGAGGGGTAACTCTATTGTTTGAAACTCTTCAATCGCTTCACCGACCGTATATTCTTGCACCTCTCCAGAAGTGGGAGAGCTCCCTTCATCACAGTATTCCACATATCTATATTCTGTTGTAGATTCCGGTACTAGGAATGCCATTGCGAATATTAACCCTACAATAAACATTCCAGCTCCAAAAAGTACAAAGAGTCTTCTGGAAACACTATCTTTAGTATCCAACCACTTCTCAAAGTTATTCATAGATACGCCCCATTACATTTTCATCTTCATTATAGATTCAACATCAGGAAGGAAACAAGGAAACGTTTTCTTAAACTGTTTTTCCTGCCTGGGCCTTATTTTAAACATCCCAATACAATTCACTTCCTTACATTTTTCAGGGGCCTCAAACTTCCCCTTCATAGTAGAGCTATCTCTAAATGCACAGTTCAATCTCATTATTTCACACTCCACACATAGGCCAGCCTTTTACTCACAGAACACTTTCGTTTTCCAACCTCTTCCAGGTATCCCTTTGCAACCAACTCGTTCCTACGCGGTCTGAGGCGGTTAGCATCACCATAATGCAGTTTCCTGGCCATTTCTAAGTCTGTTGCAGCACCATGCTCCACAAAGGCTTTCAAGACCTCCATTTGCCTAGCACCGAGCTTCCCCTCTTTCCTAAGTTCCATATATGCTTTAATTGAAGTTTGCCTAACCATCAACACGCCTCTTGTTCTTTCTGGGCCTATTCCAATATGGATTATTGCACTTTGCACAATGCATAGGAGTTACATATTCCTTTCCCTGTTTCTTTGGAACCCAAGAGTACCCACACCTCTCGCAAGTACACTGAATTACTTTCTGTTTGATTTCTTTTTCCATGTTTTTCCCTCTGGTTTTATCTTAATTACAAACTCCTGGAATAGGAGACTATTATAATACTCAAGTTTGTCTGCTCCCCAGGAACTTTTAACCGAACGAATCGTAGTAAAGAGCCGGGTCTCTGCAGCAGTTATGCCAAACGAAGCAAAGACCAACAGTATCACGTCTCCTTTTGGAAGAGGATAATATGCAAGCTTTCCATTCTTAGTATAATATGAGGTGTCATACTCAACCAATCCTTCGGAAAGATCCTTTACGTTACATTTCTGCACCGCAATAAGCTGTGCCCGGTCCCCATCACAGAACACATCCGGGCCAAACATGAAGAGGGGCTCACACCCAAGCTTGACATAGGGATGCTCAAATCTAATCGTTTTTGCTTCCATAATATTAGATTAGAACCAAAGGATTTAAAAAGCTTGTTGAAACTAAAAAGAAAGACTTAAATAGTTTTTGAGAAATAAGGATATTCTATGATCAAAAAAACTGCCGAACAGAAGAGAATGCAACCGGGAGGGCGCAATTGCTTGCAATATACGCCCTGGCAAGAGTTTCTCATTTCCAAACTTTTGAACAACAAATCCCGCAAATTCACATGCAAAGAATTAATGCGGGAATATCGTCTTAAAACTAATAAAAAAACAAGCAGGCAGACATTGCAAAAACAACTAAAATCACTGCCCGAATTTATCAAAACTGTGCGCAAAGAACAGCTTTGGTGTTTCTATGATGCCCCACCGACGAAGATGAAGCCCAGTCTATGTATGGCACAAATGGATCATAGACTTCCTCCAACCAAACAAAGAAATCTAATACATTCCTCACACAGATGGAGATTCTCAATCTCTTACAAAGGAAGCCAACCAATCGAGGGGGCCGACAACATCAAACCTTTTGGAAGATACCGCACAGCACATCAGGCATCATTTTCTTTTGAGAACCTAACAGTGATCACTTTCAAAAACAAACTGAATGTATGGATTCATAGGCCAACAGGCAAACTCACACCTCATCAGAGGATTGAGGCAGTAACCAAGGCGAGAATGGCATTGCTGCAATTTGCCAAAGAAAGAAAGATCCAACTGCAGGGGAATGTTGAGGAGATTATGAGCTCTCACCATGTAGTTGAACAGGAAGGAGTCAATGAAACACTCAAACCAGTATTTGAAGCTCACCAAGAAGAAATAAAAGAAGTTCTAGGTTCACACATCTGTCAAACCTCGCATCCAGGAAAGATTGAACATACAGGCAATGGAGAGGATGTCACAGGCTTCCAGGTAGCAAAAGGACTAGAAAAACTAATTCTCGAAACTCCTACTAAAATAGAAAACCTGGAGAAAAAGAATCAAATTCTGGAAAAAACCTTTGAGAGGTTGGAAAAGGGGCTTGTAAAATATTCTGAAAACCTGGACTTGCACATCGATGTGCAGCAATCCCAAAAGGAAGTGCAGAGCGAAACTCTCAAAACCCTAAAGAAGATGCAGGAAAAAATGGAAAAGTATTAAAGAGAGGAGGGAGAACATTCTTTGGAAAAGAGAAACCCACAGGCCCGGACCGGGAAAGAGATACCCCCAAGGTGGCACACGCACTTTGGCGTCTTTCCCGCCGGGTCCCCGCATTAATAAAAATAAAAAAAGATCATTCCTTTTTGAGGAATGAAATAATAGCCTGGTCAACAATATGGCCTTTTCTATGGTCCTTTTGTTTAGCCAGTTTTCTTTTAGTCTCTTCTTCTGCAAGAAGCTTGTATGCTTCGTCAGATATTTTAGTTGATATTTGCATATTTTACACCTTTTACCATAATAGGGAGAGGGGGTATGTTTCCACTATTCCACTACCTCACAACTCCTCGTCTTTTGTAGAAAGAGCCCAGGAAAGCCCTTCTATGTATCCTTCTCTAAATTTGTGATGAATATTCTTATTAGGGAAGGAAACAACATGCCGTATCTCATGCACCAGGAGGCTATTGCAAATCTCATCAAACCTTTTAAGTTTTATGAAGCTGCTAGAAACCCCAGCACCAAAACCCAGGCCCAGTATGTAGCCCTTTACATACTGAGGATCTGCATCTGTAGCTTCTGAAACCTCTTCAACATGAGCAGCCAGCTCTTGCATACTCCTCATTCTTCACACCCTCCGGCTTGTTTGACTGTTTCATCTACAAAAGATTTGAAATGAGTTAGACAGTTAAAACAGAAATGGAATTTGTGTTTTCCGCACACATTTACTTCTGTTAATCCTTCATCCTTATTGCAGTTCAGGCATTTTGGTTTCTCTCTAGGAGGTAATTCCCCAGCACTTATTTTGGCATTTTCAGCCCTTTTAGATAACAAAGCACTACAAGCAACCAAAAAAACTCTAACGTCTCCACACAGAGTAGGAACTTCTGCAAATTCAAAAAGTTTCTCTGAAATCTCTTCATCACTCTCAGCCAACTCAAGAATGACAGTGCGCAAAAACTTATCTCGTTCTTGCCAAGAAACTCCTTCAGGAGTATCCAATCTTCTAATTTTTGGAAGTGGTTTTCCAAGTGCCTTATTCATCCCTTTCCCTCCTTCTCTCTCTGTAGGTCTGCCTGGATCTTTTTAATTTCATCTGGAACCTCATCCCAGTTCGAATAAGTAACATGAAGGAATGCTTCACAAAAAGGACACCAAACATAATCGACCTTCTTAGTAGCCACACCCCCACACATTGGACAATACAGAGTTTTCTTTTTACTTTTCTCTTTCCAATCTAGGGCAGCTTCCATAACCACATACAAAGAATAACCTGCAAAAACCCCAACTAGGAGAGGCCAGGGATAAAGCCCAAGCATCAAGCACAACAACATCCAACCAACAGAAGCCCCAAAAGCACCTGCACGAATCAAGGCGCGCAGTTGATCCAAGGGAATTTTACTAAGCAAATTCATTTCTAGTTCACCTCATATTTTTGTATGATCGTTCCTTTTGGAACAATAAGATAGTTTTTTCCTTTTTCATATTTTATAATCTGAGAAAGATTGCCATCCCAAATCTCAAACGTTTTACTTTCCAGACAATATCTTAGATTTAATTCTGCAGGAGACTCACTATACACCCCACCCCAAACTGGCTCCCTACTATCAGTTACACCAATATTGCGGAGAATCGGAGCAATCTCATCACTCTCTATAATAAAAGTGCTCTTAGCAGGCAAAGACTTCAAAATATATCCACTATGATGTTCCCGAACATAGAAGTAATAATATGGTTCCTGGTCAATCTCAAAGCTCCCGGACTCAGAGCCAGACCCGCGAACAGACCCCATCCCCAGGAAGAAACTCCCGCTCATGGATGAAGAGCCAGAGTATTCCCCTGAACCATGTATTTCTGAATTGATCCCATCCAATGAATAGAGCGGAACATCTGCCAGGCCATAAGCACAGGGACTAGTAACTGTGTACATAACCGCACTACCAGCAGAAGATACGCCAGGGTCATACTTCAGCTCCTCATAATGGCCACTATAAAAAATCACAAGTGGAACGATGAGAAGACACAGCAGAAACCCCCGAAGAATTATCTTACCAAATCCAACCTCCAGCTCTGCTTCACTCATTCGGATTCACCCGTCGCCCGGCCTCATGCTCCAAGGCCATCAATTCCTCAATCCTTTCCCAGACTTTATTATTCCTTCCAAAGGAAGCCTGCAGCGAAGTATAAGCATCATGACGCTTAAACTCCAGCTCTGCTTCACTCAAATTTTTATAATATTCTTCCATAGTTTTCACCATATTTTATCTGAACCCTCTGCAGACACACAGTAGCAAGAGATTTTATTGAATAAAACAAACTTCTCAACAACCAGTGAGTGCGTTCCATTCATAATATCGCATTTGTTCTCACAATCAATATCCTCTTCCAGGTATTGCTCATTAGGCAACCCTCGCTCCACAGCCTCTGCATACTCCGGCGAACCCATCATACGCATACTCTTAACCTGGCCCCCTATCTCTTCAGAAGGCACTAACCAGAGAACAAGAAAAATAAAAAGAAGGCCGATAAACATAAGCTTGCCTATCATACCATTCACCTATTTTTCAGAGGAATCTGAGCCGGAATCCCATCTGTTCCAACACAATAACATTTCCTCCCCTCTGCAGTATAGTAGTCCAACGAAAGAACCTCGCAACTGTCCATACAAAGAGAAACAATTCTCTCAGAGGTATCCTCCTGTACCCAATCTAAAAGAGTGATGGCTCCGAAGAGATTGACGCCCGCTATCACAAACAAAGCCCCCAAGGAGAAGACAAGTCGTTTATCCGACTCATCCATCCTAATCACCTCCTCTAACAGGAACCGTTATAGGTTCCCCATCTTTATTCAGACACCAACAGTCCTCAGAGCCACTACTATAATGCTCCATTCCTAAAGAAGCACAAGTAGATTCACATCCACAAACCGCATCACAATGTGAGGTACAGACACTAGTACCGCCCATTATAATACCTACAACGAACGCCATTAGACAGGCAAATATTGTTAACACTTCATAAGTCTCCATGTTCAATCATCCCCCTCTCCAGAGTCTTCCAGCTCTCCCATCTCAATCATCAAATCAGAGTCCCCCAACACAGTAGGCATCTCTCCATCCCATTTGGCGATATAAGCCCATGTTAGGTAGCCTTCATTGTTCTGTGCTTCAGTTAAGGAATCACTCACCTTTTGAATTGCCTGGGCTTCTGCAGACGCACGGATTAAAGTAGCCTGCGCATCTCCATTTGCTTCTAGAACAGCACTCTCTGCAGACGCGTTAGCTTCTGCAATCATCTTCTGAACCTCAATCTTTTTCTGATCGAGTTCAATCTGCATCTCAAGTTTTTGCTGTTCTGCAGCAACCTTAGATTCAATTGCATTGTTAAACTCCTCTGAAAAATCGAAGTTAGTAATGGCAACCTCTTCCACAGAAATCCCATAGATGGACAGTTTTTCTTTTAGCTGACTAGATATTACAGACTTAACCTCAGTCCTCTTAGTAATAAGCTCCTCGGCTGTGTACTGTGCTGTAGATGCTTTAACTGCTTCCTGCACCATAGGCTGAATCAATCTTGCTTCATGGCCTCCCCTAAAGTTTTCAAACAGAGTAAGGATAGAGCCATCATCCTTTTTCTCTATTCTGTAGTTCACCGCAATAGTAGAACTAACAATCTGCAAGTCTTTAGATGCTGCAGAAGCATCAGTCTCATACTTCTCAATCTGAGTACTCATTTCATTTACATTATTCATAAAAGGAACAATAAAATGAATCCCAGGATGAAGCACGCCTTGAACTTCTCCAAACTGTAGGAGAACCCCTACCTCTCCGGCGTTTATAACCGCCACAGAAGAAAACAACAGGAACAAGAGAAACAAAATTCCAATCCCCTTCCATATCCCATTGAGAATCTTCCCAACATTTCCTTGATTTTCACTCATAATTTCCACCACTTCGTCTCTAGCCACATCTCTGAGAACAGAAAGTTCCATATCTCCATTTTCGTCTATGTGCTCTTCAAACGCGGTTTTCTTCCTTTTCTTTCTTACTGCCATATTAATCACCATCAGAGAGAATGAGCACATAAAATAAATTTACTGCAAACGCCCCGAGTCCAAACACAAGTATTTGTTCTACATTATGTGGAGATAGAACTGTCATAACAATCAGTGTCACCGCTGTTGCGAAACCAACTGAAAGAAAGACACGGAAAATTCTTTCATATGAGACCATTTTCATTCTATCCACGCTCCACAATAGTCTCTAGAACAGCATCTCTAATAGAGCTAATTTTCATAATAAGCCCCTGGCCAGAGAGAGCCTCCTGTATTTCTTCCAGGCTATCTTCACACTCAGAAATATCTTTAAGATACTCAGTAGGAACAATCCCAAAGTCCTCTCCAAAAATATCACTGAGAACAGCAGAGACAGGTATAGGCTTCTTAGAATATGTGGGTTCAGGTAGAATGACAGGAGAAACATTTCCTGCCTCCTGCCTTGCAACAGGAGGATACCTTTTCCTTCCACTACTAGAAGAACATACCTGCAACTGTGAACCTTCAGGGTGATTATGTTGCACCCATCTCCTTACCGCCTTCTCCATAGCGTGATGCACTTGCTGTGCATGTTTCGGGTCAAAATCCCCAAATTTAATTTCCGGAAATTGCAAACCAATCTCCTCCCAAAAAGCATCGGAGGCACATTGAACGGCGACATCAATTCTTTTTTTAGTTAGCTTCTTAGCTTCTTCCATAGACCACACCTCATATATAATAGGAAGTCCCCCCCTCCTTAGTAAAGCGCAATTGATGTCCCCTAATTGCATCCATGATAGCTTCTCTAGAACAAGCATATTCGATGGCGTCATACCCCATCTTCTCACATTCATCACAAAGAGAATGCACAATTGCAGTAATCTCTTTAACCAATTCTTCTGCTAATTCAGAACCCTTGCAATCCTCTAGAGTATAAGCCACATCCACAGTATATTTATGTTGGTATTGATGGCGAGACTTAACAACTGAAAATTCCCCCCCTGCTCTCACTACCTTCCGATATTTAGTAAGGAGCTTATGTTTCCGCAAAAACTTCTCCAGGTCCTCGATTCGGGCAGTAAAAGAAAACCCGTCTCCCTGAGAGTAAGATAACGAATAATACAACCTCACATTAGAGAATCCAGCACCCCAAATTTTCTCCCTCATTTGGTCAGTAGAACTCTCAAGAAAAATGTCTGCATCATCTGAGGTATCATACTCCGCTATTACTCTCTCCTGCACCTTCTCGCTCAACTCATCAAAAGAGTAGGTATCGATAGTAATTTGTTCCATCTATGCCACCTCCAAAGTCAAATAGGTGTGAACCCTTTTCTTTTCTTTAGAAAATTCCAAGTCATTAAGAATCTTAGTAAATTCCCCAACATCCAATTTATACTTATTTCCTTCATCATCTACAACGTCAATAAGGTTATTGGTGTAGAGTCCCCCAGAGATATTCAAGGAAACAATCTTTTGTCCATTTAGAAATTCTGCCATCTAGTTCACCTTCTTCTTAAGCTTCTTATGCATGTCTTGCGCCTCATCATCTAAGTCTTCTGCCAGCTCCCTAAACTTATCGCTTGCAACCTCTAGTAGATTAATCATGGAGTGCAGTTCATCTCGCAGTTCTCCATTTTCCTCTTCCAGGTCCCCAAGCTTACGCTCTGCATTAATCAAACATCCCTCTAGTTCTTCTTTCGTTTTTTCATTTTTTGCCATAGTAATCACCCGATAAAATAATTCTTATCCCATCCATAGGTATCCCCAAACTTTTCTAACTTTTGGAGTGCCCACTCTGGAAAAGAATTTCTATTAGCCTCTGCTACTGCTTGCCTTTTGGGAGGGAGATAAACATATGTTCCGCTCTCCCCGCTCGCATACTCAAAAGCTTCTATTAGAATCTCCCAGAACATCACCCTATTATTAGACCTGTAAAAATCCAATTCAGGATATGTTATGTCTCTATGTTCGACTGTGTATATTGTAGCACCCACATTAATCACCCCTAATAAATTCGTCGGCTTCTTCCTCAGAGTCCGTTAAGACAGTTCCACATATGGGACAAGAAAACGACATGTTATCCTCTAGTGTAGGGTAATCTTCGTATTCACTATTTCCAGTGTAGCGAGTAGTAGCCACACTCTCCGCAGTTAAGCCCTCGCTTAAATCAGCATTGCACTCAGGGCACACCTTCCCATTATTTTTTCTTCCCTCTACCTCAGAACAAAGCAGAGCATAAACCCCAGTTCTATTCACTAAGTGCCAGCCCCTAACATAAACAACCTCTCCAGAATCTCCGTCTATTTGAGTATAGATAACATACCTCCCTTTAGTGTGCGCCCGCAGTAAAGCAGACCTCTTCCACTTCGGGGTATCATCAGTTATTATAATCGCACTATCCGGCAAGTCATCAGTTTTATATACTTCCTTTAATTTCACTTTATCAGTCATTTTAGACCCCCTCCTTATGGTTTCCACAATCAAGATTCGGGCAGTTAAATTTAACCTCAACAAGTTGGCTGTGTTTTTGTTTAAGGGTAGTCCTCAAACCGACCATACCGCAGAGCTTACACTCTTCCTTTTTGCTCGATTCTTCAACGTGCAAATAATCTGAGGAGTCTAGCCAATAATCACAATTTGTGCATTGGTATTCTACATCGTAGTATTCCTCTTCGCTAGCTTCCAAGTCTCCATATTCATCCAGAGACAAGTTAACCTTCTCACTCTCTATACGCATGAATCTGTCCGAGCCACACTTAGGGCAAACAATCTTTTCATATTCCATCTATAGCACCTCGGCTCTGTCTCCTTCGAAGTATTCCCCGATTTGAACATCTTTACCTTCAGCCACCGCTTTAAGTAAATCTGTTTTTCCCTGCCCCCCCCGCACAAAACCAAGAAGCAATCCCCGTTTTCGTCGTTTTCCATCACAGTTAAATTTGTCTCTTGAACGACCTTTAAAATTTTGTCTTCATCAGGTAGATAATGCAACGGGTAGGCGTAGTTCATCATAGGCTCTGCCGAATCTTCACAGACCCCGCATTTTTCACAATACCGAGAGTACCTAACATTTGTCTCTTCTCCGTCTCCGCATTGGTCAGTGTGCTTGCATGCATTTTCCAAAGCATTGCGACCATGATTAATCCATTTATCAGGATTCTTAAATTCTTCTAACCAATCTATATTAACAGAATAACCCATATTAAAGCACCTGCTTTTTAGTTGGACAAAAAACCCAGCATTTGCGCTGACCACACATTGGACATTTCCCGTTTCTATTTTCGTTTGTTTCATTTTTCATTTTTCACACCTTTTTGGTTTCGTGCTTTTCGCACAATCATATTACGCAGTCAACCTTTAAAAAGGTTTAGGTCAAACCTAAAGGTTTAGTCGGTCAACCATTCCCGCTTTTAAAAAGCTTTTGGTTTTTCTATTTAAATACTTTTTGCAAAAAACGAAAAAACAAAAAAATGAAAAAACGAAAGGGGAGGGGGTGAAAAAAGGGGGGGACGTCCCCCCCTCCTGCCTCCCTCTGGAAACAAGGGGGGGCTAAAAAGTACCCATCCGCACCAAAACCCCGCCCTTCCCAAAAGGGCGCATTTTGGGAAAAAAGCCCCAACCCTTCCCATAACACATTATACATAGTCCCTATATTTATTAATAAGAAATAGAACACGCATATGAGTAATAACCGCGCCACCTCTAAGAAAAATAAATTATTTCCCAAAACTCAAACAGAATAATTTAAATAATGAAAGGGAGAAAGCAACACATGAGTATAGGAGGGGAAGGAATAGCCCACACCGAAAAACAAGATTTTGAATGGTTAATTAATAATCGACTAATGGCGATGAACGAAGCAGAGGCTAGAAAGGATTGGTATAGATATTTTGTTTATTTTAGATTCGTATTCTTTAGGATACTCCCCTTTATTAGAAGGAAGGAGCGCAAAGCCTTAGAGTCAGACTGGAAAAAATTTCACATTGCCAAACAAGCTATAGAGCTGGATAGTGAATATGCGGAAGGTACAAGAAAAAAAGAAGTTGAGGAACTTATGCGGAATTTTGTGGAAGCGCATCAGGCTTCGGTTTTCTATGCTTTTGGGCGAGCCAAATTAGTGAGCATAAAAGAGGAAGGGCTTATCGATTGGACGACCATAGATTTAGAGACTGTGCAAAAACTGGTTAAGGGGAGGAGGGACATCACAACAGAGATGGCAAGGAGCATGAACGAATGAACGAAGAATTGTCTCTAGAAGGCTTCTCGATATTTTCAGGGGAGGGGGGTGCAGAAATCAATGTTGCTGCAAAACAGAAAAACCCAACAACAGTAGGAGATACAATCCCAAGAAGAAAACACTTTCCAAAATGGGACTTAGAGTATTATGTGCATTCTCCATATACTCCAGGGGGGGACCTGGAAGAACACGGCTTTGGTCCCAGAGTAATGGTGGCCCTGGCCTTCATAAAGTCTCTATACGATGAAACCCATAAGAAAGGACTATCTCTTTTAATAACTGTGGATGGAAGGCACAGAAGCGGAAAATCCAGACTATGGGCCACAATCGGCTGCATCCTGAGTCCAGTGTTTAAAGCCAAAATGAAAGAAAGAATCGTATCTAGTGCAGAAGAACTCCATCGGGTGATCCGGGACATCCAGGAAAACGGAGAGCAGTGTCCATTTATTATTGTAGATGAAGCAGGAGCATCTCTAAATGCCGGGGACTGGTTTGAGAAAATGCAGAAGGCCATCATTAAGGCCCTCACAGTAATTGGATACCTTCACCCTACAATAGTTTTTATTTCTACTAATAAAGATCTTATCTTATCAGGAGTAAGAAAACAGGCCCATTTATATGTCAAGTGTGTTAGGTCCGGGGAAAGCCATGCAACCATGATTCCCTACTATCTCAACCACAATCCAATTTCCGGAAAAACTTTTTATAAAAAACCAAAGATAAGACTTTATGGGGAAACAGTAACCTTGAATGCCATCCAATACACCAAACCCCCAGACGAAGTAGAAGAGATCTATAAGGGAATAGAGCTGGAAATGAAACCCAGGCTCTTGCAATCAATCTATGAGGACGTTACCAAGGCAGGAATTAAAAAAATCAAAGAAGTGCCTGATTTTGATGAGATGGCAAAATTCGCACTAGATCACAAAGAATTTTTC
>Ga0180431_10003178_pt1 | contig 21290 bp, 17 predicted proteins | sample SS_ome_11_FD_132459 | JGI IMG/M metagenome (GOLD analysis project Ga0180431, IMG submission 132459) | Hypersaline lake sediment archaeal communities from the Salton Sea, California, USA - SS_1_MS_1 metaG | ecosystem: Environmental > Aquatic > Non-marine Saline and Alkaline > Hypersaline >...
AACTGGCCACTGTGGCTGCTCTTCCCGCCCCACCGCGCCGTGCACGTCTCGATGGTGGTGCACCTCTGTCTGGCGGCCGTGACTGCCTATGTCTGGGGGAGGCGGGGACTGCGGCTGGGGAGGATAGGGGCCTGGGCGGTTGGAGCGGCTTTCGCGCTGGGCGGCTATATGAGCGCTCAGTTGGAGCACGTCAACCAGCTCCAGGGTCTGGCGTGGCTGCCCTTGATGCTGACCCTGGCAGGGGATATGGGTGGTCCCAGGGAGACGTGGCGCGGGTCAGAGACACGGCATGCCACTGACCGGACGCCCCTGCTGACACGGCGGCGTGTGAAAGCCGCGGCGGCCCTGGCTCTGGTGATCGGGCTGGTCTTGCTCGCGGGTCACACGCAGACGGCGTTCATCACCGTGTTGGGGACCGGGGTCTACGCAGTGCTGCCGGGGCTTCTGCGTCTGTTCCGTCGAGGTGGGGCGAGGCCGCTTGCCGGGGTTGGGTTGCTGCTGGTCGCGGCAGCGCTGCTGGGGGCGGGTCTCGCGGCGGTGCAGCTCATTCCTACCTGGGAGCTCTCTCGTCTCTCAGTGCGGGCGGGGGGTTTGCCGCTTAACGAACGCGTGTCGTTTTCACTGTCGCCGCTCCATCTTGGGAGGGCCCTACTACCTGTTTTCGGCAACGCGGTCCCGCCGGATCATCTGGAGCACGTCGCCTACGTCGGCTCGATCGGGATCGTGCTGGCGGTGCTGGGTATGACGGGGGGTGCCCGTCGGAGTTCCGGTGATGGAACGGCGGGCCTCGAAAGGGATAGGCCGCGCAGTGGAGCCCGCGACTATGTGCTCTTGGTCATGGGGGGTGCTTTCGCCCTGGGCCTGTACAATCCACTCTACGTCTTGCTCGCGCGTTATGTGCCTGGCTTCGCCCACTTCCGGGTGCCGGCACGGTGGCTGGCACTGTATGCGCTGATCGCCGCCGGTTTGATCGGCCGTGGGTGTCATGCGGTGGCTGCAGGGTGGGAGTTGAGGCGGGGACAGGTTCTGGGCTCCGCCGGAGGCCTTCTGCTGCTCGTGGCGTTGGCCGCGTCAGGAGAATGGCTGGAGCGAGGTACGGTCGATTGGATCAACGTGGCGGGATGGGGCGCGGCGGGTGCCCTGGGCTTGCTGATGGTCCACACGGTCGCTCGGCGCCTTCCAACGCTGGGCGCAATGGTGTTGCTGGGCCTCGTGGTGGGAGAGCTGTGGTTGGCCGGCGAGGCTCTTCCACAGGCAAGGGCGACGGCTGCACAGGCGTTCACCAGCGTCCGACCGGCGATGGCGCATCTCATGGCGTCGGAACCGAACGGCGAGGGTCCGAGGGAGCGGGTCTTGAGCCTGTCCGACACGACGTTCGAGCCGGGCGATTCAGCGCTCATTGACCTGATCTACGGGCCGCAGCTGTCGGACGAACAACTCTACGAGTACATCGTGGCGACCAAACAGAAGGAGATCCTGAGCCCGAATCTGCCGCTGGCCTTCCAGATCCCAGCTGTTGACGGCTACGACGGCGGCGTGTTACCCTTGAGCGGCTACGTTGCGCTACAGCGTGCGTTCCTTTCGCCGGATGAAGTCTCCATGGACGGGCGGCTGCGCGAAAACCTGCGCGGCATCCCACACGGAAGGTGGCTGAGCCTCCTCAACGTGCGGTACATCATCACCGACAAGCTACGGGACGCCTGGGTGGATGATGTCTTCTATGACCTGCAGTTCGGGGCCAGGCTATCCGACAGGGAGGCGGTGAGCGTGGCAGAGGTTCCGGATTTTGAGGCGACCGGGTTGAGCATCGTCTCCTATGTCGAAGGGTTGGGGGGCGAGGTCAACGGTGCAAGCGTCGGAAGGGTGGAGATTGGGTTCGCCGACGGGACGACCCGGTCGTATGAACTTGGCGCGGGTGAGGACGTGTTGCGAGAGCCGGGTGCTGGCGAAGCACCGGAGGCGGCGCAGGTGAGCTGGCAGGATCCGGCGGTGCCCCTGACCATCACCTTGAGGGCGGCATCCTCGGGACCGACATGGGTGGTACGGGGCTTGAGTCTGGTTGACCAGCGCACGGGCAGCTTCCATCCACTGGTCGTCTCGGACCAGGGTCGATTCCGGCTGGCGCACTCGGGGGATGTCAAAATCTATGAGAACCTGGATGTCCTGCCTCGTGCCTTTGTCGTGAGCCGGGCGCGAACGGTCGAGGACGACGAGGCAGCGTTGGAAGTTCTCCGCGTTCCCACGACGGATCTCGCGTCGGAAGTCGTTCTGTCCGGGGACGGGGATGACTGCAGGCCCTTGAACCCGTCAGTTGAGGAGCGCGTGGGGGTCTCCCGCGCCGTGATCAGAGCGTATGATGCAGAGCGCGTCGTGGTTGAGGTGGAGCTCGAGGGTCCGGGGTACCTTTTGGTGACGGATGCGTACTATCCGGGATGGCGTGCCGAGGTCGATGGCGAACCGGCGATGATCTGCAGAGCCAATCTCGTCTACCGCGCGGTGCGCCTCGAAGGCGGGGAGCACCACGTGGTTCTCACGTTTCATTCGATGGTCCAGCAATGGGGCATAGCGGTCACTCTCGCCGCTGCCGCCGGCCTAGGGGTGCTACTCCGATACCAGAAGACATTGTCGGACACGTGAGCCGATGCTATAATAGAATGCAGAACGCTACAATAAGTGGGTCCGAGCGCGGGCGGTGAGAGGGGAGCCCGTTCTCGACGTTCGCTGCGCGGCGATGTCGCATGGGTTCCGGCAGGTTGTTCAGGCTCTTGTTGTGGATGGGAGGGAAAACCATGAACACGTTCAATCGGGTGGTGCTGATCATCTTGTTACTTCTCGCGATGGTTTTGTGCTCACTTACGCTGGTGGTGCCGCTCCGGTCACTGCAGATCATCAGCCAACAGGCTCAAGCCCTGGCGGATCTACTGAGGCGGATCCGTGGTGTGGTCCGGTTGCCGGTGGGTATCCTGCTCGCCCTCATTGTGGACCTCGTGGCCGTCCTGCTGATCGTGCTCGAGGTCAGACGGCCGGCAGCGGGTGCCATCAAGGTCGAGCAAGCCAGCGGCGGGGAGGTGACGTTGAGTGTGGCGTCGATCGCGGATCAACTGAAGGCGGAGTTGCACCAGCTCCCGGAGATCGTACAGGCCAAGCCGAAAGTCTCGGCGAAGAGGAGGGGGGTGTTCGTCGAGGTCGACGCTAGAATATCGGCCCAGTCGGGCGTACCGAACAAGGCGGAGCGGATCGTGGAGACGATTCGACAGGTGGTTGAGACGAAGATGGGTCTGAAGCTGGCACGGCCGCCAAAGGTCAACATTGAGGCTGTGCGGTCCGGTGCGGGTGCGTCAAGGGCGCAGGAAGGGCCTGCCTCGGGCCTGAACGACGATCAGGACACGGATGCGGAGTGGAGTGCGCAAGGGACGGATGACGAGCAGAGCGGTGTGTCCCCGTGATGCCGTGAGAGATAACGGTCAAGAGCTGGGTTTTGTTGCACGCGTGGAGAGCGTGCTCTTCGTGGCGGAGGAGCCGGTCTCCACGCATCGTTTGGCTCAGGCGCTGGAGACCACGGTGGAGCGGGTGGAGCGGGCGCTGGAGGCCTTGGCTGCCCACTACGAGAGCCGTGGCGTTCGGCTCCAGTACTGCGACGACGGGGTGCAGCTCACCACGGCACCCGAAGCAGCACCCTACGTCGAACGATTCCTCGGCCTCGAGTCGCGAGTCCACGTGTCGCAGGCCGCGCTCGAGGCGTTAGCGATTGTAGCCTATCGTCAGCCGATCACGCGCCCGGATGTCGAAGCCATCCGGGGTGTGGGGTCGGACAGCGTGCTGCGAACGCTGATCAACGCTGGCCTCCTGGACCGGGTCGGGCGGGCTGACGCCGTGGGGCGGCCGTTCCTCTATGGGACCACGCCCGAGTTTCTGCAGCATTTCGGTCTACAGAGCCTGGATGAACTGCCCGACTTGCCGGAGGACGGCGAGATGGTACGAAGGTCACCTTGAAGCCTACCCCCCTTGCTTGATACACTGTCACCGTAGTACAGGGCAACTGTTGATCATCGGAATCCGGCAGCTTCCCGCGGAATGTCCGTGGGTGCCGGGGCGAAGGCGCGGGCTGTACGCTTTCTGCCGATCTGATGGGGCCCGATCTGACCGTGCAGTCATAACGGAGGTGGCAGTGAACGCTGATGTTCTGATCGTCGATGATAGTCCGGTGATAGCCGACACGCTGGACGGCGTCCTCTCAAGTCAGGGCTATCGCGTACGGACCTGTGTGTCGGGGGAGGACGGCTGGCTCCGCTTGTTGGAGGGAGCAGAGGGGAAAACACCGCTGCCGGACGTACTACTACTGGACTTGAACATGCCCGGTCTGGACGGTCTGACGCTCCTGGGGAGAATCCGTCATCAGGAGGGGCTGACCGGGCTGCCAGTGATTATCATCACCGCAGAGACGAGTGCAGAGACAAGAACGGAGGCCCTAGGGGCGGGTGCCGATGACTACCTCTGCAAGCCCGTGGAGTTGTCGGAGCTGCTCGCGCGGGTCGCATGGTGGTCGACCAAGCAGCGCCCGTCTCCGTAACGGGCCGGGCGCGCTACTCGACTTCGCCCTCGTCCGAGAAGGCGTCGCACGGGGGTTCTTCATGGATCAGCGCCCGCGCTTCCTCGGCCCGGTCGCGGGGCACCAGGACGCGAACCTCTCCGAGACCGTCGATGGTGATGCCGATGACGTGCCCCACGCTTTCATAATCGAGCAGTACCGGGATGCCGGCGCCCTCGAGCTTTGATTTGATCACCTGAGCCTTCATCATTCCGGCGGAACTATAGATTACGGCAAGGTCCGGGAATCGCGAACCCTTTTTCATCGCTACCTCCTTCCCACGTGGTAAGTCTGCCTCAGGCTGGACTATTTGTCAAATGCACTGAAGATGGTATAATTCGTAATGGTGTGTTGACGACTTTCATGGAGGAAACAGAATCTTGATTCAAAGGAAGACTCAGAGTTCGACCTATTGGGCGGACTACACTATCGCTTCTGAGGATCTTCAATACCTTAGTACGTTGCTCGTGGAGGATGAGCTACCCCGGTCGACAGAGGAACTGAGCCGGGCCCTGGTGCTCCACCGCGCTCGACAGGAAGAGGCCCTCATAGAGCGAGCGCTCTCGGAAGGAACCCCGTATCGTCCCAAGCAGAGCTTCGAGGTCGGAGAGCGCGTCGTCTTCCCGGCCCTGGGGTACCGCGCGGGGGAGGTGGTTGAGGTCCGTTCGGGCTACAACCCGGAGTATGACCCCTTCAAGGTTGTCAGAGTGGTGTTTGAGGAAGGGGAGGAGCGGGAGTTCGCGGCTGAGTTCGAGAATGGGCACCCCCTTAATGAGGAAGGTGCGTCAGCCGCTGAGACCGAGGAACTCCGGTCGGCAGAGGAACTGGCCGTTACGTATGCCCCCGGCGTGGAGGAGAAGCTGGGGCAGCGGCTTGAATCCGATCCAGACTTCATCCGCCTGGCAGACAAGTGGTTCCGGCGTGATCTCCTGGTCGAGGTCCACGAGGGCCATCTGAATCTGGCGGAGGCGGTGCTGGACGTGGCTGGGGGAGGTCCCCTGCCGACGGAAGCGCTGTTGGGTGATGTGGAGCTGCCTGAGGAAATCTCTCCGCAGCTGCGTGTCTTCTCGCTGAACTACGCCCTGCAGCAGGATGAGCGGTTTGACGAGGTTGGCCCTGCGGGTGAGGTGCTCTGGTACTTGAAGCGGTTGGAGCCGGAGGCAGCGCGCTCCACGCCGATCTACCTCGCGTATGAGCCGCTGACGTACGAGCCACCCCTATTGACCAGCGAGATGCAGGCTCTGGAGCAGGATCTTGATGACGAGTGGTCGGACCTTGAGCCGCCGAAAACGTTCTCAGAGCCAGTGGAAGTCGTCCTTATCTATCCGCACTGGCGCTCGGGGACGCTACCGCTCTCGAGCGAGCTGGAACGTGTCTTCCCCTCTGCGCGCACGGAGCGCATCCGACTCACATTGATCGACGGCGACACGGGTGAGGAGATGCCCGGGTGGGTGGTGCAGGATGGGCGCTACGTTTACGGGCTGAAGGCGTGGTATCGAGAGAACGGCATCCCGGTGGGGGCCTATCTGGAGGTGGCCCAGGGGGAGCATCGTGAACGCATCGTCGTCCGCCCACGGAACCGGCGCTCGCGGAGGGAATGGGTGCGTGTGGCCAGGCGGGCAGAGGGCCAGCTCGCCTTCGAGATGCACAAGGAAGAGATCAACTGTGACTATGACGAACTCATGGTCGTGGCGACTGACGATCTCAACGGATTGGAGCGTCTGTGGAAGGAGAGGCGGCAAGCAGGACGATCGCTTGGCCGAGTCGTGGACGATGTGTTCCCGGAGCTAGTGAAACTGAGTCCGCAGGGGAACGTTCACGCGGCCACGCTGTACAGTGCGGTCAATGTCGTGATGCGTACGCCGCCCGGTCCCATGCTGGAGGTTTTGGTTACCAGCGATAAGTATGCACCGGTTGGAGACAACTACTGGGTCCTCCACGGTGGAGCAAGTGGAGCTTAGGACCATCTATGGCTGAGATGACGATTGCTGCGTCGCTGCGTGAGCTGGTCAAGCCCACGCTGGATACGCCTCTACACATCGACTACAAGTGGTGGGAGCGCAAGAACCGGGATATTGGGACGGAGCTACGGTCACATCTCTGCAGGGAGCATAAGGAGGCCTTCGGCCAGGACGTCGGGGCCGAGGAGGAGATCGACTGGATCGATCAGCGGACCGGCGAGGTGCGGAGGGTCAATGGGCTGCAGCACGTTCTGCATATCCACTGCAGCAAGCAGCCTGACTACATCAACGACGATCTTCCTTTGGTCGATGCGGTGTTTCGGGTTTTTCTGGCGCGGGGGAACAAGCCGATGAGTGCCAGGGAGTTGGGAAGCGTGACGGGACGGTATCCCGAGAGGATTCTGCGGACGCTCACGGGACGGACGGTCTACAAGGGGATTCGGCCCGCCCGATAGTAACTCATCTGGAGTAGAGCCTCTCGAGCGCCACGATCGAAACCGTGGCGCTCGTTTCATGGTACCTCTCGGAAGTCGGCTCGGAGAACACAATGGGCGAGCATGCTTTGGCGACGCTGCCAAGCCGATTGCTTGACATGGGTGGGTCTCCAGGTTAGAATAGCAGCGTTCGCCCCAGTAGCTCAATTGGATAGAGCATCGGACTTCTAATCCGAGGGTTGGAGGTTCAAGTCCTCCCTGGGGTACTACCACGATGATTCCGGCTGGCCTTGGGACGCGCGGGGGCTCGCTGGCACGCCAAAGACAGTCCGCTTCTACCCGCGTCCAGCCAAGGTCATTTCGGTGTGAGGGCACAGATGTGTGCCCTCTTTTGCGTGGAAGCCGCCGTTGGGGCGTAGATGAGCAGGGGAGGTCCCGTGAAAGTCGTGACCGTCAAGCAGATGGAGCACATCGAGTCCGAGGCGGATGCGTCTGGTCATTCCTACGCGGCGATGATGGAGCAAGCGGGGAAGTCGGTTGCTGAGGCGATCGCGGCCCGCGAATCACTCCAGGGAGCAAGAGTACTGATCCTCGTGGGCCCCGGGAACAACGGGGGCGATGGCCTGGTGGCTGCGCGCTATCTGAGCCAGGAGGGTGCACGCGTCACGTGCTACCTGTACCGTGATCGAGACCCGGCGGAGGACGAGAATTTCCGATTGGTCTTGGAGGGGGAACCGCGGGCTGTGCTCGCCGAGGACGACGAAGGCTGGGCTGAACTGACTACGCTGGCAGCGGAGTCGGACATTGTCATCGACGGGCTCCTGGGCACAGGGACACGACTTCCGCTGCGAGGCGGGCTTGCGGAGATGCTTCAGGTTCTGGGGCCCATCGTGGCCCGCAGACGGGAGACGGTGGGGGGCCCGCTGATCTCAATCGTACCTGGGCCCAGGGTGGCCAGACGGTCGGTACCGGTGGTGGTGGGTATTGACGGGCCGACAGGTTTGGCCTATGATAGCGGCGACATCGATCCGAGAACCATCCCGGGCAACGTGACCGTGACCTTCGCTTATCCTAAGATCGGACACTTCCGTTTCCCCGGAGCGGGCGCTGTCGGTGAACTGGTGGTGGCGGACATCGGCATTGACCCCGCCCTCGCGGAGCACGTTGAGCTAGAAGTGGCGACGGCGAGGATGGTGGGCGGCTGGCTCCCGGAACGCTCCCCCGACGCACACAAGGGCACGTTTGGCCGGACGATGATCGCCGCTGGTTCGCTGAACTACACGGGGGCGGCCTACCTGGCGGGGGCTGCGGCGACGCGGGCGGGTGCTGGGCTGGTGACGATGGCGCTGCCCAGCGTCATCCAGAGTGCAGTCGCGACGCATCTGGCCGAGGCAACCTACGTACTGCTTCCCCACGCTATGGGGGTGGTGAGCGTGGCTGCCGCGGATGTGCTGCGCGAGGCGCTGGAGGGGTACGATGCGCTACTCATCGGCCCGGGTCTGGGTCAGGAGCGTGAGACGGTCGATTTCTTGGAGAGATTATTGGGTGGGCACGAGCGCCAGCGGTCGATGGGATTCCTGCGGAACGAGGAGAGCGCGAAGGCGGCCGCTAGCCTGCCCCCGACGGTGATCGATGCTGATGCTTTGAACATCCTGGCGGGCTGGGAGGACTGGCCCGAGCGCTTGCCCCCGGGAACTGTCTTGACACCCCATCCAGGTGAGATGGCGCGACTGATGGGGGTTTCCATCGAGCAGGTGCAGGAAGACCGGGTGGGCGTGGCACAGCGGCAGGCGAAGGCCTGGGGACAGGTCGTGGTTGTGAAGGGTGCACATACCATTGTGGCGGCGCCAGATGGAAGAGCGACTATAGAGCCCTTCGCTAATCCGGGCCTCGCCACTGCTGGCACGGGTGACGTCCTAGCGGGCGCGATTGTGGCGCTGCGGGCTCAGGGGCTCGGAGCCTTTGAGGCGGCGGTCGGCGGTGCCTTTGTCCACGGGTTGGCGGGGGAGATTGCCCGAGAGGAGATGGGTACGGTGGGCATGGTCGCTGGCGACGTGTTGGCTCGCCTGCCGAGGGCCTTCGACAGGCTCGGCGCGGTCTGATCAGCTGGTGCTAGACGCAGTAAGCCCCCTCGTTCGTCACAGGTCGAGGGGGCTTAGACTGTTTGGCGGGGATTCCCTGCTCCGTGCCCCCATCAGCGCCGGTCTGCTCCGCAGCTATGGGAGAAGGACCGCCTGTCATCCCCTCCCGGTCGGCGTACAGCCAGCGCCTTCCGGTTCCGGCTGACTAGGCTTCGGCCTCAGCTTCGGCTTCGGCGGTCTCTTGTATTTCCTGGGCGGCTCTCTTCGTCTCCTCCACCGCCTTCTCCATCTGCGATTGGGCCTCCCGGAGGACTGTCTGGCTCCGTCGCTGTGTCTCCTCCGCCCGGCGCTTGATGTCCGCGGCCACGGCCTCGACTTTGGCGCGCGCCTCAGCCAACGAATCCTCGGCTTGCGACCAGAGCTGGGTTCCCTGCTCGCGAATCTGTTCTCGGGTCTCTTCACCGGATTGAGGGGCCAGCAGGAGCGCCGTCGCTGCGCCGACCAGTCCACCCATCAGGAAGCCAGAGAAGAAAGCACCGAACTCGCCACCGTTGTTCTTACTCATTGAACACCTCCTATCCCTTATGTAAGACTATCATGGCAGTCATCCACAGAAACCGGGGGCCGCTGGACCACCCGGCATCCAAGCAACTGTCGTGTGACACGCCAGCTACGTCTCTTTGTCCCTCTTGGCCAGGCCGCTGACGTCGCGCAAGATATGGCGGATCCCGGCCACGTATCCTGACCACCTTACGACAGGAGAGACGACGTTGTGGCTGACGAACTTGGTGGTCCCCCGCACTGTCGTCATGGTCTCGTTGGCTGCCTCCAGCATAGGCCGGATCTCGTCTCGAAGGAGCACGATGAGGGACTGAACCTGAATGACCAGGACAATCATCAGAACGCCGATGAGCAGGGATTCGAAAGCCACGAAGACGATGGCAGTATCCCTGAGCAGGCCCACGACGACACTTCCAGGGCTGGGGGCCTCGCCGACGCTCGCGGCACGATAGGCGTCAATGGATAGAAAGACCATCAGCACGATTAGGCCTATCATGAGCAAGCCGGCCAGTATAGCCCCGCCTATGAACCAGTGTTGCGCACGCCGCTCAGCCGGCGATACCTCATCGACGGTTTCCATCGGCTGTGGCGACAGAGGCGCTTCGCTCGTTACATCGTCTTCAGTTCTCTTCTCCATGATGGAGCCATTATAGCACATAATTTTGAGAGTCACAAATGGCTGCGCCGGTGAAGGTGCGCCAAGGACCTGTCGTGGACTGTGGTTCGTGCGGATCTAGTCGGCACCCGGCGCCCAACGGGAGGGGAACGAACGACGTGTTGAGGGTGAGTCCGGGTGATTATGGTGCGTCTCAGGGGACATGCGCAGCGCGTCGGGTGTGCTTTCCCACTATGACGGCTTGTTGCCGGGCTCCGGGGGAGACAGTCAGTCGCAGGTTTAGGGTCCAAGCTGATGGGTCACGAGGCCGGCTTCCAGTGGCTCGGGCTCTCCGTGCGCGATGGCCCACATTTCGGGAGCTGACACCAGGGCACTGGCTGCCCTGGGCAAGGGTGACGGGAGCGTCACCGGAAGCTGGATGCGACGTCACTCTCGCGCGAAGGCTGCCGGGCGCGGGAGGCCCGCCACCCAATGTGAATACGTAGGGGGTCACTGGAGGGCATAGCTGACTGCCCTAACGGCCTCTGTGCCTGACGGCCTGTGTGCCTGATGGCTTATGTGGCCGCTTGCTGCGCTGCTGAGATGATCCCCCCACCGAGGACCAGATCCCCGCGATAGAGGACCAGGAACTGACCCGGCGTGATGTCCCGCTGTGACTCCTCGAACTGGACGTCAGCGCGGCGGCCCGGAAGTGGATGCACAGCAACGGGCGCGGGCTGGGCCCGATAGCGGATCTGAGCCTCAGCCTGGAATGGTTCTCGTGGTGATACCGGACTGATCATGCGAAGGTTGACCACGCGGCAGCGATCCTGTCCAAGCTCCTCGACCGGGCCTACTATGAGCGCATTCTCGCCCGGCTCAATAGCCAGGACGTACAGCGGTTCGGGTCCCGAGATGTCCAGTCCTTTGCGCTGCCCAATGGTATAGGCCGCCAGCCCCTGGTGTTCACCCAGCAGCCTGCCGTCGGGATCTAGAATGGGGCCAGGACGTAGGCTGTGGGGCGCCACGCTCTCCAGGAACTCCCGGTAGTCGCCACCTGCCAGGAAGCAGACGTCCTGACTCTCGGCCTGCTCGGCGACGGGGAGGCCGTGGCTAGCAGCGATGGCCCGTACGTCTTCTTTCTGCAAGTCGCCCAGGGGAAAGGTGGTCCGGGCGAGCTGGTCCTGGGTCAGAGCGTGGAGGAAATAGGATTGATCCTTTCCTGGATCAGCGCCGCGCAGAAGTCGAAACTCGCCGTCGGCGGAGCGTATTCGGGCATAATGCCCCGTCGCCAGCAGGCTAGCGCCCAAGTCCCTTGCTTGCTCCATGAGGATGCCGAAGCGTACGAAGCGATTGCAGACGACGCAGGGGTTCGGCGTTCGACCGGCGGCGTATTCCCTGACGAAGTAGTCCACCACCTCGCGCTGGAAGGCGTTGCGAGCATCGATGAGGTGGAACGGTATGTTGAGGTGGTGTGCCACGGCGCGAGCTCGGTCTATGGCCTCCGGAGGGGGGACCGGGGCGTGGTCCGCGTCGGATCGGAGTAGGAGGGTTAGCGCGACGACGTCCACGTCGTGTTGGAGGAGCCGCAGGGCTGCCACCGCACTGTCGACACCCCCACTCATCGCGGCCACAACGCGACGGTGGCCGGATAGGGTGGTCACCGGGTCTCTCGCAGATCCTGGATGATCTTGGGGAGCAGGGTCAGAAGCTTATCGATCTGGCTGTTGGTGTTGGAGCGTCCGAGGGTGAGGCGGAGGCTGCCTATGCCCCACTCAGGAGGCAGCCCGATGGCGTTGAGGACGTATGAGGGCTCCGGCTCGCCTTCGGCGCAAGCGGCCCCGGAGCTGGCTGCGATCCCGGCCAGATCCAGTGCCTGGACAATGGATTCGCCCTCAATGCCGCGGAAGGCAAAGCTGGCGTGATGGGGAAGCCGGCGCCTGGGATGCCCAGTGAGAAGAGAGTCCGGTACGTTGTCCAGGACCCCCTGGATAAGCGCATCACGCAGCGCGAGGAGGTCGGCGCCTTCGGCGGCACGATCTTCCTCAGCAATTCGGAGGGCCGTGGCGAGGCCGACGGCTCCGGCGACGTTGACTGTGGCCGGGCGGCGACCCCGCTCGTGATCGCCACCGGTAATGGTCGGAACGAATGGTGCGTTCCGCCGGACGAAGAGGAGTCCTACCCCCTTGGGCCCATAAAACTTGTGCGCTGAAAGGGCCAGGAAATCGGCGTTTGCCACCAGGGACTGGAGGGGCAGCCTCCCTGGGGCCTGGACGGCGTCTGTGTGAAAGAGGGTGCCGTGTTCGTGACATACACGACCGATCTCCTCAGCGGGCTGGATGGTACCGATTTCGTTGTTGGCGAGGATCACGCTGACCAGAATCGTGTCCGGCCGGATTGCAGAGGCCACATCGGCCGGATCGACAAGACCGTGCTGATCCACCGGGAGCTGCTCCACCGAGAAGCCGAATAGATCCTGAAGCTGGGCCAGCGTCCCGCCGACGGCATGGTGCTCGATGGGTGTGGTCAAAATGTGGTTGCCCTGGCCGCCGTCCCGGGCGGCCCACGCTGCACCGCGCAAGGCCAGGTTATCGGACTCGGTACCAGAACCGGTGAACACGACCTCGGAACGTCGGCAGCCAAGGATGCCAGCAACTGTCTGCCGTGCCTCCTCCAGGGCGCTAGCCGCAGCCCGGCCAAAGGCGTGAGACGATTCGGTGTTGCCGAAGGTCTGGCTCCAATAGGGAGCCATTGCCTCCACTACCTGCGGGTCGACGGGCGTAGTCGCCGAGTGATCGAGGTAAATCGGGTCTTTTGATGTGTTCATAGATGCCCTCCAGGGTCCAGGGCATTCTAGCACGCGCGAAAGCCGGCGTCAACTGGCATACCGGTGCGGGGTGCGCTAACGACTTGTCGCGGAGATGGTCGCAGGTTGGAGACTGTTGGCTCCCATCTATTGACCCGTTGTGACTGGCATAGGAGGCAAGCATGCGCTCGTGAGGTGCATCGCACCGGGCGGGGCGACAACTCGTTAGTGCACGCCTTCGTGGGCGAGTAGAGGAGTGTTGACTTCTCGCTCCAGCTTCGCTATACTCCTGGTGTGTTGAGGACAACCATGGAACTGGGGCCAGGTAGGTGGTCCGGGATTGGGCGGACCGGGAGGTGATCGATGATGGGGAAGAGGAGATGGCTTGGGCTTGTGTTACTCGTGAGCGTGATGGTGACGGCGGGCTCCGGAGGATGCGCGCTGGGGCCGACAGCAACCCCGGCGCCGTCGCTTGAACCTCCAGGTGGTACAGAGACTCCTGAGGCTGAACCCGTCTCGGCGGAAGAGGAGGCGGTCGCAGCCACGCCGACCTATGCTCCAACGGCTACGCTGATCCCGTCCGCCACGCTGCCGCCGTCGGGCAGCGGGAAGCTCGCCTTCGGCTCCTTCGTGAAGCCGCGGGTGAACGTGCAGCCAGTCATCCACCACGAGGGGATCGCGCCGGACCTGAGCAACGTTGAGAGCCCTTTTCTCCTCTCGGAATCACAGCAGAAGCAACTCGCCGCGGACGGGTTCGTGGTCAGTCCCGGGACGGAGAAGGAGTTTTTCACGCTCTATGAGGAAGCTCGTTACAATAACGTGCCCATCTTTGTGACCAGTGACTCCGTGCTTCACGTCTACCACTTGCTTTTCAGCAAGGTCCTCCGGACGGCAGAGGTGGAGCACTTCGCGCCCATGCTGGACGAGATGAACAAGGCACTCCTCGCGCAGGCCGATGAGCAGTACCGGGCCCTTCTGGGCTCCGGCCGGGGGGAGCCGGCCCGACGGGTGGTGGCCTATCTGGGGGTGGCGACACGGCTGCTCGATGAAGAGGCGCAGATCCCGGAGTACGCTCTCGAGCTCGTCAACGCCGAGTTGGCGCTGATCCAGGAGGCGGAGGGAATACACGTGTCGCCCATCTTCCCGGAGCTGGACTTCGGGGAAGACTACACTCAGTATACACCCCGAGGACACTACACCAAGAACGATCTCCTGCGGGCCTACTTCAAGTCCATGATGTGGTACGGGCGGATGACATTTCGCCTCAGCAAACCGGATGAGACCCGCTCTGCAGTATTGCTCGTGCAGGCGGTGCGGACGGCGGAGGTGAATGGGAGGGCTGCAGTCGAGGCGTGGGCAGATCTTTACAGCCCCACGATCTTCTTTGTCGGACGCAGCGACGACCTCACGGTTCTCCAGTATGCGGAGGTTATGGACCGAGTATACGGTGAGGATGCGGCTGTGCAAGATCTGATGGATGAGGCACTCCTCGAGGCTTTCGTCGCCGAAGCAAAGACTCTACCCCCGCCGCGCATTCTGGGCATCGTGATTGGCGACTGGCAGGATGAGGAAGAGGAGACGAAAGGGCTGCGCTTCATGGGCCAGCGGTTCGTCCCCGATGCCTTCATCTTCCGGCAGTTGATCTACCGGAACGTGGGTGCGGCCACGCCCCCGGACCGGCGCGGCCTGCCGAATGGATTGGACATTCCCGCGGCCATGGGGTCGGCCCGCGCATACCAGCATTTGACGCAGATGGGCGAGACAGACTTCGAGAACTACGAAGACCAGATGAGCGAGATGCGGGGCTGGCTGTCGGGCTTGAGCGAGGATGAGTGGACGGAGACCCTCTACAACTCATGGCTGTACGCGTTCCATCCCCTGCTGGAGGTGCCGGGAGATGGGTATCCGGCTTTCATGACCTCACTCGCGTGGGTGGATAAGCAACTCAACACTGTGATGGGGAGCTTCGCCGAGTTGAAGCACGACACGATCCTCTATGCCAAGCAGGCCTACGCCGAGCTTGGCGGGGCGCCGCCACCGCCGGAACCCGTGCCCCCCAGAGGTTACGTGGAGCCCGTGCCGGAGTTCTATGCCCGTCTGGCTGCGCTCACGGACATGACGCGGAAGGGTCTTGGCAAGCGGGGCCTGCTCGTCGAACAGGATGAGGCCAGCCTCCAGCGGTTGAGTGAGTTGGCTCAGTCGCTACAGACGATGGCGGAGAAGGAACTGCGCGGCGAGCCCCTGACGGAGGAGGAGTACGAGACCATCCGCTTTTATGGCGGGGAGCTGGAGCACTTGACGATGGCGGCTGCCGACACGCCGGAGGGGCAGCAGGGAGTGGGTGGCTCAGTGATGCCGGAGGAGCAGCCCCAAGCGGCGGTCGTGGCTGACGTGGCCACGGACCCAGATCCCGAGGGAGATGGGTCGGCCAATCCGGTTGTGCTCGAGATAGCGGTGGGGCGCATCAATCACCTGCATGCCGTGGTTCCGCTGATCGAGGATGACGGGGCGATCACGCTCCAGGTTGCCAAGGGAGGTGTCTTTTCCTACTACGAGTTCGAATGGCCTGCCCAGGATCGATTGACAGATGAAGCTTGGCGGGAGATGCTGGAGCGTGGCGAGGCACCGCCCAGGCCGGGGTGGACGAGCAGCTTCTTCACGGAGGAGGGGGAGCACGCGGACCTGCGGCGAGGCATCTCGCGGTTCCAAGCGTCGCTGGTTGAGGCGTTCTGGTATCTTGAGCCCGGTCAACTGGCGGCCGGTGACGAGTTGGCTGCGGAACTTGGGTTCGAGATCGAAAGCCTCCGGGCCGAGGGTCAGTATCAAGGTCGTCGGCTTATGGGCGTGGATTACCGCTCATTTGACCGTCAGTCGGACACACTGGCCGTGGTCACGGTCCGCGAGAGATGGAACGACACGCTCCACGAGTTCGAGGGTGAATGGCCGACGTACGGAGAACCGGCGATATCCGAACGCGGCCCCTACGCCGTGGATCTGACCTACACGCTGGAGCAGCTTGAACCGTATGGCTGGCAAGTGACCGGTGTTGTCTTCGACGAGGGACCGCCGGCGTGGGAGTAGGTTGCACGGCCCCGAAGAGGAGGTGACGGCGGAAACAGAGAGAGGGGGCGACCTCAAGAGCCGGAATGCAGTACGAGGTGACTCGTGCCCTCGTGGGTCGACCCACAAGCTCACTTGGTGGACAACCTCTGTCTCCCTCTTCTTGATCGCCGCTTGGCTGATGGTCAGCCTGGCGTTGGGTCGGTCGGACCCCATTTCTACGGATCTCTCCGCGTATCCCTGGCTCTTTCTGCGGAACGGTCGCTCCATCGCTGACGACGAAAAGCCGGCTGAGGTCGTCTTCGTGGGTGACGTGATGCTGGGACGGGGGGTGGCCGAGGGACCAGACTCCTTCGCGGCGGTCGCTCCTTGGCTAAGGGCAGCTGATCTGGCCGTAGCGAACCTCGAATGTGTGCTCGACGCCAACTCCCCTCGCGACGACGGTATGGAGCCAGATGCGGGCCTGGACCCGCTGGTCGCTCCCCCTGATTCGGTCGGCTTGTTGCGGCGGGCGGGCTTTGACCTCCTGGGCCTGGCGAATAACCACGGAATGGACCTCGGGCCTGGAGGGTTGGCCGAAACAGTCTCCCGATTGTCCGAGGCCGGGATGACGGCCTTCGGTGTGAGAACCGACGCTGATGCCAAAGATCGGCCTGTGTTCAGGGAAGTCCGAGGGGTCCGTCTGGTCTTCCTGGCATTCAACGCGATTCCTGACTGGGCGAGTTCTGGGGCGCAGGGTGTCTCGATCGCGGCGTGGGATCCGGCGCGATCCACGGCGGCCGTGGGCAGCGCGGCCGAGGACGCTGATGGGGTGATTGTGTTCATCCACTGGGGATACGAGTACGAGAGATACTCGGACCTTCTTCAGCAGCAGGCTGCCGATCTTCTTCTCCAGGCCGGCGCGGACCTGGTGGTCGGACACCATCCTCACGTTGTACAGGGTTTTGAGGTCGACGATGGGCGCTGTGTGGCTTACAGCCTGGGCAACTTTGTGTTCGACCAGGGCTGGGGTGAGACGGGGCACGGCCTGGCCCTGCGGGCCTTCTTCGACGAGGAAGGACTCCGTGGTGTGCAGGTCCTGCCCGTGCGCGCTGGCCCACGACCTCGTCTGTCGTTGCCGGGCGAGGCGGCGGACATCCTCCCGTCAGCACTTGGCTATCCAGACCGACTGGCCTTCGCGTGCACCGCAGCGTCCTGTGTGCCGATGGAGTGCGCTCACGAGTGTGCGGAAGATCCTTCGTCGGGGGTCTTCTGGGGAGGTCGTGTCGACCTGACCGGGGATGGGGTACCGGAGCACGTGCGCCGGGTTCGTGACCGTGTTGTCATCTACTCGGACGGGGAAGAGGTATGGCGGACCCCGGACACGTGGCGGGTGGAGGACGTGGCCCTCGGAGACCCGAATGACGATGGGCGGAGGGAACTGGTCCTGGCTCTGTGGAAGCCGGGCCTGGATGGTCTGGAGCCGCCCAGTGAGAGGAAGAAGCGCACGCTCCGAAGCCGACCCTTTATCATCGGCTATCGAGGCGGCGTCTATCGGACGTTGTGGGGCGGGTCGGCAGTGGCCGATCCCATCCATGAGGTCGCGCTGGGCGACGTCGACAGCGACGGTGCTGAGGAACTGCTCGTGCTGGAGGCTCCAGAGCCGGGAGCACCCGAGAGGAGACTCGCTGTCTGGCGTTGGCATGGCTGGGGCTTCAGCCTGATATGGCGGAGCGAGCCCGGTCGGTTCTCCGATCTGGTCGTGGATCCATCCGGAAATGTCTACGTAGATGCTGAATGAGCGCGGGCCGACTCTGAGCTTTGAGGTACGGATCAATACGCGGCGAGGTGATGGCGATCGGTGGCTAGGGGGAGGACGTGACGTCCGATAACGCGGTGCAAGACGTCGTTCTAGCAATGAAGTTCCGTGGGGGTTTGCTCGGGACAGGGCTCGGCGATGCCATTGGCGAGCTGGCTTTCCGTCGTCCTACCAGGGAAGGATTGACGGCTGAGGTGGAGGCCAGTGATGTGCTGATCTACACCGATGATACGGCGATGGCGATTGGGCTGGCCGAGTCGATGGCCGTTAGGGAAGGGTTAGACCAGACCCATCTGGGCGAGACATTCCGCACCAACTACCGACGGGAGCCCTGGAGGGGCTATGCCTCGGGCCCGCCTACGGTTTTCTCCAAGGTGGAGGAAATGGGGCTCTCCTATCCTGAGGCGGCCCGCACGCTCTACGGCGGTGAGGGATCGTTCGGGAATGGTGCGGCGATGCGGATCGCGCCGTTGGGGCTGACGTTCCACGCCCAGGAGGATCTGTACGAAGAGGCTCGCGCCTCGGCTGAGGTGACACATGCTCACCCGGTCGGCGTGGATGGTGCGGCGGTGCAAGCCAGGGCCGTGGCCCTGGTCGTTTCGATGAAGCCAGGCGGCGCATTTCCTGTCGAGCGCTTCCTGGATGCGCTTCTGGACACGGCTCGCACGGCAACGATGGCACGGAAGCTGTCGTCCCTGCGCGATCTTGTGGCCGATGACGCGCCGCCGCCGGAGGCTGCCAGGCGACTGGGTTTGGGTGTGGCGGTGGACCGGTCGCAGCCCTTTGCGCTCTATGCCTTTCTGAGGCACACGGATTCCTTCGAGGAGACCCTTTTCTGCGCTGCGCTGAACGGAGGGGACCGAGACACGATGGGGGCCATGGCCTGCGCCATCTCAGGGGGCTATCTGGGCGAGGACGGGATTCCTGCCGAATGGCGGAAGAGGCTGGAGAACCGTGCTAGAATAGAGGCGCTGGCGACGAGACTGGCAGACCTGGTGTGAGAATTGACCTGCACGTCCACACTCGAGAGCGATCCTCATGCGCGCACTCCTCAACTGAGGACATGATCCGTGCGGCCATTGAAAGAGACCTGGATGGACTGGTGATCAGCGATCATGACAGGTTGGTGCCGAAGGAGCGCCTGCGGATCATTAACGTGAAGTACGCGCCCTTTCGGGTCTTCGGAGGCGTCGAGGTGACGACGCGGGGCGAGCACATCCTCGTGCTCGGAGTCGATGATCCTGAGATTGAGGGAAGGTACTGGCGCTACCCGGATCTGCACAGGTTTGTCAGGGAACGGGAGGGTTTCCTGGCCGTGGCGCACCCCTATCGCTTCAGTCCTCATCAGATCGGGGTCGACCTGGAGCGTTTCCCGCCGGACGCGCTAGAGGTATGCTCGCGGAACACGCCCCGCTCAGCAGAGCCCAGGATCCGCGAACTGGGTGAGGAACTGCATGTGCCCTTGCTCTCCAACTCGGATGCCCATCGCGCCAGCGACGTGGGGGGTTACTACAACGAGCTAGATCAGAAGCCCCGAGACGTCGAGGCGTTGGTCTCGATTCTCAAGTCCGGGGCTTCTGAGCCGGTGGCGCCGACCTGGGTCGGCGCCTGCTCTCGGTGGTGGTGACTGAGGCCCCCGATGGCTGACGGATTTGGTAGATGACTAGAGAGACGCGATTCGCCGTTCAGGGCCCGTACGATCTGGCACTGTCGCTGGCTTCGTCGGAGCGCTACACGCGTATCTCCCGGGGCGACGAGGGTGCCTTCCGGGCGGGCGCGCGGGTTGACGGCGAGCCCACGGTGATGGAGGTTTCGCAAGTGGAGAACGATCCTCCCGTGCTGGCAGTGGCGGGCACCGGCGGCGCCCAGCTGCCCTTGGTGCAACAGGCGGCGGAGTGGATGCTCTTCGGCGGGCTGAGTCTCAAACCCTTCTACGAACAGGTCGGTGGGTATCCGGTGATGGAAAGGGCTGTGCGCCGCCTACGCGGTTTGAAGCCGAGCCGACCACCATCGCTGTTTGAGATGGCGGTGACGGCCGTGACGGAGCAGCAGATATCGATGGCCGCAGCGTACCAGATTCGCACCCGGTTGGTGGAGGCCTTTGGGGACCGCATCCCCGTGAGGGAAGAAGAAGATGGAGAACCGACGTACTACGCTTTTCCGGAGCCCGAGCGCCTGGCGTTTGTGTCCAAAAAGGCACTTCAAGGATGTGGTCTGTCCGGGAGGAAAGCAGAATACATCCTCGGGCTGGCTCGGGGAGTCGTGAACGGGGAGATCGACCTGGAGGGGCTGCGGGACCTCTCCGATGAGGATGTGAGGGCGTCCGTTACGGACCTGCGGGGATTCGGCCCATGGTCAGCGGACTACATCCTGGTACGAGGACTGGGCAGGCTCGACTGCGTGCCGGCCTCGGACCTGGGGGTGCGGACGGTGGTGGGGAACTTGCTGGGAGACGGGTCTCGGATGGCTGAAGAGGAGGTGCGGACGGCTTTGGCGCCGTTTGCGCCGTACGGGGGCCTGGCGGCCTTCTACCTGCTCCGATATGGTAGCATCGAGGGCGATTGAGCCCGGCGTGGGTGGCTTCATCAGCTCGAGGGAAGGGGAGACCGGCTGCTCCGAACGGAGACCGCGGAAGGCGCTCCATGCGATGCGGCACAGGAATCGGGGTGAGCCGACGGTGGGTCTGTGGCCGGGGCGATAGTAAGGACACACGGCAGGCCGCCCTACGGTGTGGCTGTGGTCCACGGGGGCCCCGGGGCTGGCGGTGAGATGGAGCCCGTGGCGCGGGTTGTCGCTCGTCAGAGGGGTGTGCTCGAACCGATTCAGACGGCGGACTCGGTGAATGCTCAGGTTGCTGAGCTGCGGAGAGTGTTGGAGCGGGAGGCGGCTCTACCCGCCGTGCTGGTGGGGTTCTCGTGGGGGGCGTGGTTAAGCTTCATCCTCGCCGCCCGTCACCAGGGGTTGGTTAGGAAACTCGTCATGATCGGCAGCGGACCGTTCGCGGCCCGCTACGCGACTGAAGTAGGTGCGAGACGGATGGAGCGTCTTACGGAGGAGGAGCGGGACGCATTCGAGAGGGCTCGGGCGGCTCTGAACTGCGGGACGACGAAGGACAGGGACGCAGCGCTGGCAAGGCTCGGCGCCCTGGCGCGGAAAGCCGACGCGTATGACCCCCTGCCGCAAGCGACGGATGAGACCATCGTGCCGGACGCCGCTATCTTTGAGAAAGTCTGGTGTGAGGCCTCCGAGCTAAGGGAGCGGGGCGTGTTGCTGGAGCTAGGGCTAAAGATCACTTGCCCCGTCGTTGCTATCCACGGCGATTATGACCCTCATCCCGCCGAAGGGGTCCGACGGCCACTTGGCTCGGTCGTTGAGGACTTCGAGTTCTTGCTCCTGGAGCGCTGCG
>Ga0180431_10003183_pt1 | contig 21277 bp, 21 predicted proteins | sample SS_ome_11_FD_132459 | JGI IMG/M metagenome (GOLD analysis project Ga0180431, IMG submission 132459) | Hypersaline lake sediment archaeal communities from the Salton Sea, California, USA - SS_1_MS_1 metaG | ecosystem: Environmental > Aquatic > Non-marine Saline and Alkaline > Hypersaline >...
TGATTTCTCCCGATGCGGTCGAGAAAACGGCCGATAGAATAAAAAACGTCAAGAAGGTCGGCTTACCCGCGGGTCATTTTGATGTCTATACCGGAGATATGTTCGAAAAGGTGGTCGCAATGGAGGCCGACTTTTTATATCAACACCTCGTTGAAGGTTAAAGTTGTATCGGGTATCACTCGTCATAATATCCGTATTTATAATTTGCCTCGACCATTGCGCGCAGATTTTCCGACTTCGCGTTATAAGGTATCTCGCAAGCTCCGGCCAGGATGAAGCCTCCATCCTTGCCGACTTCTTCAATCAAGCGGTGGCAATATTCTTCCACCTCCTGAGAACTTCCCAACGCCAGTTTTTCTGCGGGCACGTCGCCGAACAGGCACATGTGATCCCCGATTTCTTTCTTTGCCTGAAAGATATCCGTTAACCCATCCAGTTGGAGGATAATTTTTTTCGCCGGAAGACGCCGCAGGATTTTCAGGTTTTTCGTCCAGTTCCCATCACAATGGAGTATGGGCGTCAAACCGGCGTCAATGATCCGGTTGATGATCAGTTCCATGCCAGGAAATGCCAAATCCTCGAAAGTTTGAGGTGAAATAAAATCATTGGACGTTCGATGCAAATAACATTGAATACGTGGAACGCCCATAAATCGTGCTGTTTGAATGCTCGATTCGGCAAAGCTTGGTGCAAGCTTCAGGGCGGCGTCGCGAATTTTCTCCGGTCTCTGATAGATGTCCAGGGAAAAGGGTACAACTGTCCGAGCCTGTGAAAACATATCAAACGGCATTTCCGCCTGATAACCGATCTGAATAACCATTCCGCGTGCGCGCCACCATTTCCAATCCCTTTTCCAGAACAATTTTTGTTGCAAAAGGCCCATCGCCAGCTTGAGCCAAAGCGATACGGTTCCAAGCTTTTCGCCGTCTTTACAAAAACGGGGGATCATCCGCGCACGAAAAAGGAAGTCCACATATTTGGAGTTCGTATCGAAAATCCAATCATAATCCTCCGGTTGCATGTATTCGATCTCGTCCACCTGACTCATGACGTCGTCAGGGAGTTCCTTTCCGGGATAAAGATAACGCATCATCATGGTAAAACTGTACATCAACCTCGAAACCGGGTTGATATTGTAATAAATATCCCATGGGCCGATGTCTTCGTATACGGTGCGCATGGTCTGCATATATACTTTCGGCTTCGTCATGTAATCACTCATCTTCACACCGGCATGAAAAGGGCCGTAATAATAAAGCATCATGGATAAAGGCACCCGATCCGGCCGTTCGAGCCGGATGACCGCATCCAGGCGTTCCTGCGCGGTCATTCTATCCTTTTCATATATCTTCCCGCTCGATGGGATCATTCCATTTCCTCCCTCTGAATCATGAAAGATTGTATAATCTTTATTCCTTCGTAAGCGTCGCGGGTTTGAGCATCCACCCCCAACCTTTGGATCATGTCTTTCGTGGTTACCCCACCTCCGATAATCACGTTAATCCGCTTCCGAAGGCCCGTTTCTTCGAGCAGGCGCATGACGTCCTGCATCGGAACAAAAGCCGTCGTAATCAGTACGGACATCCCCAGTATTTGCGCCCCGGTCTCTTCGAGTTTCGATATGAAAGTTTCCGGGGCCACATCCACCCCGAGGTCATACACATCAAAACCGCTCGCCTCCGCCAGTATGCTGAAAACATCCTTCCCAAGATGATGACGATCCCCTTTGGGAGTGCCCAGAACGATTTTCCCGACGGATTCCTTGTCGGTCGCCGTGAGAATAGGTCGCAAGCGCGAACTTACTTTTTTGAACATCTCGCCGGCTATGACCAACTCGGGCAGGAAATACTCCCCCAATTCAAATTTCTTGCCGATTTCTTCCATGCATTTCTGGCATGCAGCCAATAAATCCTGTGCCGAAACTCCCGATTCGAGCAGCTTTTCCATCTCGGCCTCGATGGAATCGATCTTAAACGAAAGAAAAATCTCCCGGAATTTGGCAAGCTCATCCATTTACCGTGCCTCCGTGTTTACCTTTTGTAATTTCTCGACTTTCTCTTTTATTTCGTGAATTACGACAATATTTCCACCGATTCTCCACCTATTTCGGCGGCATGGAGAAATTAAAACTTTTTACCATCAGCCCGGCGTTCGCAAAAACCTCGGCTTTTGCCTTTAGCTCCTCTTCTCCAAGCGGTTTTATGCCCAGCGGCTTTAATTCGCTATCGAGTTTGCTCAACTTGCTTTCACCCAGCCGGTGATATGCCAAAAGCCAGACTTCGCTTTCATCCAATTCGACTAAAAATTGCGCAATCGCTTTTAACTCATTTTCCGCATCGTTCATCCCCGGCACAACCGGCATACGAACCTGGTGTGGAATCTCCAGCTCGACCAGCTTGCGAAGATTTTGCAGAATTAACTCATTGTCTTTCCCGGTAAGTTTTTGATGAAGCGTTGGAGTTAGTGCTTTCATATCATAGAGAACCAGGTCGATCATTTCGAGCGCGGGCCTCAAGGACTCGAAGTTGAAATGCCCGCATGTTTCAACGGCAACGTGTACATCTTTCTCTTTGAGGGTCTGCACGAGTTCGAGTATAAACGCCGGCCTTGCCAACGGCTCGCCGCCTCCCAGTGTAACGCCTCCCTGCGGTTCATAAAATTCCCGGTCTTTTATGAGTTCAGCAACCAACTCCCCGGTGGTGTATTCCCTTGCCGCAGGCTCGAGCGCCCGGCTTGGGCACACCTCGGTACAAACAAAAGAATTCCGGCATATTTCGCGGTTTATACGGGGCCCGCTTTCGAACCGGATCGCCCCGTTCGGACAAGCCTCGGCGCAATCACCGCAGGCTATGCACCTATCCTCTGAAAATATCAACTCGTTCTCAAATTTCAAAGCTTCCGGGTTCTGGCACCACTTGCAGCGCAAGGGGCACCCCTTGAAAAAAACCGTCGTCCTGATCCCGGGGCCGTCGTGTACGGAAAATCGCTGTATGTCGCAAACTAAAGATTTTTGCATAAATCCTGCTTGAAAATGATCAACCGGCTTGGGGATTCCCACGAAGCTTCTTCATCTTAAAATACCGCTCAACCAGACTCATAATAAATCCGAACTGAAATAAATAATACAAATTCCCCTTTTGACCTATCTTGTTTGAAATTGCCATCTTTAACAAATCTTCCGGCTTCGTTCTCAAATAGAACGCCGGCGGTTCGTATAGAGTAAAGGTGAAATCCGCCGGTCCGACCCAATTGCGGGGCACTTTTGCCTTACCGTTCTGAAAAACCAGGAAATGGAACAGCTTTCCATCCGCGTTTTCGATGCGATAAATTCCGTCGAATTCCTTCAACGCCCGCCCGATCAACGGATCCTTCTTGCCGATATTCATGATGCCGGCGGCCAGTCCCCGCAATCCCACTCCGATAAGCGCCCAGGCGGCCCTCTCCTTCGGAACCTGCAATTTACCAGTCTCTTGCATCTTTTCTCATTTTAATGGATCAGGGCCTGTTTTGCATCTACCTTTCTCCGTCGAACCACTGAACGAGATACTCACGGTTCCATTTGCGGCTCTGGCGCAACTTGTGCCCCAGGAGTATCAGTAAAATTCCAAGGCTCATAAAAAATAAGGCGACCATTAACACTAACAGTCGAGGCACAACGAGAATTAAAAAACCGAAAAGTACCAGCAAAATTCCAGGCATATAAGCAGCGCAGCCTCCTCCGGACGCTCCGTATGATTCATCGGACATGTTACTCTCCATATCTTGAAAATTATAAAAATGGGCGGTTCCTGCTAAGGAGCCGCCCGTCGGTTTGTGGTTGGGGTTTTAATGGACCTTCACATCGATCTGTTTCGGCTTGGCTTTTTCGCCTTTCGGGAGCGTCATGGTCAGCACGCCGTCCTTATAGGCGGCTTCGATTTTTTCCTCCTCGACGTGTTCGGGCAACGAGAAAGAGCGCTTGAAGGTTCCATGGGAGCGTTCCACTCGGGTGTACTTATCGGTTTCCTCTTCGTGTTCGCTTTTCCGTTCGCCGCTGAAAGTCAGCACGCCGTCTTTAACCTCGATATGAACATCTTCCTTCTTCATGCCGGGCAGTTCAGCTTCAAGGATATACTTTTCCTCTTCCTCGCGTATATCGACTGCAGGCACAAAGGACTCCGTCGCAAGACCTTCACTCTCGCGGAAGAAGGGCTCAAAGAGTGAGTCGGTGAAAAATCGGTTCAACCAGCCTCGACGTTCCGGCCACCATGGGTCGTATCTCACAAGGTTCATCTCTAATACCTCCTTTCTATATCTGCATTTTGTTGTCGGCTTTTACGCCTTCTACAATAAATATGCGCACGATTTTCATGGAGTCAAGGGTAACGAAAATATTGTGTAATTTGCCGGTTATTCCGGGAAAATGCCTGCAAATAGTCTGTTTTTTTCAGTTTTTCCAGATTTCCGGCACAACAAGCTCGATGCCTTCGTGCGGTACCCAGCCTGAAAGACCTCCCGGGACGGCAACCTGGCTCCACATTTCGCGGCGCCCTTTACGGTAAACCAAAATACCGGCGGACAGCTCGAATAGTTCGGGGTTGGACTCGCCCGGCCCGGAGTGGGCGGGGAGGGTGGCCTCGATAATTATCGCATGGTCGCGGCCCATTCGATTAGCTTTTGCAACGAGTAACGGCATATTTAATACCAATAGCGCCGATAATAAAATAAGAAGTCCGCGCAGCATCCGTCTCGTTCGATCTTTTTTAACCGACACTCGTGCTATAAGAATGAAAATGGAAAGATTGAATAGAATAACCCAGCCTGCTGCAATTTCATTCATGGAGATACGAGAAAGCAGTTCATCCCACCTTTCCTGAATATATGTTCTCTCGTATACCGGCGGTTTTTCTTTAATCAACGATTTGGCGAATTCGAGATTGTACAACAGGTCCGGGTCACGCGGGTCGAGCAATCTTGCTCGTTCATAATGCAAAATCGCACGGCCCAGGTCGGGAGGTGTGTTTTTCAGGTACGCATTTGCGAGATTATATTCCAGCCTCGCATCGCGCACTCCGGCTTCGGCGGCCATTTGATACGATTCGATGGATTTATCGTACATGCCCTCTGCATAAAGGGAATTCGCGCGGTTGTACAATGCTGCGGCGGATTCCACGGCGGCATACGCATCCGAACAGGTGACGGCAATAATGATGATAAAAAAGGCGCAAAATCGTTGCGTCATTTTTGTTGAGTCTCCTTCAGTGCCTTTCGCAATAATTTGAGCACGTCGCTCGCCTCTTTCAAAAGCTGCTTTCCGTCCGTTTCTTCTTCTCCCGGCAGGTATCGAGCCGCCTGGCATTTTTCGAGCAATTTAACGACGCGGTCGATATCCTCCCTGTCAACTCCTGCGGAGACCAGCCTATCGACAAAATCTCCAGGCGGCAAACCCACGTCGGGAAGATTGAAAATGTCGGCTATGTATCCCGTTATCGCCATGTATATCTCGCGGTGGAAATCATCGGTCGACGACGCCATGACTTTGCGCGCGCTTTCCAACCGTTTCCCGGCGTTTTCCAGGCTCCCTCGTTTCCGTGCGTAAGCGGTGTCGGATTCGAGCCTGTCTCGGCGCTTCCGCCACAGAACTGCCGCGCCCAATACCATCAATGGAAACAGGTGAACGGCAAGGAACCATGATCGCCGATAAATCAACGGATCTCGATCCCTCAAACTTTGCACGTCGGGTTTTATATAGCGGATATCCTTGACCAATTTCGGTTTTTCTTCTTCGACCTTGCCGGGTACTGAAGCGCCTTTCGGGCCGGGAGAAACTTTCACCGTGAAAGCTCTTGAAGTCGAAGTGATGAACTTTGCGCTTTTTGGATCGAAGTATGAAAATTTCGCCGGGCCGATGGTCGCTTTTTCGGAATGAGGTACAAGAATATATCGGTAAGTCCTCTCCCATCGCAGGTCGTTGTCCTGCATCGAGGTGTTGTCTTCCTTCTCGGGAGGGTAAGATTCCACGGACGACGGCAGTGTAATAATCGGTTCTGCGGCGCCTTCGAGGTTGCCCGTTCCGGTGATTTTCACCGTCATGGTAATGTTTTCGCCGGCACGTATGTTTACACGGTCGATATTCGCTCCGACGTTGAAACGGCCTACCGCGCCGGAGAAACGCGCGGGCCTGTCCCGCTTCGGCAAAGGCATGACTTCCACTATCACCGGCGGACTAGGCGCGCGGCTTTCAACCAAACGATATTGCTGAAAGACCCTGTTGGGGTTCACTATCACAACGCGGCTGTAGCCTTGCTTGACCGGACCGATTGTGAGTGTACCGTGGCGAGTGGGAAATACTATCAACCGGCCGAGGTAAGCGCGAAGATAACGATTCCCGCCTTCGAGTGTCACCTTCGATGTCGGGTGTGAACGGGGTCTTTCGAAATCGTACCTGATAAAACCGCCAAGCTCTGGCAGATCGATGTTGGGATCAAGCCTCTTTATCTTTACGTCTTCATGTACATATAGAAAATACGAGACGGTTAACAGTTGCCCGACATACAGCTTTTCGCTAGACGGTTCCGCGTTTACAAATACGTCGGTCACCGGTGTGACTTTCCCCCCGGCTTTGGGGAGCGCTGTGACTTTCAGAACAACCGTATCGCTCGAATAATCGACGCCTCGAACTTTCACTACCGCCGGCCCGATACGGTATGTACCCGGCTTTGCGGCGTGCAAGTAATGCTCGAAAGCCGTTATTTCGGAACCGCTCTTCTCGTCGCGCACCACCTGCCCGTTGATAACTATCGTCATACTCGAGCCGGAGATCATCGACCGGGAGGTGTTTACGCCCAAAAGCTCGATGCCTTCCGCATTTATCCCGGCTACTTTGGGCTTGATATCGTCAGAAAGATCGGATCCCTCGACAGTGACGGTGTAGGTGATCTCATCTCCCTCGAGCGCGGTAGGGGTATTCAGCTCGGCGCGTACCTTAATATCGTCAGCGGCAAAAATCTCCATCACGTATATAAGCGATATTAGAATGGAAAACACCGCTGCGAGCCCAATCTTATTCCCGAGCAACCTCATATTACCAATCCTTGCCGGCAAAGGGCCTGCCGCCTCCGGGTCGAGCGGCCTGCCGCTCGCGGGCGTTTTGATGTTCTCTTTCTTCGAGGGCTTTCAGCAAGCGTTCAGCCTCCTCACGGGTCATTTCGCGCGGATCGGCGGGCTGAGGCTGCATTTCGGGAGTGCCGGGAGGACTTTCCATCGGCTCGATTGACGCTTCTTTGGTCGAAGTTTCGCTCTCGTCCGTGTCGGTCCGTTCTTCTTGTTCTCCATCCTTCTTTTTCTGTTGGTCGCTTCCATTCTCCGATTTTTTCTTTCGCGGACATGAAGATTCACGAGACTTTTCTTCTTCTTTCTTAAGCTCGAGCATCTTGCGGGCGACTTCGAGGTTATATTTGGCGTCCTCGTCGGTGGGGTCTATTTTGAGCGCCTGAGTGTAGGCGTCCACGGATTTGGCCAAAAGTTCGATATCTCCGGCGGAAGCGGCTTGGCGGAAGTAGCAATTTCCGAGGTTATACCAGGCTTTTTGGGCAAGCTCTTCCTCCTCGGTGGTGGAGGTTACTTTTACAAATGACTCGACGGCAAGATCATATTTCTTTTGCCTATAAAGCACATCGCCGATATTGAAATGCAGGCGGGGATTGTCGGGGTCTTCAAGTTGGGCGTCGGTATATCGAGCCAGCGCCTGGTCGTATTTTCCATCGGTGAAAAGCTTATTTCCTTTATTTACCGTGCTTAGGGGCCCGAAGAACCCCAACAAACCCAGCGCCAGGAGTCCCGTTAACAGTAGTGGGAAGATAGGTTTGTACCTCATTTTGAACTCGTCTCCACCTTGGATTTCCCTGTTTCCGTCAGGAAAACTTCGATAAAAAGCAACATCAACGCCGGAAAGAGCAACCACTGAAACCGATCCTCGTATTCGGTATAAAACCTCGATTCGGATTTCTTGCCCTCGAGCTCCCTTACCTTTGAATATACCTTTTCGAGATCGAGTCGCTTGCCGGAGTAGTGGTATTTGCCGCCGGTAGCCAGTGCGATTTTTTGCAACGTTTCTTCATCAAGTCGAGTCATTACGGTTTTTCCCGACCTGTCTTTTTTATACTCGATACCCCCGTCGGGTTTCTTTATCGGTATCGGCGCTCCCGCCGGCGAATTATCACCCAGCCCGACGGTGAATATTTTCACTTTTTTCTCCGCCGCTTTTTGAGCCGCATCGACGGCTTTCCCTGAATGATCTTCACCGTCCGTCATCAGAATAATGATCTTGGTGCGGCTTCCCGCGATCTTGAAAGTTTTTAATGCTTCCCCGATTGCATCGGTGATGTTCGTGCCCGGTGTAGGTATGCCGCCGGGGCCTACAACGTCCAACAATGTACGCAAAGCGCGGTAGTCCATTGTCAGCGGGCATTGCAGAAAGGCTTCACCGGCGAAGATCACCAACCCCGCACGGTCTCCCTCGAGCTTATCGAGCAGCCCCGATATTTGCGCCTTGGCGGCGGCGAGTCGCGATGGGGTCACATCTTGCGCCAGCATGCTTTTCGATACATCCAGTACAAAGACGACATCGCGGCCAGAAGAGCGTACTTCCCTCAACCCGGCGCCAAGCTGAGGACGGGCTATACTTACCGCGATGAGCGCCCACGCGATTGTCACGAGCATCGCCTTCAGGCGGCGCCTGCCCGGACCGGCGGTGGATGAAAGGCCTTCGAGCAGTTCAATATCTCCCATCGCCTCCATGCCCTTGCGGCGTTTCATGGCGGCGTAACGATAAAAGAAAATTATCACCGGCACGAAAAGCAGCGCCCATAACATATATGGAGTTGCCCATCTCATCTTACGGCATCGTCCTTAGTGGTCCCGCCACGAGCATCACTTCCAAGCCCAGCAGGATAAGCGCCCATATCGCCCATGGCGTAAATCTCTCGGAATATTCGGTGTATCGGTTCATTTTCACTTCGGTTTTTTCCATCGCATCTATTTTGCGGAATACTTTCTTCATAGCTTCCGGGTTACCGGCGTGGAAATACTTCGCACCGGTAATTTCCGCGATTTTCTCGAGAGTGGCTTCATCGAGCCCGGACCTTACCGGTACGTAATGCTTCCCGAAAAAATCTTCGACCATTCTTACCGCGCCCGTCGGGCTGCCCACTCCCACGGTGTAAACCTTGACTTCGAACTGCTCGGCAGCCTGCGCGGCGGCCAACGGACTCAATATCCCCTCGTTGTTTTCTCCGTCGGTCACGAGCACCGCCACCTTGCTCTCGGCATTCGAGTCCTTTAGATGCAGCACCGCAGTGCCCAACGCATCGCCTATGGCGGTTTGAGGGTATTTCTCGTTGATGGTGATTGAATCGAGAAAGGTAAGCAGTATCCCATAATCGAGCGTCAAGGGACATTGGTAGTAAGCCTTTCCGGCGAAAGTTATCAAACCGATGCGGTCGTTTCGGCGCCGGGTTACGAAATCGCTTATAACCTCTTTGGCCACGTTAAGCCGGGTATGCTCGGGGTCTATAGATTTCGACCCGTATGGGTCTATTGAAAGCATGCTGCCGGAGTTGTCGAGGATCATGATGATGTCTATTCCCTTCGATATGACCTCATCGCGATTAACCCCGTATTGCGGTCTGGCCACTGCGACGGTAAGAAGCAGAATTGTAAGGATACGCAACGCCCATGGTATCCACACCGCTTGTACGCGGCTGGTAGGACGCGCGCCGTCCACAATGCGAAGATCGCTGTATTTCAAGGTCGGAGGCGCCGCACGACCTCGCAGGTACCAACGCACCAGCAGCGGCACAAAAAGCAGAAGCAACAGGAACCATGGATTCGCCAGCCTCATACTTTAAACCTCTCCGGTTGTAGCGGTTCCAAAGTCTCGAGTGGTTTCTCGCACTACACGCCTGGTTTCTTCTATGAGCTTTTGTGCTCTATCGGCGTCGGATTCTCCCTTTGCGAATTTCACAAGATCGCTCTCGCGCAGCATCGTGACGACGGAATCCTTCAAATCGAGCTTTCGGAGACGCCGGTCAAGCGAGATTATTACTTCATCGGTGGTCATATCGATTCCGTTAAAACGGTATCGAGCGCCAAGGTATATACGAAGCGTGTCGGTAACCAGGTCGTAGTACAGGTCGAAACGACCGATTTCAATAAGCCCCATGGCCTCGATCCGATCAAGATCGCTCAATGCCCGTTCGTGCGGTGGTACGGGAGGGGCCGACTTTGCCGGACTTTGTGCGGAGGGGCGAAGTTTCTTGAAGTACAGGAAACCCAAAACGACCAGCGCAGCGGCGGCGAGCGCCGTGCCGCCCCACAGCAAATAGGGTCGCCAGTCGAACGGCAGATCGACCGGCGCCTTGATGTCGCGGATGTCGCCGGCATCCTCGGGCGCCGTCCGCTTGACGTGGATGGTTAACGGTTTCGTCTCTATTTTCTTCTCGACGACTTCGCCGGTTTCGTCCTTATAAGAATACCCTACCTCGACCGGCGGAACGGTCATATCGCCGACAAGATAGGTGGTTATAATGTATCGGACTTCTTTTACCGTCTCGTTTTGCTCGGTACGCGGCGCGGGCGTGGATATGTCGCGTATGAAAAATTCGCCTAACCTGTCCCCGAGGGGCGGGATGTTCACCTCGACGCCTGCGGGATATCGAGCGGTAACCGTAAGAGTTATAATGTCGCCCACGGTTATTTCCTCCTTATCCACCGATACGGACGCGCTAACTTTCGACTCGGTTGCGCGAACCGGAACGGAGAAGAGGATTATCGCGGCCATCGCCGCTACGATAAAGCTATTTGCCCGAAATGCGATCACTGTATATTTCGACTCCTTCCGATTGCTGAAGCCGGTTTATAACGGCGTCGAGACCTTCGCGCCTCCTTTGCATTTCGAGTAATGCGCGGGCGCGTTTCTTTGCCTGATCGTATGTAAGCTGTATCTTTTTCCCTCTTTCATCGCTGCTCATAAAATCATCTTTATGGGACTCGTAATAAGCCCTTACGTCCGCATCGGTTATCCTGATACTCGATTCTATAGCTTTTTCATGATATTTTGCGATAATCGCGGCCTCGCGAGCTTTCTGCGCGGCACGCTCGATTTCCGGGTCGCGGTCGATTTCGGCGCGATTGGCGGCTATAAGCAGAAGCCTCCTGGCAATCAGGTTCTGGAGAAACTCGACCTTTCTTTCAGGGGCCTTGTATTGCTCCTGCAATGCCGTCGGCAGGCTTTGAATCTCATCGTCAAGTTCTCTCAGAGTAATGGTCTTATTCCCGACTTTAGCCACGATGATTTCGGTGGTTTTTTTGGGCGTTTCTTGTTGTTCCGCCGAAGTGGCGGTAGCGAGGTAATTGGCAGCATCTATACTTCTGCCAGCTTTTTCAAGCGCCTCGACAATTCTTTTGTCCGCTTTTACGCCCAGTTCCGAATCGCTCTCGATAAGCTTTGTGGTCAGCAAGTAGGGCAGAGCGCTTTCGGGATCGTAGAGGCGATCCATGTACATCCCGGCGACGTGATAGCTTATCTTGGCGCGATCATCGCCGGAAAGCGTATTGTTTTGCAAAAGCTTCGAATATTGATCGATAGCTTTGCCCCACAGGCCGTGCGATTCGAGTGTGGTGGCGAGCTTACGGGTCAGCTCCATTGTTTGATCTTGCAGCGGAGTTTCGGCATTTCGTTGCAGAATTATGCCGATTGTCGCAAAGCCGGCGATGATGAGTATCGCTAGAATTATAAAACCAAGATTCCGGCGCATTTTCCTGAAACCTCCTTTTACTATCGGAACTTTTTTGCCCTTTGACGGAAGAAATTTACAAGTGGTATGGCGTAATCCCGGTCGGTACGCAATGGTACGGCGTCGATGTCGGTTGACCGAAGCAGGTAATCGAGTTGCGCGCGCCGCTCGGCGCTCGAGCGCGACACCGCGAGCCGCACCTGACGGTCGGAGGTATCGACCAACGTACGCCGCATGGTTTCGGCGTCTTCGAGCCAAATCAGCCCCACATCGGGCAGAGTTTCCTCTCGCGGATCGCCTAAAGGCAAGGCCGTAAGATCGTGTTTGCGGTTGACGATCCTCAGGTTTTTATCGTAGTCCTCGGTGAGGAAGTCGCTGATGAGAAACAGCACTGCGCGCCGCTTCTGGACTCTCATCAAGTATTCAAGAGCTCCCGACAGGTCCGTACGGCTACCGGCCGGCTCGAGTTTTACCAGTTCGGAAATAAGCCTCATGCCGTGATCGGCGCCTTTTTTCGGCGGCACATAGCGCTCGATGCGGTCGGTGAAAGCTATAAGTCCGACGCGGTCGTTGTTGCGAATGGCTGCAAAAGCCAACAGCGCCGCCACCTCGACCGCCAGGTTGCGCTTTGCGCGTATAACGCTGCCGAATTCGCCCGATGATGACATATCGACCATCAATATAACGGTAAGCTCCCTTTCCTCGACGAATACCTTTACATGCGGCTCGCCTGTACGGGCCGTGACGTTCCAGTCGATGCTGCGTATATCGTCGCCCGGGCGGTACTCGCGCACTTCGCTGAACTCCATTCCTCGACCGCGATACGTACTGCGGTATTCCCCCGCGAAGACGTCGTTTACCAGCCTTCGTGTGGTTATCTCGATGCGCCGCACGCGGCGTATGATTTCCTGTGGAAGCATCTAAATTAAGGCACCTCGACATGGTCGAAAATTTCCCGTACCACCTGCTCGGAGTTTATCTCTTCCGCCTCCGCCTCGAAGCTGAGCAGAATACGATGCCGGAGAACGGCCGGCCCCATGGCTTTTACATCTTCCGGGACAACATATCCGCGACGGCGTAGAAAAGCATGAGCGCGAGAAGCCCGGGCGAGATATATGCTCGCACGCGGGCTGGCCCCGTAATCGATAAGGCCGCGAAGACGAGACAGGCCCAGCTTGTCGACCGAACGAGTGGCGGTCACCAGCGTGATAACGTAGTCCTTGATTTTATCGTCCATGTAAACGTTTTCGACGGCTTTGCGCGATTCGAGCAATTGGGCCGGGCCGATAACTCGAGCGGTGACCGGTGGCTCACCCACAGCCATGCGATCCATGATGAGACGTTCCTCATCGGATGTGGGGTACCCGATGACTATCTTCAGCATAAATCTGTCCACCTGCGCCTCCGGGAGAGGGTAAGTTCCCTCCTGCTCGATAGGGTTCTGGGTGGCCATCACGAGAAACGGCTCGTCGAGAGAATAGCTTTTATCGCCGATGGTTACCTGATGTTCCTGCATTGCTTCGAGCAAAGCGCTTTGCACCTTCGCCGGCGCGCGGTTGATTTCGTCCGCAAGAATGAGATTGGCGAACACGGGCCCGAGCTTCGGCGTAAACTCGCCGGTGCGTTGGTCGAAAATCAGTGTCCCGATCAGGTCGGCGGGTAACAGGTCGGGCGTGAATTGTATGCGTTGAAATTTCAAATCAACCGCGTCGGCAAGCGTCTTGATCGTGAGCGTCTTCGCAAGGCCTGGAACACCCTCGATAAGAACGTGCCCACCGGTGAGCAGGCCGATAAGGATACCCTCGACCATGGATTCCTGGCCCACTATCACTTTCGAGACCTCTTGACGAAGAACCTCGACAAAAGCGCTTTGTTTTTGCACCAGTTCGTTTATAGCGGCGATATCGACACTCATATTCTTTCTCCTTTTCAAGACGTTTTCCATAAGAACCGTCAGGCCTTAAGTCTTAAGGCTCAAAATTTAATGCTTTATTCTTCAGCCTTAAACCTTCAGTCTTCAGCCTTGACTAAACCTTTGACCCCTTTTTCAGGAGTGTTGTTTCTCTTCCAATGCGAGAATTTACGGTTTCGCATGCATTCAACATCGGGGCAAATAATCTCAAGATGTTAATGATAGAATGTATACTGAAATAGACAGGATAGGACGGGATATTTTGTCTTTTCAAGGTAGGTCCCCCGGTTGTGAGCACGCGAATCATTTGTCCCTGATAAAAATAAGCCGCACCCGTACGGACCGGATACGGCGAGTCAGTCGGTTGGAATTCTTCAGGTGGGCGCCAGGTTGGATTCGGCAAGGTATCCGCGAATCTTTTTTATGGACCCCGCCTCGATCTGGCGCACCCGTTCCTTGCTTATGTTAAAACGCTTTCCTATTTCTTTTAGCGTCATGGGTTTTTCGGCCATAAAGCGGTTTTTCAAGATAAATCTCTCTTTTTCGTTCAGCCGCTCGACCGCTTCGGAAACGCCTTCAAGTATCTTTTCTTTTTCGTCCGTTTCTGCGAGAATTTCTTCCTGGGTAGGAGTTTCCTCGGCCAGAACGTCAATATGAGCCGTGGCGGATCCGTTATCGATTTTGGCGTCGAGGCTTGCGTCTCTAGCCGCCATGCGCAGCTCCATCTCGGAAATCTCCTCGGGCTTTACATCCAATACATGAGCAATTTCCTCGACCTCGGGCTCGGCGCCGTCCGGAGCGGTGAGGGTGCGCTTGGTGCTCCTGAGCTTTGTGAAAATCTTGCGCTGCGCTTGAGTGGTGCCGATCTTAACAAGGCTCCAACTGCGGATGATAAAGTTTTGAATCTGAGCGCGTATCCACCAGACGGCATAGCTGATAAGCCTGTATCCACGGTGGTGGTCAAATTTCTTCACGGCCCTCATAAGGCCGATATTGCCTTCCTGGATAAGGTCGATGAAATTAAAACCCAGGTTACGGTATTCGGATGCTATTTTAACCACAAAGCGCAGGTTATGCGTGACCAGTTTCCGCGCGGCCTCAAGGTCCTTGAACTCGCGGTAACGGCGAGCAAGCTCGAACTCCTCTTCCCGCGTCAGTAGAGGAAACTGATTTATCTCGGCCATATATAAATCCAGAGAGCCGGTTTTTGTAATAGCGCCCGTCATAACTGATCCATCCTTATTTCGTGGTAACCTTTACTCCTTTTCGTGTTTTAGCACTCCTTACACCTAAGTGCCAATTATAATCGTTTTTTGCCGCCTTTTCAAGGGGGCCTTTTACTTTTTAGATGTGGATTCCTCAAAGAGGATTCCGTACCCAAAGGCAACATTTGTCTTTGTGAATTAGATAGTTACAGCAACTAAACGTCTGTTTGAAATCTGCGCCCTTCCCTTATATTATTAGATTCCCAAATTAGAGAAAAGTTCCAAGCTTTTTATGGTTCTACATATTGCGTATTTCGTCGGGATCGACATCGAAAACTCTGCCGGACGGCTCGCTCGGCTCTTGACGCACCCATTCCGGGAGTGAATCGGCGGCTTCGCTTATGCCCGCCCTGCGGTTGAAGTCACGCTCGGTACGCAGCAACGACCGGCCCATTTCCAAAAGGTCGTTTTCGGTAATTTCCCAACCGTAACTCGCATTGATGAAATCCGCGAAGCGCCCGAGATTTTTCGCTGTCGGGCCGACAAACAAACAAAAGCCAAGTTGGTCTATTATCGCAGCCAATACTTGCAGGTCTCGACTGACTTCCACCTGCACCGTCGGATCTGTCAGGGCGACCTCTTTTTGTGTATCGAGTCCCTTTCGGCCCTGAATAACGGGCCCTGCAGTGTGATCGGCTCCCATGGGCGAGGAGGCGAAAGTCACACCCATACCCTTGAAAGTGCGTGGGTCGTAGGCTGGAAAGCTCTGACCCTTTACCGCCGGTATGCGGTTTATGCCCATTATTCGAGCGAATGTAACCACACCGCCGCCTATTGCGCGGCCCATTATCGTTCCTTTTTTAACCTCATCGATAAGTTTTAGCGCAGCTTCGCCGTCGCCGAACTCGATAAGCCCAACCTCCATCGCCAACCCAAGCGTTGCGCCGGTCTCGATGGTATCCAGCCCCGTATCGTCGGACGCCCTGTCCAATCGAGCGATGATGTCGAGATCATCGATGCCCAGGTTGGAACCCATCATGCAGATAGTCTCATATTCGAGGCTCGAAGTTAAATAATTTTTTTCAGGGTCGTTGTAAATATTCGAGCAACGGATAGGACAGCCGGGAGTGCAGGCTACATTGGATGAGCCGTCTCTTTCTTCAATATTTTTTAAGAGGGCGACGGCGTTTATTCGCTCGGCTCCGTCGAAACTTCCCAATCTGTAGTTGCGTGTCGGAAGTCCTTGCAGACCGTTGGCGATATCGACCATAACGGACGTTCCCCATTTGGTCATTGCAGCCCGGGTCTTGGTCACATATTCAGTGAAATCGTGTGCCAGTTCCTTGAATTTTTCGGGGTTAGCCGGTTTAACGTTTTTTTCCGCCCGCGAGTGGGGTATCACTATGGCTTTTACGCCCTTGGCGCCCATCACTGCGCCAAGTCCGCCGCGACCGGCGGCTCGACCGGGGTGATCGTCCGTATCGTTGGATATTATGCATGCCGCTCCCAGCCGTAATTCACCGGCAGGGCCGATGCTGAGTATGGCGGCGTGGGGGCCATATCGTTCCTGAAGCTTACGGTGAAGATCGTAATTGCCTAATCCCACAATATCGTCGGCACGTTCGATTTGAGATTTTCTTGACCTTAGGATTATTACGTGAGGATGAGGATGGTCGGAGGTGCCCTCGATTATTATCGCCCCGATACCAAGCCGGGCCATACGGTAGGCGGTGCGACCGCCGACGTTACTTTCCTTTATGCCGTATGTGAGCGGGCTTTTGGCGCCTATGGACAATTTGTTGCAACAGGGGGCGGAGGTGCCAACCATCAGTCCCGGCGCAAGAATAAGCTTGTTGCATGGCCCCAACGGGTGACAATCGGGAAGTACCTCGCGTGACACCAGCGTTGATGTAAGAGCACGGCCACCGAGTCGCTCATATTCCGGAGGTCGATCATGCTCGATGACCTCACCGCTGTCCATACGAACTCTGATAAATTTCAATTCCACTGCTCCATTGAGAAGAAAAGCCTTAGAGTTCGAAGAAGGGGCAATTCGTGAATTGCCCCTACACTGATCGATTCAGGGCTACTTTTTAATAGCTTTTTGCAGGAACTTCGTCACACCGGCCGCCCCGCGCAACGGTACTTGAAGTGTAACCTCGCACGAACCGTCATCGCGCTTTTCTTCCCGAACGACGCGCGCACCCCTTACGAAACCTTGCAACTGGGATACTACGTTGCCGCTCGTATCGGTATTTCGTACTGATTTGCCTTTTTCGATTTCGAGTTTCAAGAGGGTATCAAGCAGGTTCCGATACGCGATAGCTCTTGCCGCGCGGCACGCCATCAGACCCGCCTGCGGCGCCGGCATGTTCGGGTTGGCTTTCCCCAAACCGGTGGCGGTGATGATACCCTTATCGTAATCAACGCCGTCCAGCGGACTTTGGTATAAAAGAAAACCATTTAGAGGGGTTATCGCACCCTGGGGAGATACGGCGACGCTCTGCAAACGCTCGCTCGCGTATCCCGGAGCGCTAAACTCGACTTCATAGAGGCCGGGTGAAACGTCAGGCACGCTGAATTTCCCGCCGGAAGCCTTGGCTCGCGCCACCACCTTGCCGTTGTCCAGAACAATGACCTCCGCATCGGCGGGAGTAACAGTGCCTTCCAGCACTGCGGCCTCCTGATCAACCCCCACAGGCGGTTCGGTCGGTGTGGTTACCACGTCGGGTTGAGGCTGAGGTTGGGTTGACGGAAAGGCTCCCACCGGAAGCTCGATGTCGGGCGCTGTCACAGTCTCCCCGGATTCCACCTTGACGGCGTAAGAAAAAGTAACCACTCCTCCGGGAGTTTTTAAGCGCAGGTCATACGTACCCGGCTGTGATAATGTTATCGAATATTCTCCCGTTTTGGGGTTAATATTGGCCGAGCCTGCGGCATTTCCCCCGGAGATCGCGGAAATTTGAACCCCATCCATGGTTTTTACCTCGGATGCGGTGTTGATCACGCGACCCTTCAATACGGTAGCTTTCGAGGGTTGGGGTGTGGGTGTCGGCTTGTCTTTTTCGCAGGCATTGATCGTCGTCAAGACTAAAGCCAAAACACATATTCCAAGGAAGCACTTAAACGACCTGAACGTCTTCGGAGGCATCGCAATTCCCTCCTTGATTTGTTGTGGGTTAAAGTAAAACCGGGCCGCTGATGCTTCAACGGCCCGGTGAAAAATCATGATGCGACTATCTCGTGTCTCGTTTTCTGTTCCAGTCTTCCCAGTCGTCCGTATCGTCCTGCGAAAACTGCTGCGGATCCTGCACGGTGCCGTCCGCTCCGACGGTAACGCTCATCATTGCGCTTGCAATACGAACCCATTCCTCCTCGGTAACTACCTCCGGCCCCGGCACTACAGGTGCGTCTATCGGCCCTTCGGTGGGAATTTCCTGCTTTCCCTCCCGCAGGATTCGCTGAGTGTAATCTGAGAAATTTGCGACCCACACCTTGCCTTCGAAGCATTTAACTCGAGTGGCGCCGTCGGGCATAAGTATGGTGTTAAACGAAGTGCCGCGAATTCCGGCGACGGCGCCGCCGGATCGCACTACGAACCTGTCGTTTTTCCTCGAAGAAGGTCTGGCCTTGGTGTACACCTTGCCGGAGACGAGTCGGGTTTCGTAGTTACGGGTGCGGTTGCGAAATCTCGCACTGGAAAGAAAAAGGACGCTTTTTGAGGCCAACCTGATTTTTGATCCGTCGGGCATCGTGAGTTCCAGCCTGGATTTAGCTCCGGTCTTGACGTAGTATCCGGCGTAAACGGAATAGTTCTGTTTTAGTCTGGCTCCAAGTCCGGCCTTATTTTTCGACTTGTACGCGGTACCTCTCAGGTACGTGACGCGAGCGCGGTTCGATTTTGAAGCGGCAGGCGCCGGTAGGACACCGAACATCGCCGCCGTGACGAGAAGCGCCAGCGTAATGGAAAGTATTTTAACTATTTTCATGATCGGCTCCTTTTATGGCTCTCCTTTAATAATTGGTTCAGCCAAACAAATATCAGCCGATTTTAAGGTAATCCATCATCTTGCGAATTGCCAACAGCGCCGACGCTCCGTCAACCGCATCCAGCGGCTTGAAGTTTCCTTCCATGTCCTGCTCGAGCATTTGTCGGCTGGTGACGACGACGGCGGCATTGTACGCGAAGTGGCCCGTTCTCATGTCGTGGAATTTACTTTCGGCTTCGCCGACGTATTTCGATCTGAGTCCGGGTTCGTTGAGAACCTTGACAAGCACATCTTCCAGCATGATGGCATATTCTGCGCGTGTGATGGCTTTATTCGGATAAAACCTTCCGCTCGGATCGACCTCGAGGCCACGGATTCCAAGCTTGATTACCTCGACCATGTCCGTCTCGAGCGGGTGACCCGCTAAGTCGGAAGCTTTAATTATCTTGCCTCGTTTCGCTTTTGCAGCTTCGCCCGGCGTGCGGAACCCGGGGGTTTCCCACGTTTTTATCCCGCGTTTGCGCCACAGTTCCGGCAAGTGCATCTCTTCGACGAACAGGGCCGCAACGTCGGCTTTGGTTATCTTTTCGACCAGCGCAATCTTCTTGCCCGCTACGCTGCCGGGTCTGGCACGCCTGATCTTCTGCACTTTTTTCCACAGAACATCGGCATCTCCAGCGAGGTCCCTATCCGTCTCGATGACTCCGTAGAACTTTTTCTCGGCTTTCATCCACTGGTGGGCCGCCATATACGCTTTGCCCATATTGAAGTGTAAATATTCATTATTAGGGTCGATTTTCATGGCTTTATTATAAGCCTTTTCGGCTTTTGCCAGCCAATCGGGGCCTTTTCGATAGGAATAGAACTCTACTACTCCTATATAATAGAGAAGTTGCTTTTTCGAGTCTCCACCGGTGTTTCCCGATGCCGCCCGACGCAGTTCATCGGCTTTTTCCGTATCTCCTTTTTGAGCGAAATAGATGGCATCGCCGATCAGTGCGGGGACATATTTGGGGTCAAGGCTCAGGGCCAACCCGTATTCCTTGTGAGCGCCTTCCCAATTTCCGGAGGCGATTAACCTCTTAGCGGTGGTCACGTGATGGGCGGGGGTGTCCATTTCCCCCACCTGGTCACGGGTTTTTTTGGGACATCCGACCAATACCGCCACCATGGTTACGGCAATCATGCATGCGATCAAACGTTTCATCGCTTCTTCCTCCTTTCTAAACTAATCGGGGCAGCGGTAAAACGAGCGCCGACGCCCGTCCCAAGCCGCTACCCCATTTTTTCGGAGCGCAATTAAAGGACGATTATAACTTTACATTCTTTGAGGAAACTCCAGTCTATGCTGGTGTCTTTAAGCTTGGCCGCGTCGGCATTGGTAATGACGATGTCAGCCTTTGTTGATCCGGAAGCCTTCACCGCCTGCAAAACAAGCGGGCTACCGGCTACGCGGGGGTTGTCTTTGGCCTGGTTGACGCTTTTGGCATAACCGACCACGCCCTGCTCGACGGCGTACTCGCGGGAGATAAATGAGCTGCCGTAAACCTCGTTTCCATCTTCATCAACAACCTTGGGCGCCATGGCAGGTACGGCTCCGAGCCCGAAGGCATTGATAACCAGTCCCGTGTAAACCTTCTGGGGACCGGCGGGAACCTCGTTCTGGCTGCCACCGAAGTTGTTCGGGGGAGGCAAGAGCACATCTGCGAGGTCGCCGGTGACCCTCATTCCGAGGGTGATTTCGCAAGTTCCGTCGGCTTTGTACACCGGTTGGCCTATTTGCTGAGCGCCGCGCAGCACTCCGCGAACGTTGGTTCTGACCACGTCGGAGGTGGTCATGAAGTTCTCGACTGTAGTTTCGCTGTCGATATTGACGCCTTGGACTATCTCGAGGAGGTTGCGCTGAGCGGTAACCGTCGCGGCGCGCAGGCACATTACGCGAGCCTGGCCCACATGCATGGATTTCGGGTTAACGGCGCCGAAACCGACGGATTTGATGATTTGTGTACTCCAATCAAGCTCGCCTGAAGCGTAATTCCCGCTTTTCTTATTCCCCATGGTGTTTTCTTGCACCACACCGCTTCCCGCAGCCAGCGCTATGCTTACCGCCGTAATTAACGCAAGTATGACTCCTACAGATACAAGACTTTTCGCCCTCATTTCCTAACTCCTTTCTTCCTTTTTTTTTCCAACTTCAACGGCAAGTCCGGGGCACCCCCCGGACTCTATATTACTTGAGGGGCAATTATACTCCTTTTCGCAACATTTGTCAACACTGGAGGTCTTTTGACCCTGATTCCCGGTTAATGTAAGTGAAAAAGCACCAACTGGTTGTAATACTTATAAAAAAGCTAAAAAGAGCATTCACCCAGGAGGTGCTTTATGGGGATTATAGCA
>Ga0180431_10003184_pt1 | contig 21274 bp, 18 predicted proteins | sample SS_ome_11_FD_132459 | JGI IMG/M metagenome (GOLD analysis project Ga0180431, IMG submission 132459) | Hypersaline lake sediment archaeal communities from the Salton Sea, California, USA - SS_1_MS_1 metaG | ecosystem: Environmental > Aquatic > Non-marine Saline and Alkaline > Hypersaline >...
CAGCCCGTTGAAGAAGGAGGATTCCCCGGAGAGTGCCTGCGCGAGGGGCCGTGTCGGTGTAGCACAGGCGCCCTCGCCTGTGGCGTTCTCAGCCGGGGGCGGCTGAGCTACATTCTTCAACGGACTGGCCGCCTTTGCGCCCCCGTCCGCCGTTGCCGCCTGGCCCTCGTAACCTCTGCCCCTGTTGCCTTTGGCCCCTATCCCTGCCGTTTCCGTTAGCGTCGTGTTCGTCGCGGTCGTCGTGGTTAGGAACTCACGCCAGGCCGGCGCGGTCGATGATCTCCGGCACCAGGTGGTCCCAGCCCAGCGGCATGATGTGGACACCCTGGCAGATGTCCCTGACGCCCTTGATGATCTCGACGGCTATCTCGACGGCGGCCTCGCCGGACTTCGTCTTCTTCTTGTCCGCCGCGAGGCGCTTTATCAGCCCCTCGGGCACGTAAACGCCACTGACGTTCTTGTTCATAAACCGCGCCATGCCGACCGATTTCAGCAGCACGATGCCGGCCAGCACGGGGACGCCGAAGCCCGCCACCTGCTCCATGAACCCGGCGAACCCGTCCACGTCGTAGACGGCCTGGGTCTGGAAGAACTCGGCGCCGGCCGCGATCTTCTTCTCCATGCGCAGTATCTGCGGCTCGACCGGTTCGGTGGCGGGCGCGACGACCGCCCCGGCGAAGAACTCGGGCGCGCCCTCCAACTCGTTGCCCGCCATGTCCTTGCCCTCGCAGAGGGTCCGCACGCACTGGAGCAGGCCGACGGCCTCCAGGTCGAAGACGGGCTTGGAGTCCGGGTGGTCGCCCAGGACGTTGTGGTCGCCGGTCAGGCAGAGGACGTTGCGTATGCCGAACGTGTAGGCGCTGAGCAGGTCGGACTGGAGCGCCAGGCGGTTGCGGTCGCGGCAGACCATCTGGAAGACCGGCTCCAGGCCCCTCTCGATGAGCATGTGACACGTGGCCAGCGCGCCGAAGCGCATGACGGCGCTCTGAATGTCCGTGACGTTGATGGCGACGACCTTGCCGCGCAGGTGCTCGGCGTCCTCGAGGCATTTCTCGACCGCGGTGCCCTTGGGAGGGCCGATCTCGCCGGTCACCACAAAGTCGCCGCGTGCCAGGGCGTCCGCGAAGTCACTCATCTTTCGCTCCCTCCGCTCCGGGCACGTCAACCGCCCAGAACGGGCTGGTCATGACCTCGTACGAGGGCAGGTAGTTGCCGTATTTCTTGGGCGGCGCGATGCGTACCATCTGGTCCAGGGCGTCCAGGTCTTTGAGGCGCTGGTATATCCGGTGCCAGCCGCAGTCGCGCTGGCGGTCCACCTCGCACTTGCCCTCGGGCGTGGTGCCGCCGCAGGGGCCGTTGACCATGCTCTTGGAGCAGTTGGTGATGGGGCAGATGCCGCCGGTCCTGTCCAGCAGGCAGTCGCCGCACTCGGCGCAGCGCTCGACGCCGGGCCAGGTCCCCTGGGCGCCGCCGATGTTGATCGTGTTGCAGGCGGGCCGGACGCGCCTCAGCACCGAGTCCGCGACGCACTGGACGCCGACCCCGCAGGTGACGACCAGCACGGAATCGCTGCCCATGATCTGCGCGGCAAACGGGCGCAGCCGCGAGCGCACGAGCGACTTGTCGCAGAGGAAGTCCACGGCGGTGACGCCGCTGACGGTCTTGCCGGCGCCTTCGAGCAGCGCGCGCACTTCGGGCAGGTTCTCCGCCCCGCCCGTCTGGCAGGCGGCGGCGCAGCCGTTGCAGCCCACCAGGAACACCCTGGCGTCCTTCTCCAGGCACGCCAGTATCTCGTCCTGCGGCTTCAGTTCCGTGACCAGCATCGAATTATTCCCCTTTCAGCTCGCAGACAGGCGCTTCAGCATTCCGTCGATCTCGCCGGCCGCCAGCGCGGCAAACTCCTGCATTCTGTCTTTGCACGGCTCGGACAGCCCGATCTCCGGCCGGACCCGTCCGGGCTCCATCCCGAGCACGCGGACCTCCTCGAACGTGTTCCCCAGCAGCGCCTCGAAGTGCAGCAGGTGGTACATGGTGACCCCGTGCAGGGACATGATCGCGCCGCGAGTCTCCACCTCCTCAAGCGGAAGGCTGTGGAAATCGCCTGGGGCCTTCCCGCCCTGGACCGCGTCCAGCACGAGCAGGGCCCGGCAGCCTTCCGCCTCCCGGAACGCCGCCCAGGGGTCCGTCCCGCCGTCGATGAACTTGACCCCTGCAGACGCCGCCGAGCCGGCCAGTTCCCTGACGGCGTCCACGCCGAGGCCCTCGTCGGCCAGCAGCAGGTTGCCGATGCCGACCACCGCGACGCTCGGTTCAATGGTGGACGCAGTCATCGCGCCGCCGCACCGTCAAACGGGCAGTGTTGCCGTCCAGGCGCCCTTGCGCCGTGCCACGTGCACCGAACATGCCAGGCACGGGTCGAAGGAGCGTATCGTCCGGACCACCTCGAAGGGGTTGTCCACGTCCCTTATCGTCTCGTTCTCCATCGCCTGCTCCATCGGGCCGGGGGCGCCGGCCGCGTCGCGCGGCGAGCCGTTCCAGGTCGTCGGCACGACGGCCTGGTAGTTGGCGACCTTCGCGCCCTCGATCCTGACCCAGTGCCCGAGGGCGCCGCGGGGGGCGCCCGTCAGTCCGGCGCCGGACCCCTCCTGCGGCACTTCCACCGGGATGACGCACGGCTCGCCCGGCTGGAGTTCGAGTATCCAATCCTGCACCTTCCGGGCGATGATGCTCGCCTCCAGGGCGCGGGCGGCGTGCCGGCCGAGCGTTGAGTTGAGCGCGCCCGGCTCGATTCGCGCCGCGGCGCAGAGCCCGTCCACGGCCTCCTTCAGCCCGGCGCTCCCGCCCGCGTATCCGACCATCATGCGGGCGAGCGGGCCGACCTCGCAGGGCTGGCCGCCGTAGCGCGGCGCCTTCAGCCAGGAGTAGGCGCCTTCCTTGCCGGGCTCCGGCTCGGTCCGGCCGGCCGACGGGTGCAGACCGTCGGCGCCGTCGGCGTAGTAGGAGTTCTTCACGTCCTCGGTGATGCGGTCGGGGTCCAGCGCCTCATAGGCCAGGTCCGCGCCCGCCAGGCCGCCGATGAAGAGGTCCCGGTCCCCGAAGGCGCCGTAGGCGAGGAACCGCGAGCACCCGCGCCCTATCTCCAGGTAGTCCGGGTAGGCCCCGGCCAGCATGAGTATGTCGGGCAGGTAGCAGTCGGCCACGAAGTCGGCGATCTCCCGCGCGTACGAGAGGGCCGCCGCCACCTTGTCCCGGCTGACCTGGGTGGTCACGCCGCCAACGTTGACGGTGCACTGGTGCGGCATCTTGCCGCCGAACAGAGCGAGCATCTCGTGGCAGTTCTTGCGCACCTCCAGCGCGCCCAGGTAGTGCCGGACGGCCTCGACGTTCTGCTCCCTGCTGAGCCGGTAGTCGCCCTCGTAGCGCGGCACGAAAGGCTCCAGGACGCCGCGCGCCAGGAAGTCGCTGACGGCGCGCAGGTTCGCGTCGCGCCGCTCGTAGCCGGCGACCGCCGTCACGTCCACGTAGTCCAGCGCGGCCAGGTGATAGAAGTGCAGGACGTGCGACTGCAGGAAGTTGGCCGCCAGCATCACGTCGCGCAGGAGCGAGCCGTTCGGTGGGACCTGGTCGGCCAGGCCGAACGCCTCGTCCAGGGCCAGCGCGGAGGCGGTCGCGTGCGCCTGGGGGCAGACGCCGCAGATGCGCTGGGCCAGGATCGGAATGTCGCGGGGGTCGCGGCCGCCGAAGACCAGCTCCAGCCCGCGCGCCAGCGTGCCGCTGCACCGGGCCTCCGTGATCCGCCCGCCCTCCTGCTCGACCTCCACGCGGAGGTGGCCCTCGATCCTGGTCACCGGGTCGATGATGATCTTACTCATCCTTCTCTCCCACTGTGGCTTCTTCCCCGATCCTGGGCATCCGATCCTCGTCAAGCTCCTGGTAGATCGGCGTCATCAGGTCGATGAACTCCGGCTGTGTGCAGCCCTGGCAGGGCGCGCCGGCCTTGATGCACCAGTTCAGGCCGTCGTTCCACTCCCGCAGCGGGCAGTCGGCGTAGGTGATGGGGCCCTTGCAGCCCACCTTGTGGAGGCATTCGGGGTCGCCGGGCTTCTCGGCGAACTTGCCCTCGTCGAAGTACGGCCGCCGGGGGCAGTTCTCGTGGATGAGCTGTCCGTAGATGATCAGCGGCCTCTGAAGAGCGTCCAGTGCGATCCCGTCGCCGACGGCCAGGTACTCCAGGACGGTCGCGCTGATCCAGTCCGGGTGAGGCGGGCAGCCGGGGACGTTCACCACGGGCGTGCCGACGCCGTGCTTGTCCAGGATATCCTTTGCGCTGCGGAACGCGCCGGGGTTAGGCGTGCCCGCCGGGATGCCGCCGAAGGCGGCGCACGTGCCCACGGCCAGGACGAGGGAAGCCTTCGGCGCCAGGTCGAGGAACTTCTCCAGGATGCTCACCTCGCGGCCGTCCGACTCGCCGATGGTGCAGAACGCCTCGTTCTCCGGGATGGCGCCTTCCAGGGCGAGCACGAACCCCCCCTCGGGCAGCCCGTCCAGCACCTCGAAAGCGGCGTCCCCCTGCCCGGCCATCAGGGTGGGATGGTACTTCAGGCTGAGGTGCATGCCGGGAAGGAACTGGTCCACCAGCAGGTTCCTGGCGGACGGACGGGCCGCGTTCAGCAGGGACACCGAGCAGCCGCTGCACCCACCCCCTTGCAGCCAGACGACGTTGATCTCCCGCACAGCCATCTTCCCCTCCTTCGGAGCCACCAGGGCGGACGGCAAAGAAGCCTCGCATCGTACACCCGCCGCGCCGCGTTGTCAAACACCGGGCCAAGCCAGCCCCCCGGCGCCGCGCGCCACGTGGCGCCAAAGTGAGAAGAAAAGCCTCGAGCCCGGGCCCGGCGGTCATTGGTTCGACTGGACCGTAGGGTCGGCGGCAGCCGCCTCCGTACAGCGCGTTGAACGGATCGGCGTCGCCGTTCAGCCCCCGGGCGAACGGAGGCGCCTCGAGTTTTGCGGGCTGCAACTCCTCAAGAGACAGTGACGCGAGCCACACGGGCCTGCGCCGCCCGTAACCGTGTTGACACGAGAGCTGCAGGTGCGTAGGATTAGATGCGCTCTCGGACCTCGCAATGACCAGACAACCATGACAATAGCGGTGCTATGCATGTAGGGATGACCGTGAAGAGGCACACAATTGTCGGGCTTGCCATCGCAGTCTGCGTGATCGTTCTGGCGTACTGCGTGTTCCGTTCGGAGAGTCCGGCTCCGACGGGTCCCGACCGAATGCGGGTCGGATACCTGGCTATTGCCAACAGCCTTCCGCTCTATGTCGCTGTCGCCGACGGCCTGTTCGCTGCGAACGGACTGGATGTCCGGTTAGAGGAGTACAAGACCAGCAACGACCTCGTAGAGGCCCTGGTTGCAGGACGTATTGATCTGCAGGTTTCGGCTTCCTCAGCAGTCCTGTTCAACTTCGAGTCGAAGCAGCCCGGGCTGTTCGCTGCTTTCTCCGCAAACGTGCAGACACAGGCGCACTACCCTGACATGGTTCTGGTCCGGACGGATAGTGACATCACGTCCATGACCGATCTGGCAGGGACGCGAATGGCGACGTTCCCGGGTTCGACCTTTCTGGCGATCACGAAGATCGTCCTGAGAGCATACATTGATCCTGGCACCGTGACACTTGAGCAAGTCCCGCCGCCTTCGCAGATGGAAGCGTTGGCCGCCGGTCAGGTTGACGCACTGTATACGATGGAGCCATTCTGTACCATGGCGACCGAAAGGGGCATCGCGCGAGTGTTGCTCCCGGCGGCCGCCGAGAAGCACGTCTGTGATCCGCTGGTCGGTGGGCTGTCCACATTTTCCCGGAAGACTGCGTTGGCCCGGGCCGTGGCCGCGGAGGCATTCTCGGAGGCGTATGACGCTGCGATTGGCGTCGTGCGCACGGAGGAACGTCGCGCAAGGAGCATCATGCCCAAGTTCATGCCGATAACCGAAGAGATGGCGCAGAAGGTAAGGCTCGTCGGAGTCTGGAAGCACGGCGAACTCGACCTGGGCGTGGTCCGGACGTACGCAGAGGCGTTGGCAGCAGAGGGCGAACTTGCGAGTGTCCCTGACATGAATGGCCTCAAGTGGTAGCCACGGTTTCGCACACGGCGCCTTGTGTTGATGTTCGGGGGGCCTCTGTTAGGTTCCGAACCAGGCAGGCCTTCGTTGAGGCGCTGTGTGAAGTCAGCTTGAGCGTCCCCGCCGGCAGAATCGTCGCCGTCGTTGGCCCCAACGGTTGCGGCAAGACGACCCTGTTGAACGTTGTGGCCGGTCTCGTTGCTGTCCAGGAAGGCACGGTTACGGTCGATGGGCAGCCGCCCGGAGACCAACGGGCTGATCTGGCTTTCGTATTTCAGAACGCCGAAGAGACGTTGTTTCCCTGGCGCAGGGCGTGGGCAAACATCACCTTTCCTGCGGGGCTGAGCCGGGATTCGGGTTGCGCGCGCCGGCAGCCAGTTGAAGAGTATGTCAGCCGCTACTGCCCGGATCTGCCCCTTGATCGTTTCCCCTATCAGCTCAGTGGCGGCCAGAAGCAGATGGTCGCCTTGCTGCGGGGCCTCTACGCTCGTCCACGTCTGCTGCTATGTGACGAGGGGTTCAAGTCGCTCGATCACTATGCAGAGGAGGCGGCCATACGCGCGGTCCTCGATGTGTCCGGGTCGAGTCCATTGACGGCTCTCATAGTGGTCCACGACCCGAGAATAGCAGCCAGGATAGCCGACGAAGTCGTCATACTGCGACACGGGCGGGTCAAGCGCACTTTCGCCATCCCGGAGGGCGTGCGTCGCCTGTCGGCCCCCTTGGATCACAGGGAGTTCATTGATGTCGAGAAGGCTATCGCGCGGGAGTTGGCGGAGGCAGGCCCATGAAGGCGCGCGCATGTCTTCGTTATCTGGGCCCTGTTGTGGGGCTGGCGCTGCTGCTCGCGGCATGGTGGTTTGCAGGCCTTTGGCATTCCGGAAGCATCCTGATGCCGTCACCCGTGGAGGTCGGACGATCGCTGGTTCGCTTGCTTGCGGATTCGGGATTTCTGTCGCAAGTATGGCAGACTGCCAGTAAGACGTGTCTCGCCCTTGCCATCGGAGGCATAGTGGGTGTTTCGGCAGGTTTGGTCATCGGTATCGTTCCTTTCTTGCGCTGGTCCTTGTCCTTGCCAGTCCACTTGATACGCTCCGTGCCGGTGACCGCTCTCATCCCCTTGTTCATTGTGCTGGTGGGCAGCCCTCGTACGGCTGGCTTCGGTCTTGCGTGTTTTGGAACGGTGTTCGTCGTTCTTGCCTACACGTTGATCGGCCTGGCGAACGTCAGCCAGGCAAGACTGCTTTACGCCCGCACGGCCGGTGCGAGAAAGGGGGCGTTACTTACGAAGGTTATACTCTACGAAGCGCTGCCCAGCATCGCGACAGGTCTGAGGGTTAGCGTTTCACTGGCGCTGGTCCTGGTGGTTGTTGCCGAGATCGTTATGGGTGGCGCGGGGTTGGGCAAGGCAATCCACGACTTCCGCTACCAGGCGAACTATGCCGAGATGTACGCGACGATTGCATTGACCGGAGCCCTGGGCTACGTTCTCAACGCCATCGCGGAGGTCGCTGATCGCACGGTGGTCCACTGGCGCGGCAGGTAGCTGTGCGAGGCGTGTCCTGTAGCGCGGGCACGCTCGACAGCAAGCTGGGATAAGTGCCTCTGAACCTGCCGTGAAGGCCGCCCGGCTTGCGCTTTCCGCCCTGCCGTCTCCGCGGCCTTTGCGCTCTCCGCGTTACAATCCGTTCCGCGCGCTCAGAGCTGGCCGGCTTCGATCATGAGTCCGAGCGGGAAGCGGTCCTGTTCGAGCGGCATGTCGAGCCGGCGGTGCAGCCGCGCGGACTCGTAAACGGCCATGACGACCTCATGGTCCTTCAGCGCGGAATCGCCGTTGAGCGGGTGCTCTGCGCCGTCCCGGATCATCTCGGCGAACAACCGGTACACGCGCGAGCCGGAGTGCCTGCGCTCGCCCCCGTCGCCCAGCGGAGCCGGGCGCCAGCCGTCGGCCTGACCGTCACGCAGCAGGACGGCCGGGTCGCCGCGGTCGCCGCGCCGCCAGAGAGCGCCCTCGGTCCCGAACACCTCGTAGTCCTGGTAGGCGCGGCCGGGGAAGGCCAGCTTCCCGGTGAGCATCTCCGCGCGGAGCCCGGTGGCGAACTCGATCACGCCGAAGCCGCCCGTCTCGATCGGATGGCCGAACCGGAACCCGCCGGACGCGTGATAGCCGCCGCCCTGCGCCTCGGAGCCTTCCGGCAGGTCGCGGTAGACCTGCCCGAAGACCCACTTCACGTCCTCGTCCCCCGCCAGGTGCCGGATGGAATCCACGGCGTGGGTGCCGTCGCTGAGAATGTCGCCGCCATTCGCGGTGCGTATCAGGTAGGGCTCCCCTATCGCCCCCTCCTCCATCAGCCGCCGCATGGCGACCAGGTCCGTGCCCATGCGACGCTGGTGGTGGACGATCAGGGGGATATTGTGCTCCCGGCAGGCGGCGACCATGGCGCGCGCATCGCCCATGCACGTCGCCATCGGCTTCTCACAGCAGATGCCGCGCACGCCGGCCTCGGCCGCCATGATCGTCAGGCGCGCGTGCGAGTCGTTCGGCGTCGCGACGGCGACGACGTCCGGCCGCTCCGCGTCGAGCGCCCGCTCGAAATCGGCGTACACCGCGACACCGTCGAGCTTCTCCGCCGCCTCCCGTGCCCGCGCCTCGTCGAGGTCGCAGAGCGCGACGAGATCGAAATCATCGAGTCCCGCCATCGAGCGCGCGTGGTGCTTGCCCACGCCGCAGCCGACGACAACAGCCTTCAGAACGTCCGACCGTTCGCCCATGAGACCTGCTCCTGCACCATTGGGACCACGTACGAACGCGGCATTATAAGCCCCGCCGGGAACGTTACAACCGTATCCGCAGAATCCCGGCCGGCCGCTTGACACTCGCGGCCAAACGTGCAGAATACGCCCGCCGGCTCTCGTCCAGGAGAATGCCGTGACCGAAGAGATCGTGATGCACGACGACGGCAGGAAGCGCCGACGGGCGCTGATCGTGAACGGCGAGAAGGTCAGCGGGCTCGCCGTGATCGGCCTCTCCATACGCCTGCTGGGAGCCCGTATCAGCATGGGCGGCGTCGCCAACGTGGAAACCGAAGAGCCACACCGAATGAAGGGGCACTGCCGCCGGCTGCTGGCGGACACCTTGACCTACATGACGAGCGAGGGATACGACGTCTCCATGCTCTTCGGCATCACGGATTTCTACGACAGGTTCGGCTACCTGCCCGTGATGGCGGAACATCACACGGTGGTCGCCACGCGCGACGCGGAACGGGCCGCCGCCGGCTGCGGGGACTACCGGATCCGGCCGGTCCGCGAGGGCGACTGGCCGTTCATCGCGCGCCTCCATAACGAGGCGAACCGGTCGCGATCCTGCGCGGTCATTCGTGAGCAGTCCCAGTTCAAGGGCTTCAGGCGCGGCTCGCACTGGAGGCAGAGGGCGTGCGGCCTGGTAGTGGAGGACCTCGCCGGGCAGCAGGTGGGCTACGCCGCCTTCGACGACAGCGACGCCCGTGTGACGGTGACGGAAGTCAACGCAACCGACAGAAGGGCCTTCTGGAACCTCCTGCGCGAGTTCGCAGGGATGGCCCTCAAGCGGCACTGCGGCGGGATGGAAGTCCACCTGCCCGGGGACCATCCGTTCATAGCCTTTGTGCGGCGCTACGGCTGCGAGACGCACGTGCTCTGCGACCGCATGGCCGGCGGCATGATGCGGATACTGAACCAGGACTCCCTGTTCGCAAAGCTGGAAGGCGCGCTGGCCGGGCGGCTCGCCAACAGCCCCCTGGCGGGCCGGGCCGTCGCGCTGCGCCTGGAGACCGACCTGGGGCCGACGGACCTGCGCCTGGGCGGCGCCGGAGGCGGCCCCCCCGTCGAGGTATCCGTCAGGCTGCCGCAGGACAGGTTGATGCAGCTTGTGGCCGGGTACCGGCAGGCGGGCGACCTGCTGGCCGACGACGACGTCGCGGCGGACGGGCCGGCGGAGGACCTGCTGCGCGTCCTGTTCGGCGGCCGGGTGCCGTACGTCTGCCACGCCGACCGGTTCTGAGTCGCGCCGTCAGGTCCTGCGCTCGCCGGCGGCGATCTCGTCTATCTCCTGCCGGCTGTAAAGCCTGCCGTGCCCGACGCCGGGGCAGCGTCCCTTCAGGGCCTCCCACTCCCGCCGGCTCTCCAGCACGTCCGGCCAGAACGGGAAGCTGGAGCACTGCGCCGGCCGGACCGGATAGACGGTGCACCCGTCCGGGCCGAGGAGGATGCAGTCGCCGTTGTCACGCTCCTTCAGGCTGACGCGCCACCAGACGCGGCGGCAGTGCGTCTGCATGAACTCCTTCACGGGCAGCATGAGGCAGTCGGCGATGCGCTCTATCTCGTCGGGCCGGACCCAGATGTATCCGGGCGCCCCGCCGCAGCAGGCCCCGCAGCGGGTGCAGCGGAACCGCAGGCCGTCGGCGTACCAGACGGGAGAGTTGCCTGAGGCAGCAGAGGCCATGGAACGGCAGTTTAACAGTTGAGAGTTGGTAGTTGACAGGGAACGGCGGACTTACGCCTCAAGCGGGGCTGCCCAGGGGCCGCGGGTAACCGTCGGTCGCCGTCCCCTGGTCGGGCTCGCTCGGGGCCTTCTCGGCGACGTTCTGGTCGCGGGACTCCTCCCTGGCCTTTCGGCTGGCGACCAGGTCCGCCACGGTCGCCCCGCCGAGTATCTCATTGACGTCGTCGCCGCTGAGCGTCTCCAGTTCGAGCAGGGCCTGGGCGACCCTTTGGAGGGCGTCCGAGTTCTCAGAGCACAGGCGGCGCGCCGCCTCGTAGCATTCCGTCAGCAGCGATTGGACCTCCCCGTCGATCTTCTCGGTCATGCTCTCGCTGTGGCGCTTGCCCCTGGTTATCTCGTTGCCCAGGAAGACGTGCTCCTCCTCGTCGGAGTAGCTGATCGGGCCCAGCGCCTCGCTCATGCCCCATCGGGTGACCATCTTGCGCGCCAGTTGCGTGGCGGCGTTGATGTCGCTCTCTGCACCGGACGACACGTCGTCACAGAACATCTCCTCGGACACTCGGCCGGCAAGGCCCATCGTGAGCGTGCCCAGGCATTCCTTGCGGCGCATCCCGTACTTGTCCCGCTCCGGCAGGATCATCGTCATGCCCATCGCCACGCCGCGCGGGATGATGGTCACTTTGTGGAGCGGCTCGACGTGCTGATGGAGTTGGGCGACCAGTGCGTGACCGGCCTCGTGGTAAGCGGTCAGCTTCCTGTCCTCTTCGCTCATCACGCGGCTGCGTTTCTTCTGCGGACCGAAGCGCACCTTGTCGCGGGCCTCCTCCAGGTCCTCGATGAGGACCTGGCGCTGCCCCTTCATGGCGGCCCGTATGGCGGCCTCGTTGATGATGGCCTCCAGGTCGGCGCCCGTGAATCCCGGCGTCCCGCGCGCTATCTGGCCCAGCGCGATGCCGTCCCGCATCCGCACGTTGCGGGCGTGGACCTTCAGTATCTCCTCGCGGCCCCTCACGTCCGGCATGTCCACAACGATCTCGCGGTCGAACCGACCGGGCCGCAGCAACGCCGGGTCGAGGACGTCCGGCCGGTTCGTGGCGGCCATGACGATTATCCCTTCGTCCCGGCTGAAGCCGTCCATCTCGCTCAGTATGGCGTTCAGGGTCTGCTCGCGCTCGTCGTGGCCGCCGCCCAGGCCGGTGCCGCGCTTACGGCCGACGGCGTCGATCTCGTCAAGGAAGATGATCGAAGGCTGGTTCTGCCGGGCCTTGCGGAACAGGTCGCGCACACGCGAGGCGCCGACCCCGACGAAAAGCTCTACGAAATCCGACCCGCAGAGGCTGAAGAACGGCACGTCCGCCTCGCCGGCTATGGCCTTGGCCAGCAGCGTCTTGCCCGTCCCGGGCGCGCCGACCAGCAGGACGCCGCGCGGGATCCGCCCGCCGATGTGCTGGAACTTCTCCGGGTTCTTCAGGAACTGGACGATCTCCTCGACCTCTTCCTTCGCCTCCTCGACTCCGGCCACGTCGTCGAACGTGACCTTGGGCTTGTCCTTGCGGGCGTTCTCAGTGCTGCTGCCCAGGAACGGCATCAGGCCGTCGCGGGAACTGACCGCGCGCATCTGCCGGTTGAAGAAATACAGCATCAGCAGCAGTAGCAGCAGGAAGGGCGCGATGTTCAGCAGGGCGATCGACCAGAGGCCGGCGCCGCCCTTGTACTCCGTCGGCGCCAGGGCGGACCACTCCTTCAGATTGTCGTCAATGACGCCCTGTGGCAGCGTGAGGCGCACCCATTGGCCGGGGTCGTTCGTCCCCTTGAGCCTGGCGCGGACCTCGTTGCCCTCGATCTGTATCTCGTCGAGCTGCTTGGCGTCGGCATACTGGAAGAACTGCGTCGGACCGACCTTCTCCCCCGCCGGGCCGCTGAGCCGCTTGTAGAACGTGATGGCCACCAGGACGGCGCCTATCAGGATCGCCCACAGCAGCACGTGCCGGCCGATGCCGGTTCCGCCCGGCGTCTGCTCGCCTTCCGGCCCCTCGGGCAATCGGGGCTCACGGTCTCTGTCTCTGTCTTTGTTATCCATTGGCAGACAACAGCTTAGGGAAAGTGTCCCGCACCCTCAATTCTACCAGCCCCGCTGCATCTTTTCCACTATGCGCTGGGCCACCTCGCGCAGGACCGGTTCGAAGGCCGCCTCCTGGCGGACAAGGTCCGCCGCAATCGCCGGGCCGCCGATGCCGACGCCCGCCTCGGTGAGTTGGGTCGGCAGTCGAGTTGACTCGGACACCGTCTGCTCCGGCACGATGTCTTCCCCCGTGAGCCTGTCGCGCCACCGGAAACGCACCCTCACGGACATGTTCTCCAGCAGAATCCGGTCCCGCTCGCTCTTGATGCTGGCCTCCTGGGACGCCGCCACGAGCTCCCCGCTCAGGACGCTGTCGGCCTCCTCCCTGGGCGCGAACAGCAGGGGCGTCCGCAGCTTTATCTCGTCCACGACGGCGCGGGTCAGGCCCACTTCCAGCCCTCGACGGAACGTCTTGTTGTCGAAGCCCGCCACGTAAACGGTCCGGATGTCGTCGCGGAACAGGCCTCCCGCCTGATAGCCGCAACCGGCCAGCGCGACAAGCGCCGCTGCACAGAGCAGCTTTCTCATGGGATGTCTCCTGAGCCGAACCGTTCCCGGTGAACCCTATTCCTCAGGGGCAGCCTTCTCGACGCCGGGCAGGGGCAACTGCCAGGAGTCGCCTCTCAGGGGGCTGTCCAGGTCGCGCGTGATCCGCTCAAGCTCCTGCGCCGCCCATTCGCTCTCCGGGCTCTCGGGCAGGTCCTTCTCGAGGTGTTTCAAGTAGTTGACGGCCGCCCATGGCCGCTCTTCCGCCTCGACGTAGAACTGCACCACCTCGGCGTTCAGCCTGGCAAGCCGCCCCCTCACCTCTTCCAGCCTCTCGCCGGCTTCGGCGGCCCTGCCGTCCTCCTGGTACACGTCGAGGAAGTCCGAGAACGCCCGCTCGGCCGCAGTCACGTCCTCCAGGCCCAACGCGAGCCACTTGGCCATCTCCCAATGGCTCTCGGCGATCCTGAACCAGCAATAGGGGGCCAGTTCGCTGCGGGGGTACAGGTCCAGCACGGCGAGGTATCTGTCCTGGGCCGACAGGTACCGGCGCGCGCTGAACGCCGCGTCGGCCTTCCTGGTCAGGACGGTCGCGCTCTCCGCGTCGTCCACCGCCGTCTCGATCAGGCGGTCGTACATCTTGCTCCCCCTGGCCAGGTTCTTCTCCGCCATGCGGCCGGCGGCCATGTGCTGGAGCTCCCTCGCGCTGTTCGCAAGGTCCGTGTCAGGATGATCGGACCAGACCTCGTCCAGCAGGTCGAACGCCTTCTGGAACTTGCCGGCCGACAGCAGCGCGCGGCCGATCATCAGCCTCGCCTCGCCGACCCACCCGGCCGACGGGTTCTCGTCGATAAGCTTGCGCAGCTCCTTCATGCCGCTCTTCCACTCGCCCGCGCCGACCAGCGCGTAGGCGTGGTGGAGCCTGGCCTCCGGGTTGTCTCCCGGCGCTTCTTCCAGGTTGACCTCACCGGTCTGCGGCATCCAGACGTCCATGGCCACGGCGGCGCCGGTGAACGTCACGAGCGCACCCGCCGCGACCAGCCAGCCCGTCAAGCGCAGAGCAAATCCCGTCGCACGCACGACGTTACCTCCCTTGGCTCCCTCGACAAGCCCTGATTCTATCAGAAACGGTTGACGATTTCACATATCTCCTGCGGCGGTCGGGCCGGAATCATCGGGACGCCGCCCGGCGAAGGGCGTCGACCAGTCGGCGGCCCGCCTGACCTTCGAGCGCCGCCGCCGCGCGCCCGACCTCGAAGTCGCGCTCCAGCCGCTCGTCCGCCGTCGCGGCCGTGAACCGTCCGGCCGCTCCCTCGGGCGGCACCTCGACCAGCGCCGCCACGGGCTGGTCGGCAAAGTTCGCCAGCGCGGGGAAAAGCGTGCCTGCGCCGTCCCCGGTCACCTCCAAGCGCGCCTCCCCGAGTCCGGGCCAGGGCAGGTTGGCAACGAAGTCGGCTGCGGCCAGCCTGCCCGTCATGGCGCCGGGCAGGGCGAACGCCACCCCGTCCGTCGCAGCGCAGAGTTCCCGCCAGCGCGGCCCGGGGGCGTCCACGCCGCACTGAAGCACCAGGACGTGCAGGCCGTCACGCAGTTCCCCCGCCCCGCGCACAGCCGGTTCGGCCGGCTCATCCCCGCCCGTGACAAGGATCAGCACCCTGTCCGCCTCGCCGCCCGAGGCCAGGGCCAGCACGCTGCTCAGGAAGTCGCCGGCAGGCTCCTCCTCCGCCTCCTCCAGTTGCCAGAGCGCCGCCAGCATGTTCTCGACCCTGGCCGGGAAGTGCCGCTCGAACGGATCGGGCGCGACCCTGAGCTGGCCGTCGTACGCCGCCAGCGCCGTCCGAGAGCCGACGGGCAGCGCGCCGAGCGTCGCCTCGAGGGCCTCCTGGGCATAGTACCTGCCGCCCGGCCCGAAGTCGGCGCTCGCGTCGAACGCGATGACCACCTCGCTCGCCCGGTCGAACCAGTCCTTCTTCCGGGCGTCGGGCAGCCACGCGACGGCCGCCCACGCATCCTCGCCGTCGGCCAGCAGCAGCGAGTCCACCGTGTCGTGCCCCCTCAGGGAGAACTCGAAGACCACCGGACGCGAGGACGGGACGTCCCGTCCCTCCCACGACCACCGCACTTCGTTCTCCCTGCGCGCGCGCAGGCCGTGGGTCGGGCAGTTCAGTTGCTTGAAACCACCCGTCGCGGCGGCGTCCAGGTTCATCTCCATGCGCTCGATGGCGCCGGCGGACCACACCTGCGGGTTCAGCCCCAGCGAGAACCATCCATGCCTCAAGCGCAACAGGCAGACGGCCACCGAAACGCACTCCCTCGCCTCCCCCGCCGGCACCTCGACGGCGGCGGACGCCTCGGCCAGCGGCGGGGGCAGGATCACGTCGCTCGCCGCCAGTTCGCCGCTCCACGGCTCGGGGCCCTCGTTGCGCAGCCGGGCGGCTACCTGCACCGTTGCCAGCGGCCCGCGCACGCGCAGGTCCAGCGCCAGCGTCTCCAGGCGCACGCCTTCCGGCAGCACCGGCTCATCCCGGTCCACGGGAACCGAAGCAAGCTGTCGAGCGGACAGGCCCCCTTCGCCGGCCGAGCCGAAGCCCTTCAGCCAGTGCGTCAGGTCGCCTCGCCGCGCCCGGCGGACCGCCCCGCACACGCCGTCGCCCGTGAGCATCGCGCAAGAGCCCTCGGACAGCGTAACCTCGACCTCCCCCACTCCCAGGACGGTCGTGCCCTCGACGCACGCGACGCGCAGGCGCTGCGCCGATAGCAGGGCCGTGAAGGCACCTTGCTCGCAGTCCATCGAGCCCCTGGTACTCAGAACCCGGGCGGGCGCGCCGGGGGTTCCGTCGGCCCGCACGAGGACGCGCCCCTGCATGAGTTCGGCCATCCCGGCTTCGCCGACGCCGAAGGCCGAGAACCGGTCGAGCCACCATTGCACGCCTTCCGAGGCGACGTGCGCCCGGCCGTCGGCCTCGGCGCGCAGCACCGCGCCGGGCATGAGCCCCTCGTCGGGATCGGCCGCCCGCCAGCCCGACGCCCCGGCGGGCCGGACCTGGACGCTGCCCTCGCTGTGCCGCAGCCGCGCGGCGAACGGAACCGGCTCCCGTTCGCCGCCGAACAGGGCAAGGGTGGCCAGCGTCACCGCGATGAGCAGGACGAGGGCGCCGACGACGAGCACGGCCTTACGCACGCCCGAACTCTCGGGCTCCGGCCGGGCGGGGGCCGGGGAACCGTCCGGGCCCTTCGCGGCCGCCTCAGTCAGCCGCTCGCGCAGCGCCTCGACCAGCGGCTCCGGGAAAGGCGCGCCCTCCATGCCGCGCACTTCATCCCGAATCCTCCGCCAGGTCAGGCACCGGCCGGCGCAGCGCGGGCACGAGCGCAGGTGGACCTCCAGTTCGCCGGAGGGCCCCCCCGGGCCGAACATGCCCCTGACGATCTCGCGCCGTGCTTGCCTACAGTTCATCCGCCTCACCCCGCCCCGTGAACAGGCCGGTCCGCTCCAGGAACCGGAAGGCCCTTTCGACGCACGCCACGGTGCGCTCCTCGGTGAAGTTGCACGCCCTGGCCGCTTCTTCGACGCTCAGCCCCGCCAGGGCGACCAGCAGGAAGGGCTGCCGCGCCGAGCGCGCCAGGTCCGCCACCTGGTAGAACACCCGGCCGGACCTGGATTCTGGCTCCCCGCGCCGCATGTCCTCGATCAGGTCGCTCAGGCCGAGCGATTCGGGATGGGCCGCGGGGACGGCGTTCTGCGTCGCCACCGCGTAGAGCCAGCCACGGAACGAGCCGAAGGCTTCGAAGCCGCGCCGGTAGCGCGCCAGGGTCTCCCACACGTTCATCGAGTGCTGCGCGGCGGCCCGCTGCTGGCCCGTGCTCAGGAGGAGGTACCAGAACAGCTCGTCGCGGTAGCGGTCCGTCAGCGCGTCCAGCGCGGCGTCGTCTCCGCCGACGTAGGAGCCCCACAGTTCCTCGTCGCCCGGATGGGCTTCGTTCTCCAATGCTCTACTCCTCGGTCAAGGCCCCGGCCTTTTCCCCGGGTAGCCCCCGGCGTCCCGCCGGGGGGCACTCCGGCGCCTCGGATCGGGTTCCACAGGCGAGGGCGCCTGTGCTACACCGCCCCGCCGTCGCCGGTGACACGCGCGCCCCCACATGCTACAATGCCTGTCCAACGGACGTCGAGAGACAGGGAGCGCATCCATGCGCGTCGGCATAGGCTACGACATCCACAGGTTCGGCGCGGACAGGCCGCTCGTCCTGGGCGGCGTCGAGTTCCCGGGCGAGCCCGGCCTCGTCGGCCACAGCGACGCCGACGCCGTCCTGCACGCCGTCGCCGACGCCGTCCTGGGCGCGGCCGCCCTCGGCGACATCGGCGAGCACTTCCCGGACACCGACCCGCAGTGGAAGGACGCCGACAGCTCCCTGATCCTGGCGCAGTCCCTCCGTCTGGCCGAAGAGCGGCGCCGGCTCGTGCCCGTCAACGTGGACGTCAACGTCATCGCGCAGCGGCCCCGCCTGGCCGAGAGGAAGCGGGAGATGTGCGCGCGCCTCGCCGAGGTCCTGTCCCTGCCCGTCGAGCGCGTCAGCGTCAAGGGCCGCACGGGCGAGGGGCTCGGCCCGGTCGGCCGGGGCGAAGCCGTCGAGGTCCACGCCGTCGTCCTGATGGAGCAGCCCGCGCACCCGTGATGGCATGGCGCAGCTACTGCCCGCCGGCCAGGCGGCGGGACTTGTCCGTCGCAGCGGCCACGGCCTCGACGTACGCCTGCCGCAGCCCGGCGTCCTCCAGCACGCGGAGCCCCTCGACGGTCGTGCCGCCCGGCGTCGTGACCTCGTCCCTCAGCTCGCCGGGATGCCTGCCGGTCTCCAGGACCATCCTGGCGGCGCCGAGCACGGTCTGCGCCGCCAGGCGGGCCGCCACTTCCCCGCTCAGGCCCACCTCGACGCCGCCCTCGCTGAGCGCCTCGATCACCATGTAAACATAGGCCGGCCCGCTGCCGCTCAGGCCGGTCACGGCGTCCATGTCCCTCTCCTCCACCCTCACGCAGACGCCGACGGCGCCGAGCATCTCCTCGGCAAGCGCGGCGTCATCCTCCGTGGCGCCGGGTCCCGTGCAGTAAGCCGCCGCCCCGGCGCGGACCAGGGCCGGCGTGTTCGGCATCACGCGGATCAGCCGGTCGGTCCCGAGCAGTTCGGACAGCTTCCCCAGCGTCACGCCGGCCGCGATGGAGACGACGAGCTTGTCAGGCGTGAGCCGGTCCGCCACCTGCCCCGCCACAACCGGGACGACGTTCGGCTTCACGGACAGGACGACCACGTCGCACCGCTCGACCAGCTCCGCGTTGTCGGCGAGGACGTTCCCGCCGATGCGTCCCTGGAAGGCCCGGCGGCGCTCCGCGGAGGGGTCGCTCGCGTAGAGCATCCCCGCCTCGGCGACGCCGGCGTCGAGCATCCCGCCGAGCAGGGCCTGCGCCATCGTTCCGGCCCCGATGAATCCTGTCTTGCGCTGGATCACGGCTTCTCCCCGTTTGTGTCGCGAGAGTCACGCTATTATTGGCAAAGACGGCGCATTTTGCAATAATCGGCAGGGGCCGCGCGGCAGCGGGGCGAGACGCCCCGCCTACCCCTGCCGGTAGCCCCCGGCGTCTCGCCGGGGGTGGTGAGAGGGATCCCCCGGGGCTTTGACAGCCGCCCCGGAAGCGTTAAGATATGCCTAAACAGAGGAATAGAATAAAGCGAACCGTGCCCGACAAGACCCTCACATTTGCCCTCCTTTCGACCACCGGTCCGAGCCCGGCCGAGGACCGGGTGGTGGAAGCGGCGGCCCTGAGAATCGACGCGGACGGGCAGCGCGCCGAGTTCAGCCAGTTGACGAAGGCAGGGGCCGACGCGAAGGCCTTCCAGGAGATCAGCGGCCTGAAGCCGGCGGACTTCGCCCGCAGCCGGCAGCCGAAAACCGTCCTGCGCAAGCTGGCCGAGTTCTGCGGGGACGGGCCGGTCGTCACGCACGACGCGGAGTCGTTCCAGGGCTTCTTCGGCGCCGCACGCCTGCGGCCCCCCGCCTGCCTGGACGCGCTGGACCTGGCCCGGATCGCGGTCCCGACGGCGACCGACTACGGCCTGGCCGGACTGGCCGCGGAACTCGGAATCGACGTGGAGGGCGGCGCGCGGGCGCCGGCGCGGGTCGCCCTGCTGGCGGCCGTCTGGTCGGCGCTGATGGAGAGGCTGACTGCCCTGCCGCCGGCGGTGCTGGACCAGGTACACCGCCTGGCGACGGCCGCACTGCACCCGCTGGCGAGCGTCCTCTCGGAGATGTCCGGCCCGGCCGCTTTCGAGCTCTCCGCCGATGCGCTTGGCGCCCTGCGCGGACTCTTCGCCGACCACGGCGAGCTGTTCCGCCGCGTGCAGAAGCACGAGGCCGACGCGCCGACGGACGAGCCGCTGCCGACCGAGAAGATCTGCCGGATGTTCAGTCCCGGGGGCGCCGTCGGCAGGCACCTGCCCGGCTACGAGGAGCGCGTCGAGCAGGGCCAGATGGTCGAGGCCGTCTGCGAGGCGCTGAACGCGCCGCACCACCTCATGGTCGAGGCCGGGACCGGCACCGGCAAGTCGATGGGCTACCTCCTGCCGGCGATAGCGTGGAGCTGCACCAACAAGGACAAGGTGGTGGTCTCGACCAACACGCGGAACCTCCAGGAGCAGCTCTACCGCAAGGACCTGCCCTTCCTGAACCGGCTCCTGCCCGGGCGGTTCGAGGCGGCGCTGCTGAAGGGCCGGCGCAACTACCTGTGCGTTCGGCGGTTCCTGCACATGATGCGGCACTTCGGGCGGGAGCTGTCCGACCCGGACCAGATACTGGCCCTGGCGCCCCTGGCAAGCTGGGCCGTGCGGACCGAGTCGGGCGACCTGACCGAGTGCAACGGTTTTTTTGTGATGCCCGGCGCCCCGGCCGTCATGCAGGCGGTGACCAGCACGTCCGACCAGTGCGCCGGCCGGGCCTGCCCCGTGCGCGGCCGCTGCTTCGTGCGGCGGGCGCGGGCGCTCGCCCAACTGGCCGACGTCATCGTGGTCAACCACGCCCTCCTCTTCGCCGAGGTCGGCACGCCGGTGCTCCCCCCCTACCGGTGCGTCGTGTTCGACGAGGCGCACAACCTGGAAGACGTCGCCACGGACGCCTTCGCGGCCGACGTGAACAGGCTCAGCTTCTACCGGGTCACGAACCTTCTGCACCGGCAGCGGCACGACGGCACCGGGGGCGGCCTGCTGGCCACGGTGATGTACGAGGTCGGCCGGAGCAAGCTGAGCGAGAAGGAACGTTCGGCCCTGACCGCGGCGGCCGGCAACGCGATGGGGGCCGTGGAGGAGGTTGTGAAGGCGGCCCGGCAGCTTTTCGAGCTGCTCGCGCCGCCCTTCGCCGAGATGCCGCCCTACGTCGAGCGGCTCCTGCTGGCCGAGTGCGAGCCCTATGTCGGCCGGGGCAGCGAGGCGTGGGGCGCGGCCGCCCGCGCACGCGAGACGGTCCACTCCCTGGGCGAGTCCGTCGAGGGGATCGCCGCGAAGCTGGACGACCTGGGCGAGCGGATGGAAAGCGCCGAGGAGCTGGCGCACGACCTGCGCGCCAACGTGGAGCGCCTGCGGGAAGCCGCCGAGGCTGCCAGGTTCGTCCTGGCCGAGGAGGACGAGGGATTCGTTTACTGGCTGGAGCGGACGGGCGGCGGGCGCGCGACGTTCTACAGCCTGCACGCGGCGCCGCTCCACGTCGGCCAGCACGTGCGGGACGCCTTCTTCGCCCCGAAGCGGACGGTCATCCTCACCTCGGCCACGCTACAGGTGGACGGCGAGTTCGACTACGTGCTGGAGCGGCTCGGGGCCGACCTGCTGCCGCCGGGGCAGATCCGATGCCTCGCCGTCGGCTCGCCGTTCGACTACGACCGCCAGGCACTGGTCGGCGTGACGACGTTCCTGCCCGACCCGGGCGGCCAGCGGGACAGGTCCTTCGACGAGCGCCTCGGCGCGTTCCTCCAGGACCTCATGCGCGTCACGCGGGGCCGGGCGCTGGTGCTGTTCACCTCCTA
>Ga0180431_10003185_pt1 | contig 21272 bp, 7 predicted proteins | sample SS_ome_11_FD_132459 | JGI IMG/M metagenome (GOLD analysis project Ga0180431, IMG submission 132459) | Hypersaline lake sediment archaeal communities from the Salton Sea, California, USA - SS_1_MS_1 metaG | ecosystem: Environmental > Aquatic > Non-marine Saline and Alkaline > Hypersaline >...
ACAAATAATTTTTCAACATACAATTATGATGCTATTGGAAATCTAATTAACTATACAGACTTCCGTGGATATACAACACATAATTCTTATGATAACCATGGAAATTTACTCAACATTACTGATGTAACAAATAATATTACAAAATATAGATATGATGATGTTGGCCGATTAATAAATGAAACAGATGCAAATGGTCATAAAACAACATACGTCTATGATGATAATGATAATAGAATTAAGACAATTGATGCTAGAGGAAATGAGACATTTTATTACTACAATAAAAACGGTGAATTGATCAAAATAAAAGATCCTCATGGACATGAAACTACTTATAATGATAATATTCTGGGAATGACTGATACAGAAACCGATTCATCAGGGAATGAAACATATTACCGATATTTAAGACAGGGTTATCTTAAGGAGATTACCGATAGTAATGATAATTCAATGTTTTTTAATTACACGGTTCCCGGAAGAATAGAATCTATTACAGACGCTCTTGGGTATATTGAAAATTATAGTTATGATGGAGTTGGAAATCATTTATCTGTAAGAAATAAAAATGGATATACAACACATTATGAATATGATCCATTAAATAGGCTTATAAAAACTACTGATGCACTTGGTAACGTAACTGTATATGAATATGATGCAGTTGATAATTTAATTAATGCAACAGATTCAAATGGATATAGTACACTTTATGAATATGATCCTTTAAACAGACTTATAAAAACTACTGATGCACTTGGGTATAACACATATTATGAATATGACGAAAACAGTAATCTTATCAGTGAAACCGATTCAAACGGACATGTTAGCACTTATGAATATGATCCATTAAATAGATTGATAGCTACCGTTGATGCACGAGGAAATACGACAACATATACCTATGATGGTGTTGGTAACATAATAAATTTAACAGATAAAAATGAAAACTCACGAATTTATGAATACGACGAGTTAGACAGAGTTATACGAGTTATTAATGGTTGTTGTGATGAAACACGATATGAATATGATGCTGTTGGAAATGCAGTAAATATTACCGATGCAAATGGCCATAAGACAACATATACCTTTGATTCACTTAATAGACCAATAATAGTCGAGGATGCACTGGGAAATAAATCATATTATGAGTATGATTCAGTTGGGAATCTTATTAATTTTACTGATGCAAATGGCCATAGTACAAAATATGAGTATGATTCACTAAATCGACTCATAAAAGTAACTGATGTTCTTGGAAATGAAACATTGATTGAATATGATGGTTTAGGAAATAAAATCAATATTACCGATGCCAATGGTCATTGCACGCGCTATGAGTATGACTCTTTGAATCGGCTAATATCAAAAACTGATGCATCAGGAAATGTTTCATGCTTTATATATGATTCAGTTGGTAATCTGCTTTCAAGTATTGATGAAAACGGCAATCGTTGGAATTACACATATGATTCATTAAATCGAATTATAAATGAAACATGTCCACTTGGATATGATACAACATATGAATATGATGCTGTGGGAAACCAAATTAGTGTGACTGATAGAAAAGGCAGAGTAACATATTATGATTATGATGAGCTGTACAGACTAGTTAATATCACTGATGCAGTAGGAAATGTTGCTCAATATGAATACGATGGAATTGGGAATATTATAAACATTACTGATGCAAATGGACATTCTACAAAATATGAATATGATAATTTAAACAGGCTTTTGAAATTTACTGATGCAGTAGGTCATACAATTAATTACACATATGATGGTGTAGGAAACATGATTAGCATAGAAAATGAAAATTCCTATACTACGGCCTATGAATATGATCCATTAAACAGATTGATACAAGTTAATGATCCTTTGGGAAATACAGTGAATTATACATATGATGCTGTTGGTAACCTCAGGAATCTTACTGATAAAAATCATCGAACAACAACATATGAGTATGATCCATTAAATAGGCTTATTCAAGTTACTGATTCACTAGGATATACTCAAAATACGAAATATGATGCAATAGGAAACATTGTCAACGAGACAGATGCAAACGGACATTGTACAACCTACGAATACGATTCATTAAATCGACTTGTTATATTTTCAAATCCACTGAATTACAATTGGTCATATACCTATGATGCTTTGGGTAATATTGTAAACAGAATAGATGCAAACGGCAATTCAACGTTTTACACCTATGATGGTGCTAACCATATGATTAATATTTTATATCCCGATGGATTAGAAGTTGATTACAAATATGATGAAATAGGGAATATCAATCAAACTATAAATGGCCGTGGAATTGGTGATATTAATACATATAGCTATGATGACCTCAATAGACTTATTTCAACGACAATTGACTATGGGACAAGTGGATTTACAAAAACAATAAGCTATGAGTATGATGCAGTAGGGAATATTAAAAATAGGACATATCCAGATGGCCATAAAGTTTCGTATACATATGATGAGATAAACCAACTCACTTCTATTATAGACACAGCTATTCCATCTAGTCCAGCAATGTATCAATATGATAGTTTCGGACATATAACTAGAGTGGATTATCCTAATGGCTTTTATGAAGAATATGAGTATAATCAAAACGGCCGTTTAACAGATCTAGAAACATACGCAGCTGATGGATCCCCCTATTGGGATTATAATTTTGTATATGATAATGTTGGAAACATAATCCATACTCATGAATCATTTACAAGTACTGACTTAAATTATGACTACGATGACTTAAATCGACTCCTAAACGCAACTCGCATCTCACTAAACCCATATGTGAGCAATTATGATATGAGATACACATATGATGGTGTTGGAAATCGATTAACACAAACAAAAGATGGCATTGTAACTTCATATTCTTATGATTCTGGCAATAGGATGACATCAGAAACAGGAATGTTTGGAATAACAAATTATGGATACAATAAAAATGGAAATAGAGTAAGCAAATCAACAGGTCGAGCAGAAACAACTTATTCATATGATTATGAAAATAGACTGACAACAGTTACTAATCCAAATGGAGATGAATATTCATATGATTATTCCCCACAAGGAGATATTTTAAGGAAAACTGAAGAAACTGCTGGCAAATATATTCGTACTGATCATGGAACACCTGATCCATTACCTGAAGAATGCATTTGGGAACCAACCTCTCCTGGAAATGAATGTTGTCAACGATGTTATATTGGTGGACCTGAGGGTGAGTATCCGCCATTTTATATTGAAATGTCTAATGAAACAGGAATGGCGATTTCCTCATTTGCAATAGGGCCAACAGATGAAATAATTTCAATGATGGATATGACAACTGGAGATGCATATGTTTATCTTACAGACTATCAAACAAGTGTGAGTAATATTCTTAATATGGGTGGATATGAAGAAGTCTTTTACACCTATGGACCATTTGGGGCATTAACAGATATATGGGCAGAACCAACAGCTCCTGAAAATTCCTACACCTTTATGTCAAATCAATACGAATCAGATACAGGACTTTATAATACAAACAATGGACGATTTTATGATTCAGAAACGGGAACCTACTTATCTCCTGACTTAAATGATCTTCAAAGTGGAGGGGGTGGAGGAACCAATGCATATTCCTATGGAAATAACAACCCTGTTAATGCTCCAACAACGAGTCATAAACCACCAAGAACAAATCGTGGAACAACAGAAGGATACAGCACTCTTGACTATACAAGTTCGTATTGTAGTAGTTGTGGGCCAAGAAATTCAGCATATGGCTCTGCAGATTGTGATCCTAAAGGAGATCCAAATCAGCCCCATGGAAACTCTAAGATAGTAGGAAAAGGAGTTTTTACAGGTGAACTTGCAGATCGATGTAAAAAGTATTTCGATCAAAAAGCAAAATCACAAGGTAAAGCCAATGATGGAAAAGATGGAGATGGAAGTGGTCAAGCTGGTGATGCTGCAGCAGGCACATCAACACCAGCAAAACCTCCAGATTTTGATAAAATGAGTTATGAGGATAAACTTGAATATTGTGGTGTTGTGGGAGTAATATGCGAACACGAACGAGTACATCAAGAGGATATGAAGGAACTCTGTAAAAAAATCCATGATTGTGTCCAGAATATGGTTGATATTAAAGGAGTTAAAGAAAAAACAATCGAAGAAATTCCAGACAGCAAGGCAAAAAAGAAATGTAAAAATCCGATGCAAAATGCATGGATGAAAAAATGTGAAGACTGGACTGAATGCAATGCTTGGACAGATTCATTAAATCGGTTTAATCAACTAGCTGATGATTTAGACTGCTGCTGCGATCCAAGTGGAAATAACCACGGATCTCCAAGTAATAATGAAAAAAGCCAAAAATGTTGCCCAATAGTATGTAACTTCAAAAAAATAGCGGAGCGACAGCAGAAAAAGTTTTGTAAAAACGCATATCCAAGCACTAAGGGAAAATCAGATGAACAAATTGGAAAAGATAGAGACGCAAAGGATAACGAATGTAGAAACGCAGAAGGAATCGAATCACCAGTAAAGCCAGCAGAAGATATGCCTGAAGGTGCTGGAAGAAGGGATGGTAATGGAAAACCTGATCCAACAGGTGGAGGACGTGGTACAGGTGGACGAGGCACAGGGCGAGGCACTGGTCGTGGTACAGGTAGAGGTACTGGAAGAGGCTCAGGTGGAAGACCTAGCTTCCCAGGATCTGGTGGTATGGGTACCGGAAAAGGCGGTACCTTTAGGGGGAGATGATAGCGATGAAACAGAAGAAACAAATAAGAAAAAATAGCAAAATTAATCTAATTAAATCTATGACATTAACTACAATTATAACCTTTTTAATGGTCGGAACAGTATTTGCTTCTCTTCAATATAATGTTATTGAAAATGTTAAACATGTTTCAGTTCATGATATAGATATTTCAAATGAACAAATAAAAATATATTATACAGATCAGGCAGTAGGAATTGGAAGTTATAATAATGACACATGTGAACCAAACGGTTGGGAATTATTTCCATCGCTATATTGGGATAGCAACGGAGATACATTATTTGAAGATGAAGAAAGCATAGCCACTGCTCTTTTTCCAGCGGTGCATTTCACAGAAAGTGGACAAGACTATAGTTTTAATCCGATGCATCAAAGCATAATGCAACAACCAGGGAACGCAGAAATCGTATCCTCAGGCTGGATCAGTGAGCCAAATGTTTATGCATCAGAAGTAAAAGACATAAATGAACTTATAACACTGAAAAGTACAATTACCATATACAACAGTAATAACTATTTTACCCAAAAAATCGATTTAACATCCACTACATTATCAACTATAACTGATGTTACTCTGATTACATATTTTGGAATTGATATACAAGGTTTCTTCGACGACTATACATATATTGATCATAGTAATAATAATATGATAAAATCTAAAGATAATGCCTCAGGTGTTTGGTTTGGAGCATATCCAGATATTTCTGCATATATTTATGAAGTTAGTAATTGGGATGATGGACCATCAGAAAATGAGGATCTCTGGCAACATTGTTTAAAGAATACGCTAAATGGACAAGAAACATCCTGTGGGGATGTTGAAGGAGCATTATTATTCAACTTAGATCAACTTAATCCTGGTGAAAATAAATCTATAACAATGTATTATTCTTTTGCAAATAGTGAAGAAGATTTATATCCACAATCACCACCACCGGATATTGTTTACGTTGATGATGATTATTATTCAGGTGGTTATAATGATGGTCATTCCTGGGGATATGATGCATTTGATAATATCCAAGATGGTATAAACAAAGTCGAAGAAAATGGGTATGTTAATGTTTACGATGGAATATATGATGAAAATATTGTTGTTGATAAAACAATAGGTCTAATTGGTGAGGATAAAACATCAACTATTATTCAAGGTGATACTACGAATAATATTGTGACTATCTTAGCAGATTATGTCAACGTCTCAGAATTTACAATAACCAACGGAGGATTATATAATGGTATCTATTTAGACCAAGTTGATAATGTCTACATTAATAATACTATACTAACTTATTGTGAAAATGGTATTTTATTTGATGCATCTTCCTACAACATAATAACTGATAATAATGCCTCACATAATAATGATGATGGAGTAGACCTTTGGCATAATTCTAATTATAATACTATACAAAATAATATATTATTTGACAATGCAGCGGGAACATTCATCAACAATTCAATAGATAATCTTATTGATAATAATAAAATATCAGATAGTAATGCCTTTGGTATTCAATTATATAATAATGCAAATAACAATATAATTTCGAACAATTCAATAACTCATACAACAGATGAATTAATACCCGGTGTGAGTGGACATGGTATCAACTTATGGGAAAGCAGCTATTATAATACAATAATTTATAATAATATATCTGAAAACATATATGGTGCATATATCAGACAAACTTCAGATACAAATAAAATATATTATAACAATTTTGTAGAAAATACACAAAATGCTTATGATAATTGCAATAACATCTGGGATAACGGATATCCCAAAGGTGGTAACTATTGGGATAATTTCGATGAAGAAAGTGAAGGAGCTTATGACGATTTTAGAGGTGAAAATCAAGATATAGTTGGATATGATGGCATTGTTGACAATGGAACAATTGCTGGAGGGGGAATAAATCCATATAATATACTACCTAGTGGAAGCAACAAAGATCACTATCCATATATCCATCCAATAGGAACACAATATGGATTCATCCTTAATCTTGTTGATTTCCCAATGTATGAAGCAGAATCTCCATATAATGAATTTGCTGGACCAGCTGTTACACAGATGAATCTTGATTATATGTGGTGGAATAGCACAGAGAATCCAGATGGTCCACCAACATACTGTGAAAACCAAGGATGGACACAACAATGGCTTTATGATCATGGTCTAGAAAACAACTCAAATCTAAGCTTATCATATCTAGATGCAACTGGAATACATCATTTAATTCAAAATCTTGATCCGCCCTACTCAGATTATGGCTATAATTTTGGAATATACCACAACACTGACCATGAATATATGCTGAGCCAAATATGTCTATGGATAAACTATTCAGCAGGAATCAAACCAGGTCATCCAAAACATGTGCCCGGTGCAGTACCTGTTTATGGTGATTATAGCAACTGGTTATCAGTCAGAGGAATTCATACAGATCAACCAGCATATCCATTACCAGACCAACTAGAAGTCAGAGGATTCTGGGTAAACGATCCATATCCAGGTGGAATAGGAGAAAATAGCTATAAAATGGTTAGTCAATGGCTTAACTCATACTATCTACCAATAGATGTAGAAGACGATCCCTATGATGGTGAATATGTAGCAATATGTGAACCACCACCAAGCGAAGATTGTGATATCATATTAAAACAATCAACAAAGTATTGGGACCTTGAACCTGAAGAACAAAAAGATAAGGATTCATCGCAAATAACTCCTCAAGTTTCTGATAAAACAGTAATATACGCAGCACAACAAGGAGTAATCGAACAACTCATACCATATGATGATGATTTCGCAGAAATATATGAAAGGACAATACCCGGTAAACCAATACAAATCAAAAACCTAGTTGAAGATAAACATGACTACTATGCAGTTCCTTTTAATTCAATTTTAACTTTAAATTCTCAAAAGATACCAGGCCATTCACAACACAACAATCAAAACACACTTGTCGTAGTTTTAATAGATGCAACAAATGGAAGATTCAAAGAAGCATCATGGGTTCATACGCCAGAGGATTATCTACCAATTAAAAGATCAGATGCACTTGGTGTGGTATTTGACTGGCTTATTGATCATGGTATTAACCCTGATGAATTAAACATTCGTGAAATCAAAACAAAACTAGTGTATAGAGGAAAATCACCATATCATCCAGACTGGAGAGTTACAATCAACGAGATAGGAATGGAATTCTTCGTAAACCAGAAAGGATTATTGATCCAGTAGAAATTAATAATTTGTTATCCTAAAATTAAGAAGATGATAGATGTATTCTTATCATCATAATTTTTTTTAGGATAATAATTAGTTAAAACAGTTTTAACACGTTAGAGGAAATCCTTATATATAATAAGTGTTTTTTATAAGAATAGGGGATAAAAAAACATAATATGAAAAAGAAATTGATACAAAAAAATAAAATTTATTTATTTACAATAATATTATTAATTTCATTTTTATTATTTACAAATAGCGTTATCTCGTCATATATAACCAGAGAAACAGAGATTACAAGCAACAAAATAAATTTTTCAGAAACCTCAAAAATATATCAAAATGATCGTCAAAATAGAATTAAACAAAAACCAAAAACAGAATTTGGAATTCTCGACTCATCCATTCTAACACAAGATTTTGAAGATGAAACAATGCCACCGCCCGGATGGATTCAAGATATTTACAATGTAAATTATACATGGGAAATTGATGATTCTAGTCCATATGAAGGGAATTTTCATACAAGTTGCTTTTATGATCCATATCTAAATTATCAAGATGAATGGTTGATAACACCAAGTCTTGATTTTAGTGGATATACCACAGGTATCTTTCTATCATTTTGGTGGATGATGAGCTACTATTGGGGAGTCTACCCCTATGATAATTACGATCTTAATATAAAAATATCAACAAATGGAGGAACAACATGGACTCAAATATGGAACGAAGATACAATTGGAATATTTGAAGATTGGATCTGGTATGAAGCATTTTTTGGAGAGCCTATTGATCTATCAGCTTATGCAGGAGAAACACATGTAATGATAGGTTTCCAATATGAGGGAACAGGTGGTGCACAACTATGTCTTGATTATATCAAGATATTTGCACGACCTGCTCATGATGTTGGTATAAATTATATAAATTATCCAACAGGAACACAAATTGCAGGAAGTTTAAAACCAAATATAACAGTGTGTAATTATGGTACAAATAATGAAATAGATATACCTGTGAATCTAAAAATAGAAAAAAAGATTATATTAGGAGATACAGAAGATTTCGAAGAAAACAACGGTAGTTATACTCATTCAGTAGGACCTGGGCAGGGATACAATGATGACTGGGAGTGGGGAATACCAAATTATTATGAAGGACCAAACACATCATATTCTGAGTTATCATGCTGGGGTACTAATCTTTTGGGAAATCATAATACATATGGTGATATGGTACTTGATTCAAATGAAATAAATCTAGCAGAAATCTCTTCAAATCTATCTGATTATAAACCTAGACTTGAGTTTTATCATTGGTATGATTTGTATTCTATTTATAATGGTGGAAACGTAAAGATTTCTTGTGATGATGGGATTACTTGGAATATAATTAGACCAGAAGGCGACTATCCAATAGAAAGTATATATTTTAATAACAAAGGTATACCCAATGAACCAGCGTTTAGTAACATAAATCCTGGCGGCGATCCACCAGGTGTTGGTACAGAAGGCTGGGAACATGCAATATTTGATTTATCTGAATATAAAAATGAAAACATAATTTTGAGATGGCACTGTGGAACAATTACATCTACATATTATAATCGAGCAGGATGGTATATTGATGATGTAAAAATTGCATATGATGATGTTTTTGAAGAATATAATCAAACAATGGCTATTAATTTAACAATTAAAGAAAGTAAAGATTTATTATTTCCAATTTGGAATCCTACAGATTGGAAATTTATAAACAATGAAAATATTGAATATAGAATAAAGGCATGTACAAACTTGTTTAACGACGAAGATTTTGAAAACGATTGTAAAATAGAGCAATTTATACTACATTTCCCTTTTTTTAATGATACTGGAATTCTCTCCATACAGGAACCTTTAGGAACTCTTTATGCTAAAACATTTTCACCAACAGTTTTGGTTACAAATTTCGGTCAAAACAATATATCACAAGTTCCTGTAAAACTAGATATCAATAAGATAAATTATACTTATTATTTCAGGGAGGATTTTGAAAATGGCCTTTCAGACAATTGGACAATTGTTAATGGTGGTAATACCGATGATACTTGGACGGATACAAACCCTGGGGAAAGAAATCTCGAAGGTGGATGTTTGGGTACTTTTATGATTGCTGATAGTGATTATGCTGGATTTGAAGGAGTTTACATGGACGAGCATTTAATTTCACCTTCTTTTTCTTGTGAAAATGCAACAGAGGTTTTACTTGGATTAAGTCAATATTATAATTATTTAGATGAAGATTCTGCACAAATAGATATATCAAATGATGGAGGATTCAGCTGGATAAATATTGCTAATTACTCTAGTGACATATGGGGACCTACAGTTATTAATATCTCATCAATTGTTTCTGGATGTTCCAATGTTAAAATACGTTTTCATTATAATGATTCTGGAACTTGGGCTTGGTTTTGGATGATAGATAATATAAAAGTGTATAGCACAGTTTTTGAAAATGAATATCAACAATTAAAATATACTAATATTTCTTCTAAAGAAATCAAAGAAGTTATATTTCCAGAGTGGACACCATATGATATTTCTCAGGGCAATATAGATATAGATTATGAAATCAAAGCATCTACAAATCTTGAAGAAGTTGGAATATTAGACGAAGATGCTAATAATGATGGTCAATCGGATATTTTTACATTAGAATTTATTGATAATGTTGGTGTTGAATCAATAATGAATCCAACTCCGCCACAAAAAAATGAAATTATTTTTTCAGAAAGTTTTGAACAAAATTGGACTTTTGATAGTAATGGTGATCTTGCTCCACCAAATTGGGAGAACCATATAACAGATTTTTCAGATACAGGAGAACCAGGATACTTGCCACATTACTGGGGAAGATATGGTATTGTTAATTCTTATCATCCAGCAGCTATTCCAAGAGATGGTGAGTATCAAGCAATGGTTCAATGGAGTGAAAATCATCAAGATGAATGGTTGATATCACCAAAAATTGATCTATTTAGCTATGATGACTGTCAATTAACTTTTTGGAGATATGGACATACAGGATCAACACATGGAGATCATTATTATGTAAAGGTCTCTCCAACAGGTGGATATAATAAATCAGATTTCACAGATATAATATGGGATGCATCTGAACTTACTGAGGATGATAACTATTATGATACACCTTATGTTCTGGATTTATCAGAATATGATGGGCTTTCTATTAGAATTGCTTGGCATAATGATGATCCACCTGATAACAACGGATTATGGTATGGAAGTTGCATTGATGACATAGTAATCTCAGGGATATTAAGTGGCACATATCCAACTGGAGAATATCCAGTTTCAGCTATTGTAAAAAATTATGGAACATATTATGAGGATTTCAATGTAAATGCGAAAATATACAAAATAACAGATAACTATGAAGAAATCATTTATGAATCAAATTATTCTGTGACAAAACTTGGTGCAAATAATGGTATGAAAGTAATGTTTGATCATTGGAATGTTACAGAGCTTGGAATTTATCGTCTGGAGATAAAAACCCAACTAATTGGAGATAATAATCCAGAGGATGATATAAAAAAGAAGATAATCAGAGTTGATCCTAATCCACCAACAACAACTATTACAATAGATGGAATTCTAGGTGAAAACAACTGGTTTATAAGTGATTTAACAGTAATCCTTGAAGGAGAGGATGACCTATCAGGGTTATTAGCAACATATTATAAAATAGATGATAATAATTGGAATATTTATCTTTCGCCAATTACGTTATCTGATGATGGAATATATCAAATATTTTATTATTCAGTTGATAAAGCAAGAAACATAGAAGAACAACAAACAATTAATCTCTCAATTGATCAAACACATCCAACGATAACTCTAACAAGTGAGAAGTTAATAGGAAGAATCGTATTTACAGCAGAAGTATTTGATTCAACAAGTGGTATTGATAGAGTTGAGTTTTATTTAGAAAATGAAACAGATTTTTATACTGCAACACAGGAGCCTTATGAATGGGTTTTAATAGCAATACCAACTGAGGAAGTTGTTGTAACAGCAATTGTATATGACAAAGCTGGAAATACAAATCAGGATGCCATTTCAGTGATTATGCCTTATGTAAAAAGATCAGGTGAAGTTGTTTCACATGGTTATAATCTGAAATATAAACTAGGGGGAGAATATGAAAAAAATAATTAAAAATATTGTTAAACTTTGTTTATTATCTTCCTTGGTTTTATTATTAGCCTCAATGACAAATGCATTATCTCCAAATGTAAATCAAAAAGGAGAAAACATTTTCAATCCAATTAATAATAATTCAGATGATTATCTGCAAATTATAAACACATCAGCTTCTCCAGGTGATTTAGGCCATTTAATTCCAGTATATGGACAATGGAGTAAGGAAATAAATTGGATCTGGACGTCGATATATTTTGAACAAACATTTGGATCTGAACCTACAATACTTGAAATTAATAATATAAGTTTAGAGGGATGTGTTGAGGAATATGCCTATGATATTACATGGTTTGTTGCCAACGATTATTGGATGAATGGATGGTATGTTGGTTTATGGCTTTGGTACTCAGAAAATGGATCTGGAGCTCCAGGAACAGGAGTTCCTCCAGGCGAAGGAGTTCTATTTAACATAGATGTCAATATTAAACATACAGCTCCAGGTTGTGAAAATCCAATTTTCTTTGATACTACAAACACAATTATTGGTTGGACATATAATGAATCTATACCTCAGGAATGGATAAATCCAGATGTGATAAATGGAACAATTGATATAGTAAATCTGCCACCAAATAATCCCTCTCAGCCGTTAGGTCCTACTGTTGGTATAATTGGTCAAAATTATACCTTTTCAACAAATTCTACAGATCCTGAAGGGCAAATGATAAGATACGGTTGGGATTGGGATGGTGATTATTCAATAGATGAAATAACTGATTATTATAATTCAAGTGAAACAATATATCTAAATCATTCTTGGGATGAAGAGGGAACTTTTGGAATAAGTGTAAGAGCTCAAGATACCTCAGGTAATATTAGCGGATGGTCATCTGCATTTAATATTAATATTACTAATAGTCCACCACAAAAACCCGTTTTACCCGATGGCCCTATATTTTTAAAAATCGGACAATCAGGAATATATTATGCAAGCTCAAATGATCCTGATGGCCACAAATTACAATATCGTTTTGATTGGAATGATGATATCTATAGTGAATGGACAGAACCAATAGAATCAGGACAGACCATATCATGTAAACACTCATGGATATCACCAGATACATATATTATTAAAGTTCAGGCAAGAGATGAATTTAATAAAACCTCATCATGGTCAAATGGATTACCTGTAACTGTTACAACTGATGATTATTGGCCATGGTGGTCTATGTTTAGACATGACTCATTAAACCTAGGATCTTCACCATCAGATGGACCAACAACTGATAACATTGTTTGGAATATTACAATTGATGGAGATGTTCAATCATGTTCACCTGTAATTGTTGAGGATAAAATCTATGTATCTGTTGATGCAACACATCCTAAGTTATATTGCCTAGATGCAAACAATGGAGATATAATATGGTCTAATGATACAAGCGAATTTGGTCGAACGCCAGCTGTATACGATGAAAAAATATTTTTAGGAGCTGGTGAAAATATCTATTGTTGGAATGCTTTAACTGGTGAAGAAATATGGGCTAAATCAACAAATGGAGGAGTATATTTATCCCCCTTAGTCTCTAACAACAGACTTTATTTTGGTTCATGGTATGGAGAGATATATTGTTTAAATATATCAAATGGAGATATAATTTGGAATAATAATGTTGGTTATGGTGTTCATTTTACCATGTCATCTCCATCTGTTGCTGATGATAAATTGTTTATAGGATCAACACAAGATAACAACGGAAAAATGTATTGTTTTAATGCATCAAATGGAGAAAATTTATGGATATTTTCACCTGATAGCGATATTAAATCCTCACCGGCGTTTGCCTATGGATATGTTTATTTTGGTGCTGATAACGGATATGTATATTGTTTAAATTCAGATACTGGAGAAAAGAGATGGGAGGTCGAAACAACAACTGGTTTTTATGTAAGATCATCACCATCTATTGCCAATGGTTATGTCTATATAGGATCAGCTGATAACTATATCTACTGTATTGATGCATTAAATGGTACAATAAAATGGATGTATAATAAAGGTACATTTGTATATAGTTCACCTGTTTTTGCTAACGGAAAAATATATGTAGGCCATTTAACCGCCTCAGATAAAAACATAATATGTCTTAATGCATCAGATGGTATTGAAATATGGAACTATACTACATCTTATGGTTCATGGTCTTCACCTGCAATAGCATTTGGAAAACTATATATCGGGGGAACAGGGAAAATAATTTGTTTTGGCGCTAATAATCCACCTGAAAAACCAAATCCTCCTCATGGACCCGAGCATGGAGATGTTGGAGTTGAATACACATTTTCTATCGAAGGAATTGATCCAGATGGTGATAAAATTTATTGTAAATGGGACTGGGATGATGGTACTACAAGCGGTTGGTTTGGTCCTTTTAATTCTGGAGAAGAGATTTATGCTTCACATATTTGGACCAAAAGAAAAGACTATCAAGTTAGAGTAAAATTTAAAGATGAATATGGTTTAGAAACAAATTTGTCAGATCCATTATTTATACATATTTGTGGACCTCAACTTGAAATAGGCGATATACAGGGCGGATTGCACATTAAAACCAATATTAAAAATATTGGTGATTTAAAAGCATCAAATATAACTTGGAATATTAATTTAGAAACTCGTTTTCCATCTAAAATTAGATATTATTCAAATACTATTTCTTCAATTGAACCTGAGGAATTAAAACAAATTTTTGTTGATGAATGGATTTTTGGTCTTGGTAGAATTTGGATTGAAGTTTCTGCAAATTCAGAATATGCAGATACAGTTAAAAAACAAGTAACAGGTTTAATATTTTTATTTTATGTAATAATTATTTAATTGTTATATTTTTATATTAATTTTATTTAAAATAAGATTAAATGTTAAACAAATTGGTAAATATGTTATATAAAAATGTAATAACAGTTAGAAATAAATCAGTTAAACAACTTATGTACTATATCCAAAGATTATTTTCCGATAATTTTATATAACTAATCTATCTTTATATTTATTTGGGGAAATAAGAATGAATAGGCATGTTTATAGCAAGATTGTGATAGTGTCAATTATAGCAATATTAACTTTAACATCACTGTCACCAGCTCAAAAAATGTTTGAGCAAAAAAAGGCAATTGATTTAGAAAATGATTTTGAGATTGAATATAAGGTAGCGTTTTCACCAGATGATCTAATATTTGGGGAATTGATGGGATATGATACAGTAAAAATCATTGATGGTTCATATATTAATGATGTTGATAAACCAATGATGCCATCGAAAAATATGATGATTGCGCTTCCAGATGGGATGAAGGCAACAAACATTAGGATTCTTAACGTCCAAAAACAACAAATATCTGGTAACTATAATATTTTTCCGACGCAACCACCTCAAAAAGTAGGAACATCAATAAAAGATATTGATTTCACAAAGCCAGATGTTTTAACATATATATCTACTGAACCATATCCCTCAAAAACTGTTGAGTTATCACATCAAACTGATCTAGCTGGCCAAAGCATGGTAGGTGTTACAATATATCCCTTGCATTATGTACCTATTCAAAAAAGACTGACGCTTATAACATCAATTGAATTCGTCATTGAAGGTGTTGATGGATATGTCTGTGGCGATTATCTACCAGCAGGTATATCTACTAGTGGACAGGAGACATATAAAAATATGGTAACAGGAATGGTTGATAACCCTAAAGATGTCGAATTGCATGTTGCTGACAACCCGCCTCAACCAATTGGTGTTGGTTCAGGAGATTATGATTATGTGATTATTACACAAAGTAGTTGGGTAGATTATTTCCAGCCTTTGGCTGATTGGAAGACTAAGAAAGGTGTTCCTGCAAATATTGTTACGACGACTTGGATTTATAATAGTGGAGGTTATAGTGGAACTGATGTGGATAAAATACAACAATTTGTCGAAGATGCTCATGATACTTGGGGAGCAATGTTTTTCTTACTAGGTGGCGATACTAATATTATTCCTTATCATACCAGAACGATTTCATCAGTCGATCCTGATCCAATTCCTAACGATACATATTATGCAGACTACGATGAAGATTGGACGATTGAAGTTCATGTAGGTCGTGCTGCAGTTAGGTATACTTCTCAAATAAGTACTTTTATTAGTAAAATTATGACTTACGAAAAGAATCCACCCGCAAGTAATTATGCCAAAACTGCGTTCTTTTGTGGATTTGACTTAGATTCCACTACAGAAAGTGAACAATTAAAAATATATATTAAAAATAATTATTTGCCTGCTGATTGGACATATCGATGGGAATATGATAGTGAATCAGGATTTCATAAATCTGATGTTATTGCATACTTAAATCAGGGAAATAATCTCGCAAATCATATGGATCATTCTAACCAATATTTTATGGGAACTGGAACCGAAAATCATGGCGAAGGATTGATCAACTCAGATATGTCTAGTCTATCAAACGGGGATCGTCAAACTATTCTCTATTCTGCTGGATGTGATCCATGTGCATATGATTATACCACATGTATCGCTGAGGCCTTTGTTCAGAATACAGGCGGTGGCGGTATTGCATTCATAGGGAATTCCCGATATGGATGGTACTATGAAGGTTACGATAGTGATTACTTATCGATGCGATATGACAGATACTTCTTTAGGTCCCTATTTAATCAATATCATTATTTCTTAGGTGAGTGTTTTTCCGACCATAAAAATGATGCTTATCTAACAGGTTACGGTGGAACAGATATTCATCAATATATCTTTACTGAATTAACTCTTCTTGGAGATCCCGAGCTTCCAATTTGGACTGAAAATCCTGATGATACCTTAACATCAACATATGATTCAACAATAGGAATAGGTTCGCAATCATTTAATGTTCAAGTCCAAGATTCTGGTGGAAATGTCTACGGAGCAACTGTCTGCCTATGGAAGGAGGATGAGGTTTATGAGGTTGGATCAACAAACTCAGGAGGTTGGGCTTATTTCACAATTAATCCTACAACAATAGGAGATATGTACGTAACTGTTACAAAACATAACTATCTCCCTTATGAGGGAACTACTACAGTTGTAGAAGGAAATGACCCACCTAACAGTCCTACTAATGTTTATCCAGGAGATGGTACAACAGACATTAGCATTGACACCGCATTAATATGGAACGGAGGAGACCCAAATACTGGTGATACAGTAACTTATGATGTCTACTTTGAAGCAGATGATTCAAATCCAGATTATTATGACACAACCCCAGAATATGGATACTGGGAAACGCCGATCGTCTATGATTTACCTACACTTGCTTATAACACACACTATTATTGGAAAATCATCGCAGAAGATAATCATGGAGAAACTGTAACAAGTAATATTTGGGACTTTACTACAGAAAGTGAACCAACATATACACTAACCACATATGCTGTTGGTTCTGGATCTGTTGAAAAAAATCCAGATTTACCTTCTTATACATATGGACAAATTGTTGAATTGACAGCCACACCTGTTCCGGGTTATTGGCATTTTGATCATTGGGAAGGCGATGTTGATGACATCTATGCGAATCCTACAACAATTACTATGTATGAAGATGAAATAGTTACTGCCTATTTTGAACCAGATGAGCTTACCTTAACAATAGATATAATTGGTGAAGGAACAGTTATTAAAGATCCAGATCAGGCTACATATCATGTTGATGATATAGTAGAGCTTACAGCAAATCCCTTAGATGGTTGGGAATTTAGTGAATGGGGTGGCGATCATAGTGGATCTGATAATCCAACAACGATAACAATAGATGGGAATATGTTAATCACAGCAACATTTAATCCAACTGGATATATCTTAAATCTTGCTGATTTTCCATGGTACGCAGCAGACTCACCATATAATCAGATGTCAGGACCTGCAGCTGCACAGATGAATCTAAACTATATGTGGTGGAATATCTCGCAGGATCCAACACCACCAGAATATTATGATGATCAAATGTGGCTATACAATTACGGTCATCCATATAATGACAATACAGATTTATCATGCCTTGATGCAGGGGGAATGTTATATACCATTCAAAACCTGGATCCACCATATGCAGATTATGGATATAACTTTGCAATAAGACACGATACAGATAGTGATGAGCTTTTAAAACAAATATGTAAATGGATAGATTATCCCGCAGGAACAAATCCAGATCATCCACTCCATGTACCTGGAGCAGTACCAACAGGTGGAAATTATGAACATTGGATGTCGGTTAGAGGAATTCATACAGATCAAGCAGCATATCCATTACCTCCTTCTCTGAGTGTTTATGGATTCTGGGTAAACGATCCATATCCTAGTGGAATTGGAGCAAACTCCTACAAAACTGGTATTGAATGGACAAATACATATTATCTTCCAATTAGTGATACAGAAGACCCATATTATAATGAGTATGTTGCTATAGTTGAACCACCAGCGGGAGGAGACTGTGAACTAACTCTCATTGAAGCAACTGAATATTGGAATCTTCAACAACCTGTAATAAAAGGAGGTTCACTATTTTTACCTCAAGTTTCTGATAAAACAGTAATATATGCAGCAGAACAAGGAGTACAAGAACAACTCATACCATATGATGCTGATTTCGCAGAAATATATGAAAGAACAAAACCAGGTAAACCAATATATATCAAAAATTTAGTAGAGGATAAAAATGACTACTACGCAGTCCCATTTAATACATTTTTATCATTGCAAAATCCGAAGATACCAAGGTTTAATCCGTTAAATAATGATAATACACTAATTGTTGTGTTAGTCGATGCAATGAATGGACAATTTAAAGAGGCATCATGGGTAAATGCACCAGTAGATTTTCTACCAATAAAAAGATCAGATGCACTAGAGGTTGTATTTGAATGGCTTATAGATCATGACATCAATCCAGATGAATTAAACATCCGAGATATTAAAACAAATCTTGTCTATAGAGGATCAATGCCATATTATCCAGATTGGAAAGTCACAATCAACGAGATAGGAATGGAATTCTTTGTAAGTCAAGAGGGACTATTAAGTTAAAACAATTAACGATTAGCAGAATCAAGTGAGATTATCTTCTTACGAATAAAAGTGATAGATATTATAACTAGTGAAAACGCTAATATTAGACCTGTAAGTATTCCAATATTTTCAAATGAAACCAAGAGATTATAAAAACCATGGACAAAAATGGCTATGATAAAATAAGGCAGGACTCTTATTAATGAAGTATGTTTCATAACAGTTTTTCCATATCCATAACCTGTCCATGCAGTTGCTGATGCATGTAAAAGACATCCTCCAATGCTTCGCATAATAATTAAAATTAAAAAAATAATTATTCCCTTTGATAGAAAGCTCATTCCATACAGAAGGTTTTCTGTTGCAGAAAAACCAAGTCCTGCAACAGCGCCATAGATTAATCCATCTTCTAGCTCATCTATTTCTTTTTTGACTGACTTTAAACTTAAAGCAAGTGGTTTGGTAAATTCTTCTGCAATTGGAGCTAATACTATAACTGTTATTAGAGGAATCATACTTGTTTCATATATCGATACAACAATTGTTCCTAACAAAAGTTCTAATACAATAGCTGCAATTATTGCAATAGTTGCTCCCCAGATAAAGCATAATAAAATTGGCCACCATCTCTCACGGTTAAATCTTTCAGTGTTTCTAATCCAAACCATATAAATAAGTGGAGGTAGAAAAGACATTATAACAAGTAAAATAGATTCAATCATGAATTATTAAAATGATATTTTCTTTATCTAGTTTTTCAAAAAATTAATATAAAATTTCATAACAAGTTATTTAAGCATAACTCTCCTTATTATTTTCTATGATAAATATATTTTTAAATAAAAAAATCATCGGAATTATTGTTTGTCTTTTATTTATCATGCCAATATCGTCTGTATCTGCAGACTCAAATAAACAATTATTTATAAACAATTTTTCAGATTGGCCTACACAAGGAACTGTTGGAGTTGAATATAATTTTTGTATTGATATCTCACAGGATCCTATGGGCGATTATTTGTTTGTATTATTTGATTGGGGAGATGATTCTGATTCAGGTTGGCTTGGTCTATATAGTCCAGGAGAGAATATATGTTCCTCTCATGCTTGGAATGAATCTGGTGATTATGAGATTATTGTAAAAATTAAAAATGAGTCTGATGTAATTGTATGGCAATCAGATACATTTTATATTCATATAGGTGCTCCAATCCTTCAAATAGAAATTTTATTAGGGAGAAATTTAAGGGTAACTGTTAGTAATGTTGGAGATGGAGATGCAATTGATGTATATTGGAGTTTGGATATTGTAGGTGGTTTTTTTGGTTTTATTGATTATCATATTGGTGGTACTGTTGATATATTAACCGCTGGAAATAAGACGAGTGTGGAAACTTTTAAAGCTCCGTGTGGATTTGGAAAAATTGATTTGGATATTCGTGTTGGTGCGTCTAACTCTGAAGAATCAGTATATTTAATAGATGGAAGGATTTTTTTCTTTCTCATAATTATTTTATAATTTATGCATAATTAACAAAATCTTTTAATTTTTATTATTTTTAATATTTTTATAGAAAATTATTTATATAATTAATGATAAATTATAATGCACATCTGTATAAAAATACAGATAGGGGAAAATAAGATGAAAATAATAAAAAAAATTGGTATGTTGTTATTACTAACAATGCTAGTCATATCTGCATTTAGTATGACTGCAAGTGCAGATGTTGAAGAAGAAAAAAATATAAAAGAGAACGTCAACGAAGAAAGCATGGTTTATTGTAATGGAGATTGGTATATTTTCCATTGTATACATATGTGGGCATATATAACAAGTGATTTTGGATTTCCTTGTTAGTATTACCCCA